>JAABVA010000123.1_pt1 | contig 97129 bp, 109 predicted proteins | sample 5560331 | NCBI WGS metagenome assembly JAABVA01 (sample SAMN12812661, study PRJNA571458) | rock metagenome | isolation source: Antarctica rocks | place: Antarctica: Victoria Land, Mt New Zealand sud | collected 2016-01-07
CGCCGAACCACGAAGTCAGCTCGTGAAAGCTGTGCGGGTAGTCGACCCCCGGCTGCGGCGCATCTGGCTGCACGCGGTCACGCTACGACCCCAGATGGACGGAAGTGGATAGCCCACTAGTCTATTACGATGCCGGCCGTCGTGCCCTGATGTTCGGCACCACGCCATCGGCAACAGCTGATATGGATGTCGGTTTGTCAAGTGGGCGGGAGAAAGGTCCGCGTGAGCGGGCCTTTTCTTTGGTCGGTGTGCCTGGGCGCCGGGCTCGGTGTCGGCGTTGCCAGTCTGATGATGCGGGGATTGGTGACCCCAGGGCCCGGTTTCGTGCTGCCGGCTGGCTCTAGGAGCGATGCTCATAGCTGAATCACGCGTGCCGGCCGACTCGTTGGCCCGGCGCCCCGGCTCACCGACCGGGTCTGTGAGGGGGAACGGTTCAGTCCGCGGTGGCGGCCGCCCAGAGAAAGCAGGCGAGCTCGTGCGCGCAGGCGACGACGGTGAGGTCGTGAGGCTTGCCGCGGGCGTGCATCCGCCGGTTGACCCGGTGCAGGCGCTGCTGGGCGCGGTTGGAGACCGCGAGGATGTGATCGGGCTGGCCGTTCCTCACGTCGTCGCGCGGGAAGTAGTAGTTACCCAGTTGGGTTGGAAAACGCGGTGACCATGTGCGGTGAACCGGTCGGCGCACCGCGGACCGACGAGACAATGCATTGAGGTCGCTCTATGGGTGCGCGAGGAAGTCTGATGGACTTTCCGAGGGCCAGTTGTAGCATTTGTCACATGGTGGATGTCGCCTATCAAACTCGGCGGGGAGAGCCATGACCACCCACACTCGCGTGCTCATCGTCGCCAACCGAACCGCCGCCACCGGGGCGCTGGTGTCGGCGGTGCAGCGCTGGGCCGAGTCGGAGCCGGCCAAATTCCACCTGCTCGTCCCGGCGGTTCCTCACGGCCTCATCGCATGGTCGATCCGGAGGTGCACGGAGCCGCCGAGGCGCGAGCCCGGATGGAGGCGGCGCTTCCCCGCCTGACCGCGGCCGCCGGCAGCGAGGTCACGGGGGAGGTCGGAGCTGCCGACCCAATCGGAGCCATACACGATGCGCTCTACGCCCAGCCCTTCGACCAGATCATCGTCTCGACGCTCCCGCGCAGGGCTTCTCGCTGGCTGCACATCGACCTCCCGAGCAAAGCGCGAGGCTTCGGGCTTCCGGTGACGCACGTGGCCGCCGGCAGAGAGATCACCGAGCCGGAGCCGGAGCTGACCGCCGCGGCGACCGGATAGGCCGCCAAGGATAGAAGCGGTTTGGTCTTCGCCGAACCGCTACCCCATGGTACCCAAGGCGCTACCCCCGGGTAGCCCCCCGCTCAGGGCACCACCACGAGCTTGCGCGCCGGACCGGCCTGCTGGCGCACCCACGCGTCGGCCACGTCCGAGAGCGCGACGCGCTCGACCTCGAGGCGCAGCTCGCCCGCGGCGGCGTGCTCGGCCATGCGGGTGTAGGCGGCGCGCTTGACCTCCACCGGGGCGGCGAAGTTCGTGTGCCCGAGGATCGCGAGCATCCTCCCGCGCACCGCGGAGGAGAGCAGCGCGGAACGCTCGCCGGCGGACTGGCCGATCTGGACGAGCCGGCCTCCCGGGCGCATCGCCTCGACCGCCGCCGCGGCCGGCGCTCCCCACAGCGGGTCGATGACCACGTCGGCCCCGCCATCGGTGGCCGAGCGGAGCGCTTTGGCGAGATCGCCGTCCGAGCCGAGGCGCACGACTGCGTCCGCTCCGAGCCCGCGCGCCCGCTCGAGCCCCTCGGCGCTGCGCGCCGCGGCAACCACCCGCCCCGCGCCGAGGAGGCGCGCCGCCTGCACTCCGACCTGGCCGACGACGCCGCTCGCCCCGAGGACGAGCACCGTCTCTCCCTCCTGCACGCGGGCGCGCCATTCGAGCGAGAGCCACGCGGCGAGTCCCGCGATCCCCAGCCCGGTGGCCACCGCCTCGTCGAGGCCGTCGGGAAGCGGAATCGCGCTGGAGGCGTCGATGAGCCCGCGCTCGGCCATCGAGCCGAAGGGAGGCACCGGCCCGTCGAAGTAGACGCGCCGGCCGTCGGACAGGCGCCCCACTCCCTCGCGTCCGACCACCGAGGGCAGCGGCGGCGCGCCGCCGTAGAAGGTGCCCGACGCGATCGCGATGTCGACCGGGTTCAGGCCGGCGGCGAGCACTTCGACCACCGACTGGCCCTCGCCGGCCACCGGGTCCTCGAAGTCGCCGAGCTCGGGGGCTCGACCGTGTTCGCGAAGGATCGCCGCCCGCAACGCTCATACTCCTCGACTCGGGGAAGGAACGCGCGAGCTTAGAGCCCCGCCCGTGTGAGGCTGCGCGCGCCCGGAAAGGACAGAGCCATGCCGCCCACCAGCCTCTTCAGTCTCGGAAGCCCGCGCCCATGACCGGAGCCGAGCTCGGGCTCGCCCTCTCGGTCTTCCTCGCGTGCGCGGTCGAGGCCGTCGAGGCGCTCACGATCGTCCTCGCGGTGGGCTCCACGCGGAGCTGGTCCTCCGCGTTCGGAGGCGTGGGCGCGGCGACGCTCGCCCTCGCCGTGGTGATCGTGGCCCTCGGTCCCGCGCTGACCACGCTCCCGATCGACGTGCTCCGCGTCGCGGTCGGCGGCCTGCTGCTCGTCTTCGGACTGCAGTGGCTGCGCAAGGCGATCCTGCGCGCCGCGGGCCTCAAGGCCCTGCACGACGAGGAGGAGACCTTCGGCGAGGAGACCCGCGCCGCCCGGGCGGCGGGCGCCGCGAGCGGCGGCTTTGACCCCTACTCCTTCGCGATCTCCTTCAAGGGCGTCTTCCTCGAGGGTCTCGAGGTCGCCTTCATCGTGCTCACCTTCGGCGCCAACCAGCACCGAGTGGGTCTGGCGGCGATCGCCGCGGGGGTGGCGATCGCGCTGGTGGTGGGCGCGGGGATCGCCGTGCGCGCCCCCCTCGCGCGCGTGCCCGAGAACACGATGAAGCTCGCGGTCGGGGTGATGCTCACCTCCTTCGGGCTCTTCTGGAGCACGGAGGGAGCCGGCGGGCACTGGCCGGGGGGCGACCTCGCCCTGCTCGCGATCGTGCCTTCCGTGCTCGCCGCCGCGCTCCTCCTTGCCGTGCTCCTGCGCCGCTCGACCCGGACGGGCTCTCCGACCCCGGACGCACGAGCGAGCACCCCGGTGAGCGCATGAAGCGCGTCGAAGCCCTTATCCGGTTCGTGTGGGACTTCGTCGTCGGCGACGACTGGGTGACCGCCGCGGGGGTCGTGATCGCGATAGCGCTCACCGCTCTGCTGTCGCATGCCGGAGTCACGGCGTGGGCGCTCATGCCGCTCGCGGTGGGCCTGCTTCTGGCCCTGTCGGTATGGCGGCCCGCTCGCGCGGCTCGCCGCCCCCCGCCTTCGAGCTGAGCCCCCGTCGACGAGGCGCGGGCCAGTTTCTGCTTCCCGCCCGGTAAGAGATGTTGGCATCCTGCCGCTAACAGCCCATGAGCCACTCGGAGGATCCCCTGCCCGACTCACCCCATCCCGCGGAGCGCGCGACCCTGCTGTCGTTCCCCTCCTCCCCTGCGCCGGCCCCGCCGCGTCGGGTCATCGACCGCGCCGCGGCGCAGCGCGCCGCGCAGAGCCTGCTCGCCGCGCTCGGCGCCGACCTCTCGGACGAGAGCCTGCGCGAGACGCCCCGCCGGATGGTGGACGCATACGCCGAGATGCTCACCTCCGAGCCCTTCGACGCCACGACGTTCCCCAACGACGGTGGCTATGACGAGCTCGTGGTGCTCCGCTCCATCCCCTTCCACTCGCTCTGCGAGCACCACCTCCTCCCCTTCGTGGGCGTCGCCCATGTCGGCTACCTGCCGCGCGAGCGGATTCTCGGGCTCTCCAAGCTCGCTCGGGTCGTCGAGCTGTTCGCCCGCGACCTCCAAGTGCAGGAGCGCCTCACGAGCCAGATCGCCGGCTGGCTCCAGGAGCACCTGGACCCCAAGGGCGTCGGCGTGGTGCTCGAAGCCGAGCACATGTGCATGACGCTCCGGGGGGTGCAGAAACGCGGAGCGCTGACCCTGACCTCGGCCCTCCACGGACTCGTGCGCGAGGACGCGCGCACGCGCGAGGAGTTCCTCGCGCTGGCGGGGAGCTCCCGAGTTGGCTAGCGCTCGCCCAACGCGTCGAGGGTGCGCGCGAGCGCGAAGTCGGCGTCGGTGAGCCCGCCCGCCGAGTGGTTCGTCACGCGCAGTTGCACCTTGTTCCACCCGTGAACGAGGATGTCGGGATGGTGGTCGGCCGCCTCCGCCGCCTCCGCGACCCGGTTGACCCACGCGATCGCGGCGGCGAAGTCCGCGAGCTCACAGTCGCGCACGATCTCCTCGCCCTCGCGGCGCCACTCGCCCCCGGCGAGCCGGTCCTCGATCTCCTCGTCGCTCAGGCGGGCCATGGCTCAAGACGACGGTAGCGCTCGCGACGCGGCCGGCGACACGCTGAGCCGAGCGCTGAGCTGGTCGCGCACACGCGCCTACTCCCACCGCGACTTCGGCGAGGAGCGCCTGCGACGCGAGAAGCGGGGCACGGTGTCGGTCTGCGTGCCCGCGCGGGAGGAGGCCGCCACCATCGCGCCGATCGTCGAGTTGCTCGTCGGCCTGCGCGAGCGGGGTGTGATCGACGAGGTGGTGGTGCTCGACTCCGACTCGCGCGACGGCACGGGCGCGATCGCCGCGCGCGCCGGCGCCGTCGTACACCGCCCCGCGGCGCTCATGCCCCACCTCGGAGCAGTGCTCGGCAAGGGCGACGCAATGTGGCGCGCGCTCTCGGTCCTGACCGGCGAGGTGGTCTGCTACCTCGACGCCGACTCCGAGGACTTCGGCGTCCACTTCGCCCTCGGCCTGATCGGGCCGCTCGTGTGCGAGCCCGGCGTGCAGTTCGTCAAGGCGAGCTACCGGCGGCCGTTCAAGGCGGGCGAGGTCAGCCTCGCCCACGGCGGCGGACGCGTGAACGACCTGACCGCCCGACCGCTCCTCGCCCGCTTCTACCCCGAGCTCTCCGCCCTGCGTCAGCCGCTCGCCGGGGAGATCGCCGCGCGCCGGGACCTGCTCGTGCGGATGCCGTTCGCCACGGGCTACGGAGTGGAGATCGGGCTTCTGATCGACGCCTACCTCGCCCACGGGCTGGACGGGCTCGCCCAGGTTGATCTCGGGGTGCGCCAGAACCGCCACCAATCGCTGAGCGAGCTCGGGCCCATGGCCTACGCGGTGCTCGGGGCGGTGACCCGGCGTCTCGGGGAGGAGGGACGCCTGCACGACGCTGCCTCCGGAGCGTTCCTCACCTCGGAGCTCGAGGTGCGCGAGGTCGAGGCGCTCGAGCGCCCGCCGTTCGCGTCCGTGTCGGCGGCGAGCGCTACGAGCCGGCTGACACCCAGCGCAGATCCTCAGCCAGACGGAGCTCCGCGGGCACCGGCCGCGACCCGTTGAGCGCCGCGCGCACCGCGAGGTAGTCGACGACTTCGGCGACGTCGTGCACCCGAAGCACCGCCGCCCCGGCGTCCACGCCGGCGCCCACGGCGGCCAGCGTCCCCGCCAGGCGCTCGGGCGGCGGCCTCCCGATCACCGCGCCGACGAAGTCCTTGCGCGAGACCGCCAGTAGGATCGGGCGTCCGAGGGGACGGAGCTCGTCCAGGCGCCGCAGCACCTCGACGCTCTGCGCGGGCGTCTTGGCCAGGTCGATCCCGGGATCGATGAGGATCCGCTCGCGCTCCACCCCCGCGGCCACGGCCGCCTCCACGCGCTCGGCGAGGAAGGGGAGAACGTCGGCGACGACGTCGTCGTAGGCAGGGAAGGCCTTCTCCTTCGGCGCGGCGCGCGTGTGCGTGATCACGAGCCCGGCGCCCGCCCCGGCGCACACGGCGAGCATCGCCGGATCGCGCAGGCCGCTGACGTCGTTGACCATCACCGCCCCCGCTGCGAGCGCGGCGAGCGCCACCTCGCCCTTCCAGGTGTCCACCGACACCGTCAACCCGGCGGCGCTCAGACGCTCGATCACCGGAACCACACGCGCGATCTCCTCCTCGGCCTCGACCGCGGGACGGTTCGTCACCCCCGACTCGCCGCCCACGTCGATCAGCGCCGCTCCCGCCGCGTGCAGGCCATGGGCGTGGGCGAGGAGAGCGTCGAGGCCGCGGTGGCTCCCGGCGTCGGAGAACGAGTCAGGCGTGGCGTTGACGATCCCCATGACGAGGGGCCCGTCGCCGGGGAGGAGCTGGGTTCGCTCGCCGATCCTCAGCCTGAGCGCTTCTTCGCGCGACACGAGCGCTAGGCGCGCCCGTAGACGGGGACCGCCGCGCCGCTCGTCGGCTCGGAGTCCGGACCGCAGAGAAAGCGGATGACGCGCGCGATGCGCTCGGGCGCGACCCAGCGCGAGGCGTCGGCGTTCGGTTGCGCGGCGCGGTTCGCCGGAGTGTCGATGATGCTGGGAAGGACCGTGTTGCACCGCACGCCCTCGTCGCGGTACTCGACCGCGACCGACTGCGCGAAGGCGATGACCGCCGCCTTGGAGGCGATGTATCCCGCGGCGCCCGAGAACGGTTGGAGCGCCGCGCGGGAGGAGACGCAGACGACCGCCCCTGCGCCGGCCGCGATGAGGTGCGGGAGCGCTGCGCTGACCACGAGGTATGTCGGGCGCAGGTTGAGCCTGAACTGCGCCTCGAAGTCCTCGATCGGCGTCGCGTCGATCCGCGCACCCGCGGCGTACCCGCCGACCAGGTTGACCACGGCGCGCAGCGGCGCTCCCGCCTCCCGCGTCGCCCTCTCGACCGCCCGCGCCGCTCCCGCCGCCTCGAAGAGGTCGGCCGACACGAGCTCGACCTGCGCGGGCGCAGAGTCGATCCCGGAACCGGCGCCCGGGCGCGACGGGACGACGACGCGCCACCCGTCGGCCACGAACGCCTCGCTCACGGCCGTTCCCAGGCCGCCCGCCCCGCCCGTTATCAGTACCGTCGCCGTCGGTTCAGGCTCGCTCATGGTTCGTCGCTCCTCGGAACGTGGGGTCGGTCGCCGCACCCATATCGGCGACGCGGCCCGCCCTCTTCTTACCCCCGGAGGTAAGACGCTATGACTTCGCGGCGCAGACCAGTTCGCGACCCCACCATGCCCCGCGATCCCCACGCCAGTCCTCCTTCCCCCGCCGAGCCGCTTCCCAGGGTCCACGAGCGCTTCAACGAGCTCGTGGGAGACCTCGACTACCCCGTGTTCATCGTCACGGCGTCCTCGGGCGGCCGGCGCGCCGGTTGCCTCGTGGGGTTCGTCACCCAGGGGAGCATCGACCCGTCGCGGTTTCTCGTCTGCGTCTCCGAGCAGAACCACACCTACCGGGTGGCTCGGGAGGCCACCGCGCTCGCGGTGCACTTCGTCCCCTCCTCGGCAAACGCGCTCGCGGAGCTCGTCGGGGGGCGCACGGGCGACGAGTTCGACAAGTTCGCCCACTGCGAGTGGAGCCGGGGCCGCTCGGCACGCCGATCCTCGCCGAGTGCGGCAACTGGTTCGTGGGCCGGGTGCTCGACCAGCTCCGCCTGGGCGACCACGTCGGCTTCTTGCTCGACCCCGTCGAGGCCCGCATGAGCACCCCGCAGTCCGACTTCACCTTCCACCGCGCCCGGCGCATCGATCCCGGCCACGAGGTATGACCGCCGCCGGCGAGCAGCCCGTCCGCTTCCGCCCGCTGCTGCCTCACTCGACGGGGCCCGTTACCGCCGCCGAGGCCACGGCGGCCCTCCGTTTGAGCGAGCGTGCGCCGAGTGACCGCCCCTACCTCGTGCTCAACATGGTCGCCACCGCCGACGGCCGCGCGACCGTCGCGGGCCGCGCCGGTCCGATCGGCAACCGGGCCGACCGGGAGCTCTTCCATCAGCTTCGTGCGCGCGCCGATGCGCTGCTCGTTGGAGCGGGGACCGCTCGAGTCGAGCACTACCGGCGCCTCGTGCGCGATCCGGCGCTTCGTGAGCAGCGCGCCCAGGAGGGCCTGGCCCCCGATCCCCTCGCATGCATCGTCACCCGGAGCCTCGACCTCCTGCCCGAGGAGGTGCCGCTGCTCGACGACCCCGACTCGACGGTCGTGCTGCTCACGAGCTCCGAGGCCGAGCTCCCGCCCGCGGCGGCGCGCGTGGAGTACCTGCGCTCGCCCGGCGCGGCGCCCGACCTGCGCGCGCTGCTCGGAGAGCTGCGCTCGCGGCTCGGCGTGCGCTCCATCCTGTGCGAGGGCGGCCCGACCCTCAACTCGACGCTGCTCTCCTCCGGACTCGTCGACGAGCTCTTCCTCTCGCTCGCGCCCAAGCTCGCCGGCGGCCTCGATCCGCTCACCATCGTCTCGGGCCCCCCGCTTCCCGAGCCGCTCGAGCTCGAGCTGATCTCCGTGCTCGAATCCGAAGGGCACCTCTTTCTGCGCTACGCCGTCACCCGGCCGTGAGCCGGATCGGCTACCTCGGCCTGGGCTCGAACCTCGGCGATCGGCGCGCCAACCTCCAAGCGGCGCTCGACGCTCTCCGGCAGGAAGGCATCGAGGTCCTCGCCGCCTCCTCGACCTACGAGACGGAGCCGGTCGGAGAGGTCCTCGACCAGCCGGACTTCCTAAACGCGTGCCTGCAGGTGCGCACCGCGCTCGACCCCGAAGCGCTGCTCGACCTGTGCAAGCGGGTGGAACGCGCGCTCGGACGGGAGCTCTCCGCGCCGCGCCACGGGCCGCGCCCGATCGACATCGACCTGCTCCTCCTTGGAGAGGAGACCTACGTCTCCGAGCGCCTGCGCCTCCCCCATCCCGAGGTGCTGAGCCGGCGCTTCGTGCTCGTGCCGCTGCTCGAGCTCGATCCCGGGCTGCAGGCCCCCGACGGCACGCGGGCCGCCGACGCCCTCGGCGCCCTCGCGGGGGGCCAGCGCGTCAGCTTGAGCGGTCCACCGCTCCGGTCTTGAGAGAGAAGGCCCGCCGGGGCGGCGGGCCTTCACGAGAGAGCGGCTGATGGGATTCGAACCCACGACCTTCTGCATGGCAAGCAGACGCTCTAGCCAACTGAGCTACAGCCGCACGATGGGGGCAGAATATAGCCCGGAACCCCACGCGAGCGCGCCGTCCCGCCCGGGACATCAGATGCGCTGTCTGGTAGCATCACGCATCATGCGCACGACGATCGACCTCGACCCGTCAATCCTGCACGACCTCAAAACCCGCGCCGCCGGCCAGGGCAAGACACTCGGCCGCCTCGCGTCCGAGCTCCTCGCGCCGGCGCTGGCCCGCACGGAGGAGCCTCGACGGCCGCCCCTGCGTTGGTCGGTCGCTTCGATGGGCGCGCGAGTCGACGTGGACGATGCCGCAGCGCTCACCACGGCGGCGCGCCGATGAGTGCCACGATCGATGCCGCCCTCCTGCTCCATGCCTCCGACGTGTCTTCGCCGCGGCACGAGCCAGCTCGGCGCCACCTCGACCGTCTGGCGACTGGACCGGACCTCCTCTACCTCTTCTGGCCGGTCCTGCTGCGCTATCTACACCTCGCGACCGACGCCGCGGTCTTCGCGCGACCGCTTGCGCCCGGGGCGGCGATGGGCAACATCGAGGGCCTCCTCGCCCTGGACAACGTGCGCACGGGGGCAGAAGACGCCCGCTTCTGGGAGCTCTTCAAGACGGGAACGCAGCCCGTGGCCGCGCGTGGCGACCTCGTCGCGGAGGCGCATGTCGTCGCGCTCATGCGACAGCACGGCGTGGTGACGATCTGGACCGGCGCACGCACCTACTGGCTTTTCGAGGGCGTGCGCGCGCGCGATCCGTACCCGCCAAGACTCAAGCTGAAGTAGACGGTTAGCTCACCCGAGGCTCAGCCCGTGAAGCGCGGGCGGGGCGTCGCACGCGGCGCCGGCCGGTGACGGGGGCGCGCCTGCGCGGGTCGCGTGCACGGTGAGCTCGAGCTCACCGTCTGGGTCACGCCGTCGGCGTAGGTGAAGCTCCCGAGGTTGGTCCAGCGACGGCTCCGCGGGCAGGTGGCCGGCGTAGTCACGAGGCTTCGCCGGCTCGCGCCGCTGCCCTTGCTGATCGCGTTGATGTTCAGTCGCACTTCGCGCAACGCGCCGCCGTCCGGGAGCGTGCCGGGGAGCGGCGGCACCGGCGCCGTCATCGTGTTGCCCTGCACGGTGGCCGTCGCCGCCATGCGGAGGTGGGTCGCCCGGTCCTGGGTCAGGAAGATGATCCCGTGGTTGGCAGCGAACAGCGTGGTGTCCTCGGTCAGGATCGCGAGCGGACCGGGGAAGCCGGTCGCGACGGTGATCGTCCCGCTCCCGACGCGGCTGTCGGGCGGGCACGCGCCCGCGAGCGCGCGTGGCTCGTCGCACTGGGCGACGACCGAGGGATCGATCGTCGCGCCCGGCTGCAGCCGGGTGACGATGCGGCGGACGGACGGCGGCTTGGCCGCGGGGTCCTGAGGGTTGAAGTAGTCGATCGAAACCACCACGCCGGTCGGCGAGTGCGCGCGCTTGGTCGTGAACTGCGTGTTGTCGGTCTGGCGCAGGCTCGACTGGGCGGAGGCGAGCCCGCCCATGGCCAGGGCGAGGGCGGCGGCGGCGACGGCCGCGATGGCGAGCTTCGACAACATGGGCTCCTTGGGAGTCGACGGTGCGACGGTGCGCACGAGCCTACGCGGCCGGCGCGCCGCGCGCGCCGGCCGGGAATCGGAGGGTCGCGCACGCTCTTCCTGAAGAGAAGCGGCGCAGACGTTTGCGCGGCCCGTTAGGGTTCGCACCGTGTTGGCTCCGGTGTCGAGCTGCGGCCTTCGCGGAAGCAACGACCGAACCAGACGTTAAGTCTGCGTTGACTGGGATTTAGAGGCCTGAGAACGAGGAGACCGTCGGTCGGCACCACCGCCGAAAGACGCTATTAACCAACACCGTGTCGAACTTCAGCTCCATCGGACGGATCGCAGCGGCTGCCGCCGTGGTCGGCGCCGTCATCCTCGTCGCCGCCGTGCTGCTCATGTCGGGTAGCGACTACCAGGTCAAGGCGATGTTCCAGAACGCCGGCCAGATCGTGAAGGGCGACCTGGTCGAGGTCTCGGGGCGCGCGATCGGCACGGTGAAGAAGATCAGCCTGAGCCCCGACGGGCAGGCGCAGATCACCATGATGATCATGCCGGACTCAGCGCCCCTGCGCCAGGGCACGCTGGCCACGGTCCGGCAGGCCTCGCTGTCGGGCATCGCCAACCGCTACGTCGAGCTCTCGCTGGCGCCCAACGCCGCCTCGAAGATCCCGAACGGCGGCGTGATCGATGCGGCGCACACGGTCAGCGCCGTAGACCTCGACCAGATCTTCAACACCCTCGGTCCCACGGAGCGTGACGCCATCCGCTCCGTGCTCCGCGGGTCGGGCACGCAGTTCGCCGGGCGCGGCGCCCAGGCCAACGAGGGCTTTCGCTACCTCAACCCCTACATCGCCTCCAACAGCGCTCTGTTCCGGGAGGCCAATCGCAACCCGGCAGAGCTGCGCCGCTTCCTCGTCCAGTCCTCGCACCTGGTCACCGACATCGCCTCGCGCCACACCGCGTTGACCGGGTTGGTCAACAACCTCGCGATCACCACCGGGGCGCTGGCGCGGCGCAAGGCCGCGCTGGCCGACGCGATCTCGCAGCTTCCGCCGTTCATGCGCCGTGCGAACTCCACCTTCGTCGACCTGCGCACGACGCTCGGCGACCTGACTCCGCTGGTGAACGAGTCCAAGCCGGTGGCCAAGAAGCTCCGTCCCTTCCTGGCGACGCTGCGCAGCACGGCCGCGAACGCACAGCCCACCATCCGCGACCTCGCCGCGATCATCCAGGCGTCGGGCCCCAACAACGACCTCATCGACCTCACCGCGAGCAACATCCCGGTCGAGCGGACTGCGCTCGAGCCCGTGCGCGCGAACGGCCGCGTCCGCGAAGCCGCCTTCCCGGCCTCGGTCAAGGCGCTCGCCGGCGCGACGCCCCAGCTCGCCTTCGCCCGGCCCTACGCCCCGGACCTCACCGGCTGGTTCGACGACTTCAGCCACACCGGCCTCGGCGACGCCAACGGCAACTCGAGCCGCGTGCAGATCAAGGTCAGCCCGTTCTTCTCGGTGCAAGCGGCGAACACCAATCCGGTCACGGGGAAGTTGAATATTCCGCTGAACCAGATCATCCAGCAGGCCGAGAGTCAGTTCTCGGGAACGGTGGTCAACCAGAACAACCGCTGCCCCGGCACGGGCGAGCGCAACCCGGGCGACAACTCGACGCCGTTCACTTCCGACGCCGGCATTCCCGGCGGCTGTGACCCGAAGCAGATCCCGCCCGGCCCATGATGAAGCGGATCCTCACCACCGGAGTCGTGCTGCTCCTCGTCGTCGGGGGCGTCGTCCTGATCAGCGCCAGCGGCAGCTCCAGCCCGAAGCCGACCTACTGGATCCAGCTCGACAACGCGTTCGACCTGACGATGGGCGGCGACTTCAAGGTCGCGGGGGTCAAGGCGGGCAAGATCATGACGCTCAAGGTCGACGTGAAGACCCACAAGGCGCTCATCGGCGTCTCGGTGGACCAGCCGGGCATCCCCGCCTTCCGCACTGACGCGAACTGCACCACGCGACCCCAGTCGCTCATCGGCGAGTACTTCATCGACTGCAAGCCGGGCGTGGCGCCCAAGAAGCTCGGCGCCGGCGGCGTCGTGCCCGTCAAGCAGACGCTCTCCACCATTCCCGTCGACACGCTCAACAACGTCCTCCGCCTGCCCTATCGCGAGCGGCTGCGACTCCTGATCACCGAGCTCGGCGTCGGCGTTGCCGGGCGCGGGCAGGACCTGAACGCCGCTCTGCGCCGCGCGGTGCCCGCCCTGCAGGAGACCGACCGGGTGCTCGGCATCCTCGCCGACCAGCGCACGGTCATCCGCAACCTGAACCGTGACGCCAACATCGACCTCACCACCCTCGCGAGGAACAAGGGACAGGTCGCGCGCTTCGTGGTCACCGCGCGCCGCACGGCCGAGGCCTCGGCCACGCGCCGGGCTGACATCGCGGGGACGTTCCGCCGCCTCCCCGGCTTCCTCGAGCAGCTCAAGCCAACGATGGCCGACCTCGGGCGCACCGCCGACGCCCAGACCCCCACGCTCACCAACCTCCGCGCGAGCGCCGGCGAGCTGACCCGCTTCTTCGGCGACCTGAAGCCGTTCTCCGACGCCTCCCGGCCGGCCTTCCGCTCGCTCGGTCAGACCTCGATCACGGGCCGGCAGTCCGTGGTCGCCGCCCGGCCGACCGTCGCCCTGCTCCGGGGCTTCGCGCGCAGGACCCCCGAGGTGGCGAAGAACCTGCGCATCATCCTGCGCGACCTTGACAACCCGTCTCGGGCGGTCGAGCGCGACCCGCGCAGCCCCCGCGGTGGGAGCGGCTACACCGGTCTCGAGGCGCTGCTGCAGTACCCGTTCGACCAGGCGCTGTCGATCAACGCGTTCGATCAGAACTCCCACATGCTGCGAGTCTCCCTCGTCAGCAAGAGCCAGTGCGCGCCCTACCGCAACGCGACCTCGGTGAAGAAGGACGCGTCGCTGCGCAAGAACTGCGCCTCCGTGCTCGGCTCACATCAGCCCGGGATCAACGAGCCGGACCCGAGCACGCCCGGGACGGCCACCAGCGCCTCCAGCGCGAAGGCGTCGGGCACCGCGCCGAGCGCGCGCAACTCCAAGCGCGCCGCCGCCGCGGCTCCGGCCCCGAAGACCCCCCCGGCGCCCGCTCCCTCCGCCTTCCAGCGCCGTCTCGACGGGCTCCTCGGCTCCGGATCGACGCCGGCTGCCTCCAGCGCGCCGAAGCGATCCGCAGGCGCCGGGTCGGGTCCGCTCCTCAACTACCTTCTCGGCCCATGAGTCGGCGCGGCGGAGCATCGGTGGCAGCGAACCCGGTCCTGATCGGCACGGTCACGATCCTCGTGGCGATCGTGGCGGTGTTCCTGGCCTACAGCGCGAACACGGGTCTGCCCTTCGTGCCCACCACGCAGGTCAAGGTCAAGCTGGCCAACGCGGCCGAGCTCGTGAGGGGCAACGATGTCCGCGAGGGCGGCTTCCGGGTCGGCGTGGTCGAGCGGATCCAGCCCATCGTGGAGAACGGCCAATCCGTGGCAGAGCTCACGCTGAAGCTCGACAAGAAGGCGGGCGGGATGCCGAGCGACTCGACGATCCAGGTGCGTCCACGCTCGGTGCTCGGGCTCAAGTACGTGCAGATCACGCGCGGACTCGCGCACCACGACCTCCGCGACGGAGACACGATCCCGATCGCCCACACGAGCGTGCCCGTCGAGCTCGACGAGGTCTTCTCGACCTTCGACCGGCCGACGCGCAACGCCTCGCGTCAGAATCTGGTCGAGTTCGGCGGGGCGCTCGCCGGCCGCGGTCAGGACATCAACCGGACGATCACCCAGCTTCCCGAGCTGCTGCGCCGCCTGACCAGCGTGGCGACCAACCTCGCCGACCCCCGGACCCAGCTCGCGCGCTTCCTCCAGGAGTCGGGCAAGCTCGCCCGGCTCGTGGTCCCGGTCGCCGGCGCCCAGGCGCGGGTCTTCACCTCGATGGCGACGACGTTCGCTGCCATCTCGCGCGACACCCGCGCGCTCGAGGACACGATCTCCAAGTCGCCGGGAACGCTCGACGTCGGCACGCGGTCCCTGCGCGACCAGCGCCCCTTCCTCGCCGACCTCACCACCTTCTCCCGCGCCCTGCTCCCCGCCTCGATCGAGCTGCGGGTGGCGCTCCCCCGCATCAGTCCGGCAATCGAGGCCGGCACGCGCGTGCTGCCGCGCACCGTCTCGCTCAACCGCGAGCTCGGCGACACCCTCGCCGCTCTGCGCGACTTCTCACTCGCGCCCGGCACCAACCAGGCCCTGCGCGGGCTCACCGCCACCGTGGGCACGCTGAACCCGCAGCTGCGCTACATCGGCCCCTACCAGACGGTCTGCGACAACTGGAACTACTTCTGGACCTACCTGTCCGAGCACCTCTCGGCCGCCGATCCGAGCGGCGAGGCCCAGCGTGCCCTGGGCAACCAGGCGGCGAGCCAGGACAACTCCGTGGACACCACCAACGCGACCGAGCCCGCCAACGGCCGCAACTACAACCCCGCGACGTCCGCTGCGGGCGACCCCCAGTTCCTCCACGGCCAGGCCTACGCCGCGGCGATCGACACCAAGGGCGCGGCGGACTGCGAGATCGGGCAGCGCGGCTACCCCATGGGTCGCCTCGCGCAGTTCGCTCCCGCGCGCGAGCCGACCACCGGACGCCCGCTGAACATCGTGGTGGACTCGCACACCCCGGGCAACCAGGGCCCGACGTTCAAGGGGCGTACCCGGGTGCCCCGCGGGGAGACCTTCTCGCGTGAGCCCCAGACACCCGGGGCGGCGCTGCCATGAGGCGTCGAGGTCGCAGCCCCGTCCTGGTCGCGAGCATCTTCGTCGTGGTGACGGCGTTCGCCGTCTACCTCGGCTTCACCAAGAAGATCCCCTTCGTGCACCACTTCCAGGTGCAGGCGGTGTTCCGCACCTCCAACGACCTCAAGCCGAAGTCGTTCGTGCGCATCGCGGGAGTCGACGTAGGCAAGGTCACGTCCGTCGCCCCGCTGGCCAAGGGACGCGAGGGCTCGCTCGTCACGATGGAGATCGAGGACGTCGGGCAGCCCATCCACACCGACGCGACGATGAAGATCCGGCCACGCATCTTCCTCGAGGGCAACTTCTTCGTCGACATGACCTCGGGCACTCCGGAGGCGCCCATCCTCAAGGACGGCGGCCGGATCCCCATGTCGCAGACCGCCGCCCCGGTCCAGCTCGACCAGGTGCTCGGCGTCTTCCGCCAGAACGACCGGCAGAACCTCGTCACCCTCCTGGCCAACTACGCGACCGGCATCGAGGGCGCGGGCGTCGGCGGCTTCAACCGCTCCATCCGGTACTGGACGCCGGCCTACCGCGACGGCGCGATCGTCAACCAGGCCTTCCTCGGCGTGCAACCGCACGACCTCTCACAGTTCATCAAGTCGATGGGAGAGACGGCGGCCGCGCTCGACCGCAACCCCGAGCAGCTCAAGAGCCTCCTCGTGGACTTCAACACCACGGCTGCCGCCTTCGCCCGGCAGCAGGGCAACCTCGAGGCCGCCGTCGGCGAGCTGCCGCGGACGCTGCGGGTCGGGCAGCCCGCGCTCGCGGCGCTCGACGGCGCGTTCCCGGCCGTCCGGCGCCTCACGGCCGACCTGCGCCCGACCGTCCGCAGCACGGGCCCCACGATCGACGCGACTCTGCCCCTTCTCGGCCAGCTCAACGGCCTGGTCTCACGCCCCGAGCTCCGCGGGCTCGTCGCCGACCTGCGGCCGACCATCCCGGCGCTCGCGCGACTGAACGCCGCGACGATCCCGCTCCTGCAGCAGGTTCGCCTCGCCTCGAGCTGCCAGAACCAGGTCATCCTCCCCTGGAGCCACGACACGATCAAGGACAAGACCTTCCCCGCGACCGGTCGGGTCTATCAGGAGTCCGTGAAGTTCCTCCCCGGTCTGGCCGCCGAGAGCCGCTCCGGCGACGCGAACGGCCAGTACTTCAGCCTCCTGGCCCAAGGCGGCCCGAACACGGTGTCGCTCGGCAACAACCCGGCGGGGCTCCCCCAGTTCGCCCAGACGCTGCTTCCGATCCAGGGCGCCAACCCGCCCAAGCCGAAGACGCGTCCGTCGCTCCAGCCCAACGTTCCGTGCGAGACGCAGCAGCGGCCCGACCTCCGCACTCAGCCCGGCGCCCCGCCGCCGCAGTCGATGGCGTCGTCGACCCCCACTCCCCGTCTGCTCAAGGCCCAGGCGCGCGCCAAGGCCCAGACCGAGCGAGCGCTGCACCCCACGGGCAACCGCCGGGGAGGGAGCAGCCGATGACCGCCATCCGCAAGCAGCTCAAGAACTTCGTGTCGATCGTCATCCTCATACTGATCGCCGCCGGGACCTCGCTCTACATCCTCACCCAGGAGCGGCTGCGCATCCCCTTCCTGCAGCCTCAGCGCTTCGCGATGAAGGCCGAGCTCGCGAGCGCCCAGGGGGTCACGCCGGGACAGGGTCAGACGGTGAACGTCGCCGGCGTGTCGATCGGCCAGGTGCAGGGGGTCTCCCTCAAGGACGGGCGCGCGCTCCTGAACCTGCAGATCGACCCGCAGTACAAGCAGCTCATCCACCAGGACGCCCAGGCGCTGCTGCGTCCGCACACCGGGCTCAAGGACGAGTTCCTCGAGATCGACCCCGGCGGCCGCAAGCCGGTCGCCCCCGCCGGGTGGACGATCCCGGTCTCGAACACCATGCCCGACGTCAACCTGGACGAGATCCTCGGTGCGCTCGACGCCGACACGCGCCCCTACCTGAAGCTCCTGCTCGCCGACGCGGGCAACGGGTTGAACGGCCGGGGCGCCGACCTGCAAGAGGTCTTCCGCCGTTTCGAGCCGACCCACCGCGACACGGCCCGCGTGAGCACCGCCGTCGCGGGTCGCCGCGCCGATCTCGCGCAGCTCGTCAACTCGCTGCAGCAGCTCAGCACGACGCTCGCGGGCCGGGGTCGAGATCTCTCGCAGCTCGTCGTCTCCTCCTCCGCGGTCTTCCGCGCCTTCGCCTCGGAGAACCGCAACCTGAGCCGCACGGTGGCCGACCTGCCCTCCACCCTGCGCCAGACCACCGCGACCCTCGGGAAGGTGGAGCGCTTCGCGAAGGTGCTCGGACCGACGGCCGACACCCTGCGTCCGTCCGTGCGCGCGATCACCGCCGCCAACATCGCGATCCGGCCCTTCGCCCGCGAGACCACGCCGATCCTGCAGAACCAGATCCGTCCCTTCGTGCGCGAGGCGCGTCCGCTCGTGCGCGACCTGCGCCCGGCGGCCCGCAGCCTGGCCGGCGCCACGCCCGACCTGCAGAGCTCGTTCGTGGTCCTCAACCATCTCTTCAACATGCTCGCCTTCAACCGCGGCAAGGGACCGAACGAGGGCCCCTTCGCCTTCGGCGCCCCCGCGCGCAGCTACCTGTTCTGGGTCGCCTGGGTCACCCACCAGACCGGGAACCTGTTCTCCCTCGCGGACGCGAACGGGACCCTGCGGCCTACGATCCTCGGCGGTACGTGTGACACGATCCGCGGCCTCGTCTCGCAGCAGCCGGCGGCGCAAACCCTGCTCGACCTAACGCCGTTGCTCAGCTCACCGCAAGGCTGTGGGCCCGGCTCCAACGGCACTCCCGGCTTGACCCCGCCTGCCATCCCCGGCTCCCCGCTCGGGATCCTCAAGCGCTAGGACCTGACCGATGCAAAAGCAAGCGCTCTCCCCCGGCCGCATCCTCGTCACCGTGCTCTTCGCACTGTCATGCTTCAGCCTGCTGATGTTCCTGTGGCTGTCCTTCGGCGGCTCCATTCCCTTCAATCCCAAGGGCTTCCGCTTCCAGGTGTCCTTCCCGCAGGCGACCCAGCTCGCCCTCCAGGCCGACGTCCGCGTCGCGGGCGTCTCGGTGGGCAAGGTCGTCGACAAGAGCCTCGACCCCGAGGGCAACCGGACGCTGGCCACGGTCGAGCTGAGCTCTCAATTCGTGCCGATTCACCGTGACGCACGGGCGATCCTGCGCCAGAAGACGCTGCTCGGCGAGACCTACATCGAGATGACCACGGGCAGCAAGAAGGTCCCGACCATCCCCGACAACGGTCGTGTGAGCAACGGCCAGGTGGCGCGTCAGGTGCAGTTCGACGAGGTGCTGAACACCTTCGACCCCGGCACGCGCCATGCCTTCCGGGCGTGGCAGCAGAACCTCGCCAAGGCCTCAAACGGCCGCGCGCAGGATCTCAGTGACTTCCTCGGCAACCTCCCGGGCTTCGCGACCGACGCCTCCAGCGTCCTCGGCGTCCTCGACCAGCAGCGCAACGATGTCCGCGGCCTGTTCCGCGGCGCCTCGACCACGTTCGCCGCCCTGCGTCAGGGACAGCTCCAGAGCCTGATCCGCAACTCCGACCAGACCTTCGCCGCCACCGCGTCGCAGAACCGGGCGCTCGCCGAGACGTTCAAGATCTTCCCGACCTTCCTCGACGAGTCGAAGTCGACGCTCGCGACGCTGCGGACGTTTGCGCTCAACACCGATCCGCTCCTCCGCGACCTCACGCCGGTCGCCCGCGACCTCACCCCGACGCTGCGCTCGGTCAAGGCGCTGGCGCCCGACCTACAGCACTTCTTCGTCAACCTCGGGCCGCTGATCGACATCTCGCGCACGGGCCTCCCCGCGCTCTCGAAGACCCTCCGCGGCTTCCGCCCGGTGCTCGCCCAGCTCGGGCCCTTCACCGAGCAGCTCAACCCGATCCTCGACTGGCTCGGCCTCTACAACCACCAGGTGACCGACTTCATCGGCAGCGGCGGCTCGGCGCTCGCCAACACCACCCCGTCACCCGGCGCGGTGGGCCACTACCTGCGGCAGTTCAACCCGGAGGGCCCCCAGGAGATCTTGGCCGGCGCGCGGACCCGGCCGGCCACCAACCGCGGCAACACCTATCTGCCGCCGCTCGGCCTCGGGCCCGATACCCAGCGGCATCTGATCTTCCCGAACTTCGACTGCAAGCCCTCAGGCGGCCCGAAGGGCCCGACCCCCGCTCCGACTGGCTCCCCGGCGTGCTTCGTCGCGCCCAACCTGAGCTTCCAGGGACGCCAGCAGGGTCGCTACTCGCACGTAAATCCGGCTCACTACCGCCGCGGTCGCTAGCGGATCGGAGTAGGGTCCCCGAAGCGATGATCAGAGGTGCGGATACGACTCAGGGGGAGCAGGACGAGGCCGGACGCGCGCTCGAAGGACCGGCCGAGGTCTGGGAGCTCCACCGGCGCGGGCCCACGCTCGCCGTGGCCGGTGGCGGGCTGGCGGCCGTGCTCGCGGGGTGCGGGACGGGCAGCAACAAGCAGGGATCGAGCGGCCAGGGCGCCCGCTCACAGCCGCCCTCGGCCAGCGGCTCGCAGAGCTCGGACTTCGGATCCGGCGACGTCGGGATCTTGAACTTCGCCCTCACGCTCGAGTACTTCGAGAGCAACTTCTACAGCCAGGTCCTGAAGTCGGGGCTGGTGAAGGGCCAGGCGGCGAGCTACTTCAAGTCGATCGCCAAGCACGAGAACGACCACGTGGCCGCGCTCGAGGCGACGATCAAGACGTTCGGGGCCAAGACCGCCCCACGGGTAGTCTCGACGATTCCGCTGCGCGACGAGCGCGAAATCGTGCAGATGGCCGCGATGCTCGAGAACATCGGTGCCTCGGCCTATCTCGGACAGGCGGGCAGGGTAAAGGACAAGAACGTGCTCTCGGCGGCCCTCTCGATCCACGCAGTCGAGGCCCGGCACGCCGCCGTGCTCAACACCATGGCCGGCAATTCGATCGTGCCCGACGGCGCCTTCGCGCGCGCTTCGGACATGGACACGGTGCTGCTCCTCGCCAGCCCCTTCATGAAGATGGCGAACTCGGGATGATGCCCGAGGAGCGCCAGATGCTGGCCGGCGTGGAGATCCACGGCATGACCCGCGGCACCTTTCTCGTGCGCGGAGCACTTGCCGCGTGCGCCGCCTACGGCGCCGCGAGCGTGGGCCCCTGGGTCAACCGTGCGCTTGCCCGTCCGTCGTTCAGCTCGGACACCGACGTGCTCAACTTCGCCCTCACGCTCGAGTACCTCGAGTTGCAGTTCTACGACGAGGCGCTGAAGCGCGTCAACTTGAGCGCGCAGTCCAAGCCGCTCATCGAGCTCTTCGCCGCGGACGAAGCCGCGCACGTGGTGGCGCTGAAGTCCCTCATTCTTAAGATCGGCGGCACGCCCATCGCCTCGCCCATCTTCAAGTTCGAATCGGCGCTCAAGAACGAAGCCACCTTCCTGTCGGTCTCCCAGATGCTCGAGGACACGGGCGTGGGCGCCTACGACGGCGCGGCTCCCCAGATCCAGTCGGCCGAGGTGCTCGGCGCCGCCGGGGCCATCGTGCAGATCGAAGCCCGGCACGCCGCCGCGGTGCGCCTCAAGCGCGGGCAGGATCCCTTCCCGTCCGCGTTCAACACCGCGCTGACCAAGCAGCAAGTCCTCGAGCGCGCGATGCCGCTGGTGCGCACCGCGCCCGTGAGCTGAGCGCGCCCCAGCGCCCACCCTCGCCGGGTTCTCCGGGGACTGTGGGTATCGCCATCGTCACCCGCGACCGGGCCGAGGACCTCCTCCGGGTCCTCCCGCGGCTCGAGGCCCTGCCCGAGCGCCCGCCGATCGTGGTGGCGGACAACGCATCGAGCGACGGCACGGTGGCTCGGCTCAGCGCGCGGCACCCGCGAGTGGAGATCGTCGCGCTGAGCGAGAACCGCGGAAGCGAAGCCCGCAACCTCGCGGTTGAGCGCCTCGGAACCCCCTACGTCGCGTTCAGCGACGACGACTCATGGTGGGAGCGCGGTGCGCTGAGCGAGGCTGTGAGCCTGCTCGAGCGCCATCCTTTCGTGGGCGCGCTCGCCGCGCGCGTTCTCCTCGACGATGGGGGCACCGAGGACCCGACCTGTCGGCAGATGGCGGAGAGCCCGGTGCCTTCCGCGCGGCCACTGCCCGGGCCGCGTGTCCTCGGCTTCATCGCTTGCGGCGCGGTCGTGCGGCGCGAGGCCTTCCTCGCCGTGGGCGGCTTCCACTCCCGCTACGGCATCGGAGGCGAGGAGCAGCTACTGGCGATCGACTTCGCCCAGTCGGGGTGGGACATCGCCTATGTCTCGTCTCTCGTCGCGCACCACCGGCCGGCGACGAGCCGCGACGTCGTGGCCCGGCGCCGGCGAGAAGTGCGCAACGCGCTGTGGTCGGCCTGGCTTCGCCGCCGGGCGCTGGTCGCCCTCGGCCACACCGGGCCCGTCCTCGGCCGGGCTCTGAGCGACCCCGCAGCGCGCCGGGGACTCCTCGACGCGCTTCGAGGGCTTCCCTGGGTGCTGCGGGAGCGCCGTCCGGTCACGCCGAGCGTGGAGGCGGCGCTCACTGCGCTCGAGTCCGCGTAACGTTCACAGCCCGCGAGAAGACAGGAGGAGCATGTCAGCCCCCAAGACCCAGAAGAGCGAGCAGGAGTGGCGTGAGGAGCTCACGCCCGAGCAGTACGAGGTGCTGCGGCGCAAGGGCACCGAGCGCCCGTTCACCGGCGAATACGTCTCGGTCAAGGACGACGGCATCTACCGCTGCGCGGCCTGCCAGGCCGAGCTGTTCTCCTCGGAGACGAAGTTCGACTCGGGGACCGGGTGGCCGAGCTTCACCGAGCCCGCCGTCGCCGAGCACATCGAGCTGAAGACCGACCGCTCCCTGTTCATGAAGCGCACCGAGGTCGTTTGCGCCAACTGCGGCGGTCATCTCGGGCACGTCTTCGACGACGGCCCCGGTCGGGGGGGGCAGCGCTACTGCATCAACTCCGTCTCGCTCGACCTCGACCGGCGCAGCCCCTGAGCCGGCGGGCGCGTCAGCGCACGAGCTCGGGGAGCGGCTCGAGGACGTCGAGCAGCGCCTCGACGGCCTCGGAGTCGAACTGCGTCCCGGCCCCGCAGAGCAGTTCCGCCCGGGCGCGCTCGGGGCCGATCGCCCGGCGGTAGGGGCGGTCACTCGTCATCGCCTCGTAGGCGTCGGCGATCGCCAAGATCCGCGCCTCGACGGGAATCTCCTCTCCCCTGCTCGCGCGCGGGTAGCCGCGCCCGTCCGGTCGCTCGTGGTGGGCAAGCACCCACGCGCAGACGTCCTCGAGACCCACGCCGGCGAGCAGGCGGGCGCCGGTCTCCGGGTGCTTGCGCATCTCGAGCCATTCGGCGTCGTCGAGCGGACCGGGCTTCTGCAGGATCGCGTCGCTTACCGCGATCTTGCCCAGATCGTGGACCATGCCGGCCAGCCGCACGCGCTCCACGCGCTCCTCGGAGAGGCCGAGCCGGCGCGCCGTCAGCTCGGCGTAGCGCCCGACGATGTGAGAGTGGCGGGCCGTGCCCCCGTCGCGCAGGTCGAGCGCCTCGGCGAGGGTGACTACAGTCGCGATCTGCATCCCCGGGCGGGTTTCGTTCGTCGTCGTCTCCGAGACGCTGCGGAGTCCCGGGTGGTAGATGACCGAGCGGTTGCGCCCGAGATGCTTGGCGGCGTAGAGCGCCTCGGCGGCGGCGTCGGGAGCACCCACGACGTGCGGAAGGACCGCGATCCCGAACGAGATCGTGAGCAGCAGCGACTCGTGAGCAAAGGCCTCCTGCACGGCGCAGCGAGCGCGCTCGGCGAACAGGTAGGCCTCGTGGCCGTCCGCGCCCGGCACGAGCAGGGCGAACTCCTCGCCGCGCAGCGTGAGTGCCAGGCCGACGAGCGCACCGATCGCGATGACGAGGTAGACGAGCGGCTGATCCTCCGCTCCGGGCTGGGGCAGGAACATCGAGACGGCCGCGAGCAGCGCGCCGGCGAGGTAGAGCAGGCCGAGGAGCCGCGCCATCACCCGAGGAGAGGTGACCGCATCGCCTCCGTGCCCTTCGGGCAGCAGGCGCCGTTCCAGGGAATGAACCCACCGTTGCACTTTCGGTGTATCGGCCGCGCGCGGGGCGCACTATAGGCGCGGAGATCAGCCCGAGGCGTCGAGCGCGGCGTTGACGAGCGCGTCGGCCCGGGCGTTCTGAGCCCGCGGTACCGTGCGCACGCTCCAGCGCCCGAAACGTCCGAGCTCGGCGCGCGACTCGGCGTGCAGGGGCCGGAGCCCCGCATGCTTGACCTTGTATAGACCCTGGACCTGCTTGGCGACGAGCTCAGAGTCGCCCACGATCTCGACCTCGTCGGCGCCGAGCGCGCGAGCGCGCGCCACGCCGAGGAGGAGCGCGCGGTACTCGGCGACGTTGTTCGTGGCCACGCCGATCACCTCGGAGGCCTCTTCAACCAGCTCTCCGTCGGCCGCCGAGATGACCGCGCCGATCGCCGCGGGGCCGGGGTTGCCCCGCGCACCGCCGTCGACGTGCACGACCAGCTTCACCGTGGAGGCTCCGCCTACCCGCCGGCGGTGGAGGGAAGCTCGCCCGGGATCCGCGCGCGTCGCCGATCGCGGATCTCGCGCTTGCCCCCGGGCGGGGCGCCGCGCTCCCGCCGCTCGGCGCGTCGGCGATCGACGATGACCTTCACGCCCGGGTCGTCTTCGTAGTAGCGCGTGAGCCGGTCGAGGAGCTCGGGCGCGAGCGCCTCGGGCACGACGCAGTAAATCATCGTGTGCTCCCGGCCGTCACGCCCGGGATCCTACTTCTCGCCCACGGCCAGCGCCAGCGCGCCGTACTCGTCGACGGCTGCGTTGGCGATGCGGTCCTCGTCCGACAGGTCGACGACCTCATACCCCTGCTCGGCTTGGCGCACCGTCGGGCGATCGTCGGAGAGCTCGACCTCGTAGCGGTACCAGCAGAGCTCCCAGACCACCGCGATGGAGATGAGCGTCGCCCGTTCGGCCAGCGGGCGCGCCGTCACGGAAGGTACCCCGAGCGAGCGCGCGACACCGGCCACGGTGCGCGTGTGCTCGCTCGCGTTGAAGAGCTCGATCGCCGCGGCGACCTTCTGCTCGTCGCCCGTCGGCACCGCGCGGATGTTGCGCCGCTCACGCCCGGGCGCGGCCTCGCTCGTCGCCGACGGGCGCTCGGGCACGGGCCGCGACTCGCGGTGAGCCTCCGTGCCGTTCTCTCCGCCGCCGGTCGGGCGCCGGCGGGGGCGCAGCCGGCCGAGCAGGGAGCGGCCACGCTCGCCGGCGGGAGGAGCGGCGCGCTCGAGTCGCGCGTCCTCGCGGATCCACCCCTCGTGCTGGGCGCGCGAGGCGCACAGCTCGCACACCTCCCGCCGCGAAGCGCCGGCGAGGTAGGTGTCGATCCGCTCCCCCCGGAGAATGGTGCGCCCGCAGACGTCGCAGTCGAGCTGCTGGTGCATGGTGCGAACGTCCCGTGAGACCATCGGTTTCGAGCCTAGCAGGGGCTTCGGTGCCGTCCGCGAGGGGCCGAGGCGCCGCGGGCGGCTACGCGCCGCTAGGCGTGCTGCGGCTTCCGGGTCTGCTCCACGACCCGAGCCGCGAGATGCCTGGGCACCTCTTCGTAGCGGGCGAGCTCCATGGTGAACTCGCCCTGGCCGCCCGTGATCGAGCGTAGGTCGGGCGCGTAGGAGAGCATCTCGGCCATCGGCACCTCGGCCATGACCTCCGTCAGTCCGCCGACCGGCTCCATCCCGAGCGGCCGGCCGCGGCGTGAGTTCAGATCGCCGATGACGTCGCCCACCGAGTCCTCGGGAATCGACAGCGTGACGCGCATGATGGGCTCGAGCAGGACGGGCGCGGCGTGCTCGAGCGCCTGCCTCATCGCCAGGGAGCCGGCGAGCTTGAAGGCCATCTCCGAGGAGTCGACGGTGTGGTAGGAGCCGTCGTAGAGCCTGACCCGCACGCCCCTCACGGGGTAGCCGGCGACCGCGCCGTGCTGCATCGCCTCACGCACGCCCTTCTCCACGGCGGGGATGAACGAGGTGGGGATCACGCCGCCCTTGATCGCGTTGACGAACTCGAGCTCGGTGCCGTCCTCGAGTGGCTCGAGCTCGATGTGACAGTCGCCGAACTGACCCCGACCACCCGACTGCTTCTTGTGACGTCCGTGCGCTCGCGCGGCCTGGCGGATCGTCTCGCGGTAGGGCACGCGAGGCGGTTTGAGCGTCACCGCCGCCCCGAAGCGCGAGCGCAGGCGCTCGACGAGCACCTCCACGTGCACGGGCGAGAGTCCGGCGACGATCTGCTCTCCGGTCTGCGGGTCGCGGTGCAGGTCGATTGTCGGATCCTCCTCCTGCAGACGGCGCAGCGCCGTGAAGACCTTGTCCTCGTCGCCCTTGCTCGCGGGCTCCATGGCGAAGGCCATGACCGGAGGCGGGAGGGAGATCGTGGGCATCGAGATGGGCTCGTCGCGGGAGGCGAGCCAGTCGCCTGCCCGAGTCTCCTTGAGCTTGGCCACCGCGCCAATGTCGCCTGGGCCGAACTCCTCCGCGTGGCCCTGCTCACGGCCCTCAAAGGTGAGGAGCTGGCCAATCCGCTCCTTGACGTGCGCCCGGGTGTTCAGCACGGGCGAGTCGTGGTGCAGGGTGCCCTGGTAGACGGGGAAGAGGTTGATCCTCCCGGCGAAGGGATCGGCGCGGGTCTTGAAGACGTAGGCGAAGAGCTCGGCGTCCTCGTCGGGGCGTAGGGTGAGCCCACCGACCTCGAGCCCGCCGTGCTTGACCGGCGAGGGCAGATCCTCGACGATCGCGTCGAGCAGCCGGTTGGTGGCGAGGTTCCGGGTGGCCACCCCGCAGGTCACCGGGAACAGCCGCCCGTGGTTCGTGCCCTCCTTGAGCGGCCCGACGATCTCCTCGTGGGATATGGGCTCGCCCTCGAGGTAGCGCTCCATGAGCGCGTCGGAGCTCTCGGAGACCTCGTCCATGAGCTTCTCGCGGTACTCTCCTCGGCCTGCGCGCGGAGTTCCTCGGGGATCGGGGTCTCGCGGGCGCTCCCGCGAGAGAAGCCATCGTAGAGGTAGGCCTTCATGTCGATCAGGTCGATGACGCCGGAGATCTCGTGCTCGGCGCCGATCGGGATCTCCGTGGCCACGACGTGCGCACCGAAGGCAGCCTTCAGCGCGTCGAGCGTGCGAAAGAAGTCCGCTCGCTCGCGGTCGAGCATGTTCACGAACAGCAGGCGGGCGAGGTCGAGCTCGGCCGCGCGCTGCCACAGTCGCGTGGTGGAGACCTCGACGCCCATCACCCCGTTGAGCACGAAGATCGCCGACTCGCAGACGCGCAGGGCACCGAGGGCGTCGGCGACGAAGGACGGCTCGCCGGGCGTGTCGATCAGGTTCACCTTGCGCTCCATCCACGTAAACGACGTGAGCGCGGCCGAGATCGAGGTCTGGCGCGCCTTCTCGTCGGGGTCGGAGTCCGAGACCGTGGTGCCGTCGGGCACCGAGCCCATCCGGCTCACCGCCCCGGCCTCGAAGAGGAGCGCCTCGTGCAGCGAGGTCTTTCCCGTGCCCCGGTGTCCGACCAGGGCGACGTTGCGAATCCTGTCGGCGGCGGTGTGCATGCCTCGCGGCTCCTCTCCTCGGTGGCGGGCACCGCCGCCCGCGCGGACCGCCGGGCCGCCAGGCCGGGGGTGAGAGCAGCGGTGAGGCGAGATTACCGCGCCGCGCAAGCGCGCCGCGCGCTCAGACCTGCGCTTCTTCCCCCAGTCGGGAGCGCAGGCGCAGCACCGCCTTGGTGTGGAGCTGGGAGACACGCGACTCGGTCACGCCGAGCACCTCGCCGATCTCGCGAAGGGTCAGGTTCTCGTAGTAGTAGAGGGCGACCACTAGCTTCTCGCGCTCGGGCAGGCGCGCGATCGCGTCGGCCACGCGATCCTTAAGCTCAGTGGCGTCGATGAGCTGCTCGGGGTCGGGCGCGTCCGGGTCGTGGATCGTGTCGAGCAGCGAGATCTGGTCGCCGCTCGAGTCCGAGACCGTCCACATCTCGTCGAGCGCGGCGATCGTCGAGTTGGAGATCTGCAGGAGCGCGTCGTGGAAGTCGCTCACCTCCATGCCGAGCTCCTTGGACATCTCCTCGTCGTTCGGCGCGCGCTGGAGCTTGTGCTCGAGCTTGGCGTTGACCCGCTCGATCTCCCGGGCCCGAGCGCGCACCGACCGCGGGACCCAGTCGAGCGAGCGCAGCTCGTCGATGATCGCGCCCCGGATGCGCGGGATCGCGTAGGTCTCGAACTTGATCTCGCGCGCGAGATCGAAGCGTTCGATCGCCGTGATCAGCCCGAGCAGGCCATAGGAGATGAGATCGGCCTCGTCAACGTGGGCGGGGAGCCCCGCGCTCATCCGCCCCGCGACGTACTTGACGAGCGGCGAATAGGCGACGACGAGACGCTCACGCGCCCGGTCCTCCCCCGTCGCCTTGTAGCGGCGCCAGAGATCCTTGAGCTCGATCGCTTTGACGTTCGTTTCCAGCAGTGCCTCCTCGTAGCCGGCTCCCGGGCGCCCTTCAGGCCCGGGGATGACTCCGGGTATAGGCGGATCGGAGCCGGGCGGACTCTACCCGAGTGTACGTCTGCGTCGTGGAGATGGAGGCGTGGCCGAGGAGCTCCTGAATCGAGCGCAGGTCGGCCCCGCCCTCGAGCAGGTGGGTCGCGAAGGAGTGGCGCAGCGCGTGGGGAAAGACGCGGCCGCTCACGCCCGCCTGGCGCGCCCAAGCCCGCAGGCGGCGCCGCACGTCCGAGGTCGAGAGCCGGCGCCCGGACTTCGAGAGGAAGAGGGCGCGCTCGGGAAGAGCGGCGGCGAGCGCCGGGCGCCCGAGCCGTACATAGCGGTCGAGGGCCGCGAGCGCGTGCTCACCGGTGGGCACGACCCGGGTCTTCGCGCCCTTGCCCTCCACCCGGACCTCCTCGGCGTCGTAGCGCACGGAGTCGACGTCGAGCGAGACGAGCTCCTCCGCGCGCAGACCGGCGGCGTAGGCGAGTTCGAAGAGCGCGCGGTCGCGCAGCTCGAGCGGCGTGCCGGCCGGAATCCGATCGAGCAGCACGGCCACCTCGTCCGCCTTGAGCGCCCGCGGCAGCCGCTCGCCGCGGCGCGGCGCCGCGAGCAGATCAGCGGGGTTCTGCGCGATCTCGCCGTGCTCGAGCAGCGTGCGAAAGAAGGCACGCAGCGCCGCGAGCTTGCGCGCCACGGTGGAGGGGGCTCGGCCGTGCTCGGAGAGCGCTGCGAGGTAGCGGCGCAGCACCCGCGGGGTGATCGACGCAGGGTCGTGCCCGTGCGCGTCGGCCCACGCCGCGAACTGGCCGAGATCGGTCGCGTAGGCACGGCGCGTCTTCTCGGCCGCCCCTCGCCGGCGGGAGTCATCCGCGAAGCGTGCGAGCGCCTCCAGCCACGCCGGGCTCGGGGCTCGGCTAGCCTCGGTGAGGATGGGCGCCTTCTTCATCGACACCGAGACCGGTCACATCGCAACGCAGCACCAGCTCATCGCCGCCGGGCTCGCACCCTCGGACCTTCCGCCCTCGCGCCCGTGGTTTCGCATCCAGGGCACAGGCGACGCGACGACCCTGTGGTACGCGGTCATGCGCAAGCACACGAGGGGAATCTTCATCGGCACCCTGACTATTCGCCACGGAGAGAACCATGCCTCTCTGCTGGGCAAGGGCTGGGAGGAGGTGCCGGTCGCGGAGATCGGCGCCGGCCTTCCCGACACCGCTGCGGACCGTGGTGGCTGAGCCCGGAGCTCAGGCGATGTAGATGAGCGACCCGTACGGCACGCGACCGAAGAGGTCGATCACGTCGGGGACCGCCATGCGGATGCAGCCGTGGGAGGCCGCGGAGCCGAGCGAGCCGGTCTCCGCGGTGCCGTGGATGCCGGCTCCGCCGGTGATCCCGATCCAGCGCGCCTTGAGGGGATCCTGCGGGCCGGGCGGAATCGTCTGACCGGCGAGCGAGCCCGCCCACGAGGAGTTCGGCACGTGCCAGACGGGATCGATCTGCTTGTCCTGGACCGGATAGAGCCCGGACGGCGTCTCGAGCCCCTGGCGTCCGACGGCGATCGGGTAGCTCTTGGCCATCTTGAGGTGTTTGAAGAGCCTCAGGGTGAAGTTCGCGCGGTCGATGGTGACCACCGTCGGGTAACGGCGCGAGAGCTGCGAGGTGGTGATCTTCGGGCGGAGGACCCGGGTGCGCACGCCCACTCGGCGCGCGGAGGTGCCCCTGCGCAGAAGCGCGGTCTGCACCTCGGTGCTCAAGCGCCGACGGTCGACGGCGAGGCCGGTGTGCCCGGGCACCTCGCCGAGGCCGGCGGCCGCGAAGGAGACGGACGCGTTGCGCGGCGCGCGGTCGAGCGAGTCGCCCACCCGGCGCACGAGCCGGTCGACCGCGGCGTGCGAGTAGACGACCCGTGGCTGCAGATTCACGTCGAGGCGGCGCCCGCCGATGCCGCGCTCGACCCGCGCGAAGATCGAGCCGTCGCGGCTACGGGCCAGGCCCTCGGCCACGGAGCCGTCGATGTCCACCCGCAGACGCGCCTCCCGGGGAGTCAGCGTGTAGCGCCTGGCCCCGTGGGTGACCACCACCGGATGACGCAGCGACGCGAGAAAGCGATGAGAGAGCCGGGCGCGCGCCTGGCTCTCGTGCAGTCCCCCGACGTCCACCCCGGCCACGCTGACGCCCTTGGCGATGACGCTCCGCTGACCCTGGTCATAGACGTAGACACCCACCACTCCGCCGACGAGGACGAGCAAAAGACCTACTACGAGGATGAAACCGCGAGCGCGCATAGGAGAGGGTACGCACGACACATGATAAGGGTTCACTCACCGGCACACAACCGGTGCAACGCCGGTTGCCCGCGCGGCCCCCCGGTTCAGGGCGACGCGGTGCGGCCACGGCGCTCGCGTGCTCGGTCGATCGCGCCGAGCACCGTCGTGCGCCCCCGGTGGGCGGCCTCGTGTCGGCGCAGGTCCTCGAGGTCGGCGAGCTCGAGCGAGGGAAGGATCGCGATGACCTCTTCGGCCTTCAGATCCTCGTAGGCGGCGAGGTCGCTCGTCGGCGCCGAGGGCTCGGGCGCGGCGGCGCCGCGACCTGCTCGAGACCCGTTGCCGGCGGGAGCCGAGGCGTCGAGGGCGACGAGCGCTCGACGCAGCTCCTCGATCTGCTCGGGCGAGGGACGCCAGTCGCGCCCGACGCCGGAGCCCTGCGCGCGCACGCTCGGGCTCCGACGCAGGAACTCCTCGACCTCCCGCTCGTAGCGATACGGCGTGCCGGCCGAGCGCTTCACCGGCTCGACCCGCTGGTCGGCGCGGTAGGCGGCGATCGCCTCGCGCGTCGTGTACCGGTAGCGGTAGCCGGCCGCCTTGAGCCGGCGGTTGTCGAGGCCGCGCCCGAAGCGGAGCTGGCGCACGAGCTCGGGGGGAAGCCGTAGTCCGGTGCGGCGCAGCCCATCCACGGCGATCCCGGTCCCCCAGGGGGGCAGCACGGGCAGAGTCCTCTTGTCGAGTCCGTCGAGGACCTCCGAGAGCGCGAGCACCCCGTCGCCCGCGGCGTTGTAGACCCCCGGCAGGTCGTTGCGCACGGCGTGCTCGAGGCAGCCGACGATGTCGTCCTCGTGGATGAACTGATAACGCGGGTCGAAGCCGAGGATCGTGGGCACCACCGGCAGCCCGAAGAGCACGGTGTGAGAGGTGCGCAGCCCGATGCCGATTCCGTTGGCGAAGCGCAGCACCGTGACCGAGACGTCGGGGCGCTGCACGGCGAAGTCGTGCAGCGCCTTCTCGACCTCGACGATGTCCTTCTCGATCGGGGTACGCGCTGGGTGCGGGCGCTGCATCTCCTCCGTGAAGAACACGGGGTCGTCCTGCTCGCAGCCGTAGTAGTGCGCGGAGGACTTGAAGACGAACTTGCGCACGGGCGAGTCGGACCCGGCGCACGCGGCGAGAATGTTCATCGTCCCGATGACGTTGTTCTCGTGGGCCTTCTTCGGGGAGGTCGTGGCCGAGTCGACGACGAGGCGGGTGTCGATCACCGTGTCCACCTCGGCGGCCTGCACGATCCGGCGGATCAGGCCGTGCTGGGTGCCCACCCGCACGAACTCCGTGCGCTCGAGCTCGACCCGCGGCTCCTCCGAGTCGACTCCGATGATCGCCTCCACGCCCGGCTCGCGCTCGAGCGCCTGGGCCAGGCGCCCGCCCCAGTACGTCGAGAGCCCGGTGAGAAGGATGCGGCGGGAGTCCACGGCTCCGAGCTCCCCTATCCGAGCCACACGCTGCGGCGCGCGGCGATCATCTCGTAGAGTTCGGCCTGGATGAGCGCCCGGACGTCGTGCGCGACCGTCTGCACGAGGTCCTTGTCGAGCCACGGCTCATCGCCCATGTCATCCGTGGGCACTGGCTCGAGGAAGCGGATCGTGAACTTCGCGGGGAGGTAGCCGGCCATGCCGAGGAGTCCCAGGTGGGGGAAGGTCGGGGTGAGCGGGAAGTACAGCAGCCCCGTCACCCTCTGCAGCAGCTTGAGCTGCGCGAAGACCGGAGCCGCCTCCTCGGCGCCCAGCACCGCCACCGGGACGATCGGGGCGCGCGCGCGCATGGCCGCCTCGACGAAGCCCCCGCGCCCGAAGCGGCGCAGGCGGTAGCGATCCTTGACCGTCTTCTCGGTGCCCTTGCGCCCTTCGGGGAAGACCAGCACGAGCTCACCCTCATCGCCGAGCAGCCGGTGAACATTGGCGGGGTGCGCGGCGACGCCGCCGATCTTCTGGATCAACATGGAGAAGCCCGGATACCCCTTGAAGAAGTGCTCGACGGTGAGGTGCACGGGACGCGGACGCGCGTGCTCCTCCCTGATCGCCTTGACGATCATCGCCCCGTCGGGCGGGAGCGCTCCGGCATGGTTGGAGACGAGCAGCGCGCCGCCGCGCGCGGGCACGTTCTCGATTCCCTCGACCGTGACCCGGAACCAGTAGCGGTAGAGGAACTCCGAGACCGTGCGATCGAGGAACCCCTCCACCCGCTCCGAGCGCCCCCAGTCGGTGACCTGGCGCTCGGGCTCGACGCCGGGGAGGAACTCGCGCAGATCGCCCCGGGCCGCGGGTAGCTGTGGGACGCCGCGGGCGCGACGCTCCTCCTCAAGGCCCTTCCCCGCGGACTCCTCCTCCCGCAGCGTGGTGCGGCGCTCCGTTGCCACGGGCCGATTCTGCCAGGTTCTAGCGCGCGCCCGTCGAGGAGCGCACGGGCGCGGAGTCGAGCACCGGCTCCAGAAGCGAGGCGAGCTCGGGCCACGAGTCGGCGCAGAGCACGTCCTCCTCCTCGCAGACGTCGCAATTCCACGGGTGGCGGAGCGTGGCGGGCACGATGCCCTGCTCGAGCGCCCGCTCGATGTTGCGCGGGGAGTCGTCGATCAGGACGCCTATCCCGATCTCCGCGCAGCGCGTGATCTTGTCGTAGGAGCAGTAGAGCTCGTCGTAGGGCAGCCCGATCTGCTCGAGCCAGGTCGTCGTCGCGCCGTGCGCACCCTGCGCGCGATGGCTCGTGACGTGGATGAAGTGCCCCTGCTCGCGCCAGCGGGCGACGGCGTCGACCGCGCCGGGATAGGGCTCGGCGGCGAGCACGTTCTCCTCCCGGTGGGTCTCCTGCACGAGCGCCAGCACCTGCTCGGGGCGAAGCCGCGTGATCTCCCAGCTCTTCTGCTCGCCGTAGGGCAGCTCGACACCGAAGCGGCGACGCGCGGCGGCGGCGAACCCGTCCCAGTAGTGGTGCAGGGTGGAGTCGATGTCGATGGCGATCCGCACGCTTGCCCTAGGGTAGTTGGCGGCCATGGGCACCGTCACGCCGTCCCCTTCCCGTGCCGAGCGCGATCGCTACGGCGCGTCCGGGCGCTCCGCGTGGCTCGACGTCGACTGGCGCGAGCACCAGCGCTGGGTCAACATCGCGGGCACCCCCCTCAACGTGGTCGAGATGGGTTCCGGGCCGCCGCTCGTCTTTATCCACGGCCTGGGCGGCTCGTGGACGAACTGGCTCGAGAACATCCCCCACTTCGCGCGCACCCACCGGGTGATCGCCCTGGACCTCCCCGGGTTCGGCGCCTCACCCGACGATGGCACGGAGACCTCGATCAAGCGCTACGCCGAGCTGCTCGACGCACTGTGCGACGAGCTGGGCATCGAGCGCGTCGTCGTCGTGGGCAACTCGATGGGCGGCTTCATCGGGGCGGAGCTGGCCATCTCCTTCTCCACGCGCGTCGAGCGCCTCGTGCTCGTCTCCGCGGCCGGCCTCGACTCCGAGCACCGGCGCCGGGAGCCGCTGGTCCTCGGCGCGCGAATCGGCAAGCTCGGCGCCGCCTGGGTGGGGTCGAAGTCCGACGTGCTCACCGCGCGCCCGCGGATGCGCCGGCTCATCGCCTCGGGCGTCGTGCGCCACCCGCACAAGCTCTCGGCCCCCCTGATGACCGAGCAGATCCGTGGCACGGGCAAGCCCGGCTTCGTCGCGGCGCTCGACGCGCTCCTCCGCTACCCGATCCGCGACCGGCTCGAGAAGATCGAGTGCCCGACGCTGATCGTCTGGGGACGCAACGACATGCTCGTCCCCGTCCGGGACGCCGACGACTTCGAGCGCCACATCTCCCGCAGCCGAAAGGTGATCTTCGACGACACCGGCCACGTGCCGATGCTCGAGCGCCCCACGCGGTTCAACGCGGTGGTGGAGGAATTCCTGAACGAGTAGGAGCGCGGCCGGGAGGCGCGCTCAGACCGTGACGGCGCCCTCGGCGGCGCTGCCCACGAGCTTGGCGTACTTGGCCAGCACGCCGTCGTGGTCGCCGTTCTCCGGCACGGTGTAGGCCGCGACGCGCGCGGCGATCTCCTCTTCGGAGAGGGCGACGTCGAGGCGGCGCTCGTCGACGTCGATCGTGACCTCGTCGCCGTCGCGCACGGCGGCGATCGGGCCGCCGCGCGCCGCCTCGGGGGCGACGTGGCCGGCCATGAAGCCGTGGGTGGCGCCCGAGAAGCGCCCGTCGGTGATGAGCCCGACCTCCTCGCCGAGCCCCTCCCCAACGAGCGCGGCGGTGACCGCGAGCATCTCGCGCATCCCCGGCCCGCCGGCCGGACCTTCGTTGCGGATGACCACCACGTCGCCCGCCTCGATCCGGCTTGCGGTGACCGCGGCCATCGCGTCCTCCTCGGACTCGAACACGCGAGCGGGACCGACGTGGCGGCGGCGCTCGTGGCCCGCGAGCTTTACCACGCAGCCGTCGGGCGCGAGGTTGCCGCGCAGGATCGCCAGGCCGCCCGTGGGCTTGATCGCATCAGACAGCGGCCGCACCACTCGCTGACCGTCGGTTTCGTGGGAGCCCCGCGCGAGCTCGCCGATGCTCTGACCGGTGACCGTCGGTGCGTCGGGGTGCAGCAGTCCGGCCTCGAGCAGGCGGTCGAGCAGGACGGGGATGCCGCCGGCGCGATAGAGGTCGACGGCGACGTAGGCGCCGCCCGGCTTGAGGTCGCACAGCAGCGGCGTGCGCTCGGAGATGCGGTCGAAGTCATCGATGTCGAGGGGCACGCCGGCCTCGCGGGCGACGGCGAGCAGGTGCAGCACGCCGTTGGTCGAGCCGCCGCTCGCGGCGATCGCGGCGATCGCGTTCTCGAGCGACTCCTTGGTGATCAGGTCGCTCGGGCGCTGGCCGCGGCGCAGCACGTCCATCACGAGCCGGCCGGCCTCGCGCGCCACGTCGGCCTTGCTCGCGTCCATCGCCGGCACCATGCCCGAGCCCATCGCCGAGATCCCGAGCACCTCGAAGGCCATCGCCATGGTGTTGGCGGTGAACTGGCCGCCGCACGCGCCCGCACCGGGAGAGGCGGCCTCCTCGAGCGCGGCGAGCTCCTCATCGCCGATCTTGCCCGCGGCGTGCGCGCCCACGGCTTCGAAGACGTCCTGGATCGTGACGTCGTGTCCGTCGTAGGTGCCCGGAGCGATCGAGCCGCCGTAGAGCATCACCGCGGGAACGTCGAGGCGAGCGAGCGCCATGACCGTGCCGGGGATCGTCTTGTCACAGCCGGAGAGGGCGATGACGGCGTCGAAGAGGTGGCCGCGGCCGACGAGCTCGATCGAGTCGGCGATCACCTCGCGCGAGACGAGCGAGGTCTTCATCCCGCTCGTGCCCATCGTGATCCCGTCGGAGATGGCGATCGTGTTCAGCTCCATCGGCGTGCCGCCGGCCGCCCGAACGCCCTCCTTGACCCGGGCGGCCAGCGCGCGCAGGTGGAAGTTGCACGGCATCGTCTCGATCCAGGTCGAGGCGACGCCGACGAGGGGCTTGGCGAGGTCTTCGGCGCTGAAGCCGATCCCGTGGAGGTAGGAGCGCGCGGCCGCCCGCTCGGGGCCCTCGGTCAGGGCCCGGGAGCGGTGCTTGGGGTCAAGAGCGCCGTTCTCGCTCATCGCGCGAGCACCATACCGAGCGGCCGCCGGGCGACCGCTGCGAGATCCGCAGCGGTCGGCGCTCAGGACTGCGGGACGCCCCCGCCCGGGCGGTGCTCCAGGCGGGCTCGCTCGCGCTCCCACTGCCCGAGGCGCCAGAGATCTCGCTTGACGAGCTTCGGATCGACCTGACGACCCGGGAGGTGGAGGTTGGCGGTGCTGATGAGTCGTCGCTCGTCGCCCGTGAGCGCCATCCACTTGGCCAGGACGTCGTCGGAGTCGGGAAGCCGAGCGCTCCCGTAGGGACGGGTCTCATCAGGGAACTGGACGCAGTACTCGCTCAGCAGCCGGTGGGTCTGCGGAAGGTAGGCGACGATCGGCTTGTGCGGATAGATCAGGTAGGCGTAAGGAGCCCCGCCCGTACCCGTCTGCCGGTCAGGACCCTCGGCCTGCATCCCCCATACGCGCAGGAAGCCGAGGTCGCGGTACATGTCCCACTCCTCGGCGTTTACGCACGACTTGAGCAGGGCGCGAGCCCGCTGCTCGGCGCGGAGCTCACGTCCGGGGTCGTAGCCGGGCGTCGGCGCCAGCCGACGGCGTGCGCGGCGATGCTCGAGCGCTTCCTCGATACGCGGGAGCATCACCTCGGAGAGCAGCGCGACGACGACGACGAGCGTGGCACCGAGGGCGAGCAGCATACGCGCGTGCGCCTGTGGGCTCAGCAGCCGCCGGCGGCGCGCGGAAAGAAGATCACGCGCTCGGCGTCACGGGGAACGTCATCGAAGCGGCGAGCGATCTGCGCCTGGCGCCGACCCGCGGTGCCCGTGAGCGGCACGGCCGCCCACATGCCCCCCTCGAGCTGCCGGCGGAACTCGGCGATCAACTCGGCCTCGTCCTCCCGCACCTCGACGTCACCCTCGGCGAGAAGCACCTCGCCGTGTCCGGGCTTCATTCGCAAGAGCTTCATGTCTCGATTATGTCAGAGGAGAGCGCGACTCCGCGTCGCCTGTGCGCGGCAACGTCGAGCGCATCGACCGGGCCGGGACCGCGACCCACGTCGCGCAGGCCCCGGCGAACCGCCTCCCCCGCCAGCGCCCGGGCGGCGTGAGCGGCTTCGAGAGGGTCCAGGCCAAGCGCGAGATGGGCGGCGAGCGCGGAGGAATGCGTGCAGCCGGACCCGTGCGCGGCCCCGTCGGGGTGGCGCTCCCCCGCGATCTCGACCCGCCGCTCGCGATCGAGGAAGAGGTCCACCGCCTCGGCGCGGTGCCCGCCCGTGAGGACCACCGCGGCGGAACCGAGCTCTAGCACCGCGCGGGCGAGCTCCTCGGGCGCTTCGGGCTTGCCCGCGAGGACTTCGGCCTCCGTCGTGTTCGGCGTGAGCACGGTGGCGCGCGGTATCAGGAGATGGACGAGTGCCGCTCGCGCATCGGCGTCGAGCAGCGTGGCACCCGACTCGGCGACCATGACCGGGTCGATCACCACGGGCACCTCGGCGTCGAGCTCCGCCAGCGCCTCGGCTACCGCCTCGACCGTCTCCGCGTTCCCGAGCATCCCGACCTTGACGGCATCGACTCGAAGGTCCCCAGCCACCGCGCGCACCTGCGCGAGGATCATCTCCGGCGCGACCGCCGACACCGCCGAGACACCAACCGTGCTTTGGGCGGTGAGCGCGGTGATGGCCGTCATCCCGTGCACGCCACAGGCCGCGAAGGCCTTGAGGTCGGCCTGGATGCCGGCCCCTCCCCCGGAGTCAGAGCCGGCGATCGACAGGACGCACGGCGTGCGAGCAGGTGCGCTCATCGTCATCGAGGGTACGCCCCGGCCGCACGGCCGGCTCGAGCCGGCGGGGAAGCGAGCGTCAGCTCACGGGCACATAGCGACCTCCCGCGACCCGGCGGACGTAGCCGAGCAGCTCGAGCTCCCCGAGCCCCGCGAACGCCGCGTCGAGCTCGACGCCTGCCGCCGCGAGCGCCTCGAAGGAGTCCCGGCCGTCGGCCACGGCGTCGAGCAGGCCGCGCAGCTCGGGAGAGAGCGGCTCACGGGCATCGGCGGCCCTCAGGCGCACCGTCCCGGCGTCGAAGAGCACGTCGAGCACGTCCTGGGCGTCGCGGATCGGCGGGGCGCCGTCCACCAGCAGCGCGTTCGTGCCGGCCGCCTGGGGCGCGGTGACCCGCCCGGGAACCGCCAGCACGTCGCGACCCGCCTCCGCGGCGAGGGAAGCCGTGATGAGCGAGCCGGACCGCTCGCCGGCCTCGACCACCAGCACCGCCCGGGCGAGGCCGGCGATGATCCGGTTGCGCGCCGGGAAGGACCAGCGGCGAACCCCCGTGCCCGGCGGCATCTCCGAGACGACGGCGCCGCTCGCTCGTATGAGCTCGTGCAGGCGGCGCTTGCTCGCCGGGTAGGCGCGCTCGGGGCCGCCCGCGAGCACGGCGACCGTCGGTCCGGCGACCTGGAGCGCGCCGGCGTGCGCCGCGGAGTCGATGCCGAGCGCCATGCCACTGAGGACCGTGAGCCCCGCGGCCGCGAGACCGCGCCCGAGCGCAGTGGCCACCTCGATCCCGTAGGCCGACGCGCGCGCGCGCCTACGATCGCCACCGTAGGACGTCCGACGAGCTCGAGGAACCGGTCGAGCTCGCCGGCGACGTGGAGCACGGCAGGCCGGTCGGGCAGGTCCTCGAGCTGCGACGGATAGCGCTCGTCGCAGACGCAGAGAGCGTCGACGCCGGCGGAGCGACAGCGCTCGCGCGCCGCGCGCGGCTCGAAGCGCGAGTACTCGACGCCGAGCTCCTCACCCCCGCTCTGGGCGCCCGGCCGGAGCAGACCCTCGTCGGGAGCAGCGAGGATCTGGGGGAGCCGCTCGCGACGCTCCCGGGCGGACTCGATCGCTCCGCCCACTCGGGCGATGAGCCACGCCCGACGCAGGCAGGCGTCGCAGGCCGCGCCGGCGCTCATGCCGCCAGCCGCTCACCGTCGTTGTGCTGGCGGTGGACGAGAGCGGCCATCACGTCGCGCGCCTCCACCCGGTCGCGGCCGGCGAGGTCGGCCAGCGTGCGCGCCACGCGCAGAATCCGGTGGTGGCCCCGGGCACTGAGACGGTGGCGCTCGTACGCCCCGGCCAGGACGTCTGCCGCGGCCGGACCCAGCCGGATGTCTCGCCGCACGAGCCGCGCGTCCATCTGGGCGTTGCACGTCGCCCGCGTCCCCGCCAAGCGATGCGCCTGGCGCTCCCTGGCCACCCTAACCCGCTCGCGTACCTCCGCCGAGCTCGTCCGGGGCCCCGCGGCGAGCTCCTCGGCCGGGGGGCGACCGACGCTGATGAGGAGGTCCAGGCGGTCGAGCAGCGGGCCGCTGAGCCGCCGGCGGTGGCGCGCGAGCTCCGCCTCCTGGCAGCGGCAACGAATCGGGTTCGCCGGCAAAGCCGCACGGGCAGGGGTTTGTCGCCGCGACGAGCATGAACCGGCTGGGAAAGACCTGCGCGTGCTGGCCGCGCACGACGCTCACGCGTCCGTCCTCGAGCGGTTGGCGCAAGGCCTCGAGGCTCGCGCGCGGGAACTCGGAGAGCTCGTCGAGGAAGAGCACACCGTGGTGAGCGAGGCTCGCCTCACCGGGCGTGGGAACCGTCCCGCCTCCCACGAGCCCCGAGGAGGACGTCGTGTGGTGCGGAGCTCGAAACGGCCGGCGTCCGACGAGCCCGCCTTCGCGATGTATGCCGGTGACGCTGTGGATCCGCGTGACTTCGATCGCCTCGGAGCGGGTGAGCGGAGGAAGGATCGACGGAAGCCGCCGCGCGAGCCTCGTCTTGCCCGTGCCCGGCGGTCCCTGCAGGAGCAGGTTGTGCCCTCCGGCGGCGGCGATCTCGAGCGCGCGCAGCGCGGCCTCGTGCCCCCGCACCTCGCTCAGATCGAGCTCGTCCGCGGCATTGGGCGCGGCGCGCACGAGCTCCACCGCGGGAGTCGCGACGCGCGTCTCCCCGCGCAGGACCGCTGCCGCCTCGGCCAGCGTGCCCACGCCGAGCACCTCGATGCCATCGACGAGAGCCGCTTCTCCGGCCCGCCCGCGCGGCAGGACGATGCCGCGCAGCTCGGCGTGGCGCGTGCCCTCGGCCACCGCCAGCGCTCCGCGGCAGTCGCGCAGCTCCCCGCCCAGGGACAGCTCTCCGAAGACCGCATAGCGGCTCGCCGCCTCGGGTGGGACCTGACCGCTGGCGGCGAGCAGCGCGATGGCGAGCCCGAGGTCGAAGCCAGGGCCCACCTTGCGCAGATGGGCGGGCGAGGTTCGCGGTGATCCGGCGCAGCGGAAACTCGAATCCGGAGTTGAGGATTGCCGCCCGAACCCGCTCGCGCGCCTCGCGGACCGCGGCGTCGGCCAGGCCCACGACCGTGAACGCGGGCAGCCCCGGCCGGACGTGGACCTCGACCGAGACCGGCCGTGAGTCGAGGCCATCGATGGCGAAGGTGGCGACCCGGGCAAGCACGGGGGCAACGCTAGGTCGTCTCGCGTGACCCGTGTGCCGAGCAACAAATGAGCGCCCGAAGGCCACCGACTCAGACATCACCCGGCGCCTTCGCGGGCGCTCGCCTCAGGCGAAGAGCGTCTCGTAGATCAGAAAGACGTTCAGGGAGACGATCACCACGGCGATGGCGCCGGCGAGTGCGGTGGTCAGGCGCCGATTGACGAAGGCGCCCATGACATCCACCCTCCGCGTGAGGAGCAGCATCGGGATCAGCGCGAACGGGATCCCGAACGACAGGGCGACCTGGGAGAGGACGAGCGTGCTCGTGGGTGAGAGGCCGAGGGCGAGGACGATCAGCGACGGCGCCATCGTCACCGCACGGCGCACGTAGATCGGGATGTGTCGTCGGATGAAGCCCTGCATCACGACCTGGCCGGCGTACGTGCCCACACTCGAGGACGAGAGCCCCGAGGCCAGAAGGGCGAAGACGAAGGCCAGGGCGGCGCCCCCTCCGACGAGCTGACCGAGTCCGGCGTGTGCGGCCTCGACGGAGTCCACGCCGGTGTGCCCAGTGTTGTTGAACAGTCCCGCCGCGACGAAGAGCATGGCGAGGTTGATGAGGCCGGCGAGGGTCATGGCGATGATCACATCGAGGCGCTGGAAGCGGAGCAGCTCGCGCTTCTCGTCATCGTCGCGGCAGAGAACCCTCCGCTGGGTCAACGCGGAGTGCAGATAGATGACGTGCGGCATGACCGTCGCGCCGATGATGCCGACCGCCAGCAGGATGCTCTGCGTCCCGGAGAGGCGCGGGAGGAGGCCGCTCACCGCGTCTCCGGCGGTCGAGCCGACCTTGACGAAGTCGTAGAGGAATCGCAGCAGGACGATGAACAGCAGGGCGACGATGGCGAGCTCGAAGTTGCGATATCCGCGCTGCTCGAGCGCGAGGATCCCGAAGGCGACGACAGCGGTGATGAGGCCGGCGGCGAACAGCGGCACGTGAAAGAGCAGGTTGAGCGCGATGGCGGCGCCCACGAACTCGGCCAGGTCGGTGGCCATGGCGATGAGCTCGGCCTGGGCCCACAGTCCGAGGGAGGCACGGCGACCGAAGTGCCGGCGGCAGAGCTCGGGAAGGTTCATCCCGGTCGCCACGCCGAGCTTGGCGGAGAGGTACTGCACGAGCATGGCCATCAGGTTGGCCATGACGATCACCCACGCGAGCGTGTAGCCGAACTTCGCGCCCGCCGTGAAGTTCGTCGCGAAGTTCCCCGGGTCGATGTACGCCGCGGCCACGAACGCGGGACCCAGCATCGCCATCACGCCGCGCACGCGCCCCCGCGCGCGGGGGCGCGTGCGCGGCGGGCGCCGGCAGCACCGCGGTGGCGCCCTCGCTTCCCGGCGGCGGGGTCACTCGCCGACCTCGACGCGCATCGCCTTCGCGAGCCCGCCGCCCAGCACGTGCACCGCTTCGCCGAAGCGCACGCTGAGCGGACCATCGAACGGCTGACGATCAACGATCTCGAGATCATGGCCCGGTCGCACCCCCCCGGTCTGCGAGGTAGCGGAGCATCTCGGGATCGGAGTCGGAGACCCGCGCGAACCGTCCACGGGCGCCCACGGGTAGGTCGTCCAGCCGCTCGGTGGGCTGCTCCGGCACCCGGCCGTCGACCGTGGGGATCGGGTCCCCCGTGTGGGTCGCGCGTGGGGTTGCCGAGCTTGCCGGCGATTAGCTCCTCGAGCTCTTCGGAGAGCACGTGCTCGAGCACCTCTGCCTCGTCGTGCACCCGGTCCCACGGGACGCCGAGCGACTCGGCCAGGTAGAGCTCGAGCAGCCGGTGATGGCGCATGACCTCGAGCGCGAGCTCGCGTCCCTCGGTGGTGAGCTGGACGCCGCGGTAGGGAACGTGGCGGACGAGCCCGAGGTCGCCGAGCTTCTTGACCATTCCCGAGGCCGAGGCCGGCGTCACGCCGAGGCGCTCGGCCAGCGCGTTGTTGCCCACGGCACCCTCCGCACGGTCCTCGAGCGCCTCGGATTGGCCGTGGTCGAGCGCAACTACCGCACGCGCTACGGCGAGATCGACATCATCGCCCGCGACGCGCGCACCCTCGTCTTCTGCGAAGTCAAGACCCGTCGCTCGAGCGCGCGTACGCCGTTTGAGTCGATCGGAGCACTCAAGCAGCGCCAGGTCCGGCGGATGGCGGCCGAATGGCTCTCCGAGCGCACGAACCGGGCGTATGTGCCCGAGCTGCGCTTCGATGCCGTGGCGGTGACGATCGACGCCCGGGGCAGGCTCGTGGGCCTCGAGCATCTGGAGGCCGCCTTTTGAGCCTCCTTGCCCTACAACGCGAGCTGCTGGTAGGCGATGGACTGAAATGAGCGACGGTGCAGCGGGGAGACCCCGAGGCGAAGGATCGCCGCGCGATGCTCGGGCGTGGCGTAGCCGACGTGGCTCGCGAAGTCCCACCCCGGGTACAAGGCGTCCGCGCGGCGCATGTAGCGGTCGCGCGTGACCTTGGCAAGGACTGACGCCGCCGCGATGGCAGCGCTGCGCGCGTCGCCGCCGATCACGGCGCGCTGCTCGTAGTCCACTTCGCGAACCGGAAAGCCGTCGCTCAGGCACAGCGTGCCCGGCCGGGCAACTCGACAGAGGGCATCCCTGAGCGCGGCGAGGTTCGTGACGTGCAGCCCGCGCTCGTCGATGCCGCGCGCGCAGCGCGAGACGATGGAGACGCGCGTGGCCACGCGAAGGATCACCGGGTAGAGCTCCTCGCGCACGGCCGGGGTCTGCTGCTTCGAATCGTTGAGCGTCGCCAGCGCGCGCGCCTCGCGGCGGCCGAATCGCTCGTAGTCGAAGAGCACCGCCGCCGCGACGAGCGGACCGGCGAGGCATCCTCGCCCCGCCTCGTCGGCGCCCGCGACGAAGCGCGCCCCGAGAGCGCGGTCAAAGCGCACGAGGCGCCGGCCGGGCGCACCGACCGACCGTCTTCTAGATAGTGCCGATCCGCTTCGGCGGCCAGTAGGTGGCGAAGGCGCCGCCGATGACCCATCCCTTGCGGACCGGCCCCCAGAAGCGGCTGTCGTCGGACTGTCCACGGTTGTCGCCCATCATGAAGTAGTGGTCGGGCGGAACGACTATCGGTTGCGCGAAGGTCGCGCCGTCATCGCCCGGAGCGCACCCGCGGATGTAGCGGTCGGGCTCCGGGCGACCGTTGCGGATCACGTGGCAGTCGCGTATCTGGAGCCGGTCGCCGGGAAGGCCGACGACCCGCTTGATGAAGTTCTCCTTCGAGCGGGTCGGCGTGGGCTCGTCGCACGGCTGCAGCTTGCCGTCGCCCTGCTGCGGGTTGCCGCACTTGCCGTTGGCGAATCCCGTGTCGTCCGTCGCGCCCGCCGGTGGATGAAAGACGACCACGTCACCGATCGCGGGGTCGTGGAAGTGAGTGCCGACCCGGTTGACGAGGACCCGTTGGCCGGGCACGAGCGTCGGCACCATCGACGGGCTCGGGATCCGGTAGGGCTTGACAACGAAGGCCTGGATCCCGAGGGCGAGGCCGAGGGCCACCGCCACGATGACGACGAGCTCCACCAGGGAGCCGGCCCCGGACTTGCGTTTGGCGCTCACTCCTGGCCGACGGGCGCCTCGGGGGCCTCCGGCGCCGGCTCCGCGCTCGGGGAACCCTCGGTCTCAGCCTCCGGCGCCGGAGCGTGCAGCAGGTCGCGCTCGATCATGGGCTCGGGCCCGACCGAACGCCGCTCGCGCACGCGGGCGCGCTTACCGACGCGATCGCGCAGGTAGAACAGCTTGGCGCGACGCACATCCCCGCGCGCCGCGATCTCGATCCGCTCGATCTTCGGCGAATGCAGCGGGAACGTCCGCTCGACTCCCACTCCAAAGGACTGCTTGCGCACGGTGAAGGTCTCGCGCACGCCGTGGCCCTGGCGCTTGATGACGATGCCCTCGAAGATCTGCGTGCGCCGCCGGGTCCCCTCGATGACCTGAAAGTGGACGCGAACGCGGTCGCCGGCTTGAAACTCCGGAAGGCGGCGCAACTGGGCGCGCTCGAGGGATTCGATGACCGTGCTCATACAGAGGAGGCGCAGCTCGATCGCGAGGAGGCGCGCGCCGCAGGGCATGGTAGCCAACCGCTAGAGCGGACCCGGCGACCTCGCGGGACCGGCCTGCCGCCGGCTCTGCTCGAGCCGCCAGCTCCGTATCCGTTCGTGGTGGCCCGAGAGGAGCACCTCGGGCACCGCCCACCCGCGGTACTCGGCCGGACGCGTGTAGTGCGGGTACTCGGGCGCGCCCTCGAGAGCGGGGCTGAAGGATTCCTCGGCCGCGGAGCGCTCGTCGCCGAGCGCGCCCGGGAGCTTGCGTAGCACCGCATCGCAGAGCACCATCGCCGCGAGCTCGCCTCCGGCCAGCACGTAGCGGCCGATCGATACCTGCTCGGTGACGAAGTGCTCGAGGATCCGCTCGTCGAAGCCCTCGTAGCGCCCGCAGAGCAGCGTGAGCGCGGGCTCGGCGGCCAGCTCGGCGGCGAGCGCGTCGTCGAGCAGGCGTCCGCCGGGAGTCAGCGCGATCACGCGCCGGCGCGCCCGGACGGCCACCGGGTCCTCCCCGTAGCGGGCCCGCAGCGCGGCGTCGAGCACGTCGACGCGGAGCACCATCCCGGCACCGCCGCCAAAGGGCGTGTCGTCGACCTGGCCGGCCCCGAGCGGCGTGGAGGCGCGGGGGTCGAGGAAATCAAGCCGATGCCCGCGGGCGAGCGCATTGGCCACATGGCGCTGAGCGGAGAACCACTCGAACCAGGCCGGGAACAGTGTGAAGACGTCGATCTCCATCAGCCATCGGCCCCGGGGCTCTCGCCGAGGAAGTCGAGATCGACCTCTATGCGCCGAGCCTCAACGTCGACCCCGCGGACGGCGTCGCGGATGAGTGGAACGAGCAGGTCGGGCCCGCCCCCGGCGCGCGCGATCTCGAGCACCTCGCAGGAAGGCAGCGCCTGCAAGCGGCGCACCTCCCCCACCTCACGTGCACCGTCGTGTACGCGGCAGCCCTCGAGCTCCTCGGCCCACCACTCGTCCTCCTCGAGCGGCGGAGCCGCCGAGCGCGAGACGAGGAGCTCCTTTCCGCGGAGCTCCTCGGCGGCCGTGCGCTCGGCACAGCCCTCGAGGCGCAGGATCGGCTTGTCGGCCAACCCCGAACGGCGGACGATCTCGAGCTCCCGCCCCCCCACCATCACCCGCCGTCCGAGCACGAGCAGCGCGGGGCTGGCCCCGGAGACGTGAAAGGAGCCGTCGAGCCCGTGGGGGCGCCCCACGCGGCCCGCGCGCAGCCATCCGACATCCTCGGCCATCGAGCGAGGGCGTCAGTCGACGATGTCGACGAGCACGCGCCGGTTCTCGCGCACCGCCGCGGCCTTGAGGACGGTGCGCAGAGCGCCTGCCGTGCGCCCGCCGCGGCCGATCACCTGCCCGTAGTCGTCCTCGCCGACCAAGAGCTCGAGGACGACGGTGCCGTCCTCCTCCTCGAAGCGTCCGACCTCGACCTCGTCGGGGTGGTCGACGAGCTGACGGGCGAGGTAGACGAGGAGCTCCTGCACGGCCGCGCGGGCGGTGCTAGGAGCCGTGGGGCGAGATGCCCTGCGTCTTCAGGAGCTTGGAGACGGCCTCCGAGGGCTGGGCGCCGCGGGCGAGCCACGCGCGGATCCGGTCCTCCTTGAGCACGATCGTCGAGGGATCGGTCTGGGCGTTGTAGTGCCCGACGGTCTCGATCGACCGGCCGTCGCGCTTGGCGCGGCCGTCGGCCACCACCACCCGCCAAACGGGGTTCTTGCGCGCGCCTACGCGGGTGAGCCTGAGTCGTACCGTCACGAACGTCCCTTTCGGTCCTGAAGTGCGCAAGGAGCGTAGCGCTCTGGCGCTCTGGCGCTCTAGCGCTCTAGCGCGCCCCGCGCATGAGCGCGTCGATGTCGGGCATGCGGCCCTGCTGCACCTGGCGCATGATCTTCTGCATCTGGGCGAACTGCTTGATGAGCGCCTTGACGGCCTGGACGTTCGTGCCCGATCCCTGCGCGATCCGCAGGCGCCGCGAGCCCTTGATGAGCTCGGGCTTGCGCCGCTCCTCGGCAGTCATGGAGAGGATGATCGCCTGGATGCGGTCGAACTCCCGCTCGTCGACCTTGAGGTTCTTGAGCTGCTGGCCGCCAACGCCCGGGATCATCCCGAGGATGTTCTGCAGCGGCCCGAGCCGGCGCACCTGGCGCAGCTGGCCGAGGAAGTCCTCGAGCGTGAACTGGGAGGAGCGGATCTTGCGCTCGAGCTCCGCGGCCTCGCTCTCGTCGAACTGGCGCTCGGCCTTCTCGATGAGCGTCATCACGTCGCCCATCCCCAGGATCCGCTGAGACATCCGGTCGGGATGGAACTTCTCGAACTGGTCGAGCTTCTCGCCGGTGGAGGCGAAGAGGATCGGCTTGCCGGTCACCGCCTTGATCGAGAGCGCGGCGCCGCCGCGGGCGTCGCCGTCGAGCTTGGACATCACTACGCCGTCGAACTGCACGACCTCGGCGAAGCGCTCGGCGACGTTGACCGCGTCCTGTCCGGTCATGGAGTCGACCACGAGGAGGACGTCGTGGGGCTTGACCGCCTTGCGGATATCCGCCAGCTCGTCCATCAGCGCCTCGTCGATGTGCAGGCGCCCGCTCGTGTCGACGATGAGCACGTCCTTACCTTCGGCGGTGGCGCGCTCCTTGGCCCAGGCGGCGATCTTCACCGGGTTCTCGTCCGTGCCCCGCTCGTAGACGGTCGCGCCGGCCTGGGCCCCCACCTTGACGAGCTGCTCGACCGCGGCGGGACGGTAGACGTCGCAGGCCGCCACGCCCACGGAGGAGCCGCGCTCCTCGCGCAGCCAGCGGGCCAGCTTGCCGGTGGCGGTCGTCTTGCCCGAGCCCTGGAGGCCGGCCATGAGAACGACCGTGGGCGGCCGCGGGGAGAAGGTGAGCTCGCGCGCGGCGCCCCCCATGAGGTCGGTGAGCTCGTCGGAGACGATCTTCACCACCTGCTGGCCGGGGTTGAGCTGGCCGAGCACGTCGGATCCGAGCGCCCGCTCCTTGACGGAGCTCGTGAAGCTCTTGACCACCTTGAAGTTGACGTCGGCCTCGAGCAGCGCGAGGCGGATCTCGCGCATCGCCGCGTTCACGTCGGCCTCGGTCAGCGTGCCGCGGCCGCGGACGTCGGCGAGGGTCTCCTGAAGCTTCTCGGACAGGGAGTCGAACACGGTCACCTCACATGATGACGACCGCGCCGCGCCGCGCGGCGCCTACGGGCTGACGAGCGCCGTGGCCCCGCGGATGTCGACGACCTCGACCGGCGTGCCCGCCTCGATCGTCTCCGACGCGTCGCGGGCGCGCGCCGTCCACACCTCGCCGCCGATCCGCACGCAGCCCATGCCCTCACCGTTGGCGATCCGCTCGAGCACGAGCGCGGGTCGACCCACGAGAACCGCGGGCTCCGCGGCTGGGGACGGCGCGCGCCGCCGGTGCGAACGGGCGACCGGGCGCACTACGAGCCCGAATAACGCGGCGATCGCGAGAAACGTCGCCCACACGACGCCGAGGCCCGCCCCCGCGGCGGCGACGAGGGCCGCGAGCGCCGCCCCGGCGGCGAGCGGAGCGAGGAGGAAGCGGGCCGTGACCGCCTCGCCGAGGGCGAGCACCGCGGCGACGATGACCCAGATGATCCACGCGGCCATGCTCCGCGAGCTTACCCGCGCGTCCGGTCAGGTGAGCAGCGCCCGGGCGAACTCGCCCGGATCGAAGGGGCGCAGATCCTCGAGCTGCTCCCCGGTGCCGATCAGCTTGACGGGGATGCCGAGCTCCCGGGCGATGGCCAGCGCGATGCCGCCCTTGGCGGTCCCGTCAAGCTTGGTGAGCACGATGCCCGAGATCTCGACCGCCTCGGAGAAGAGCTTGGCCTGGCGCAGGCCGTTCTGGCCCGTGGTGGCGTCGACGGTGAGCAGGGTCTCGTGCGGGGCGCCGGGAAGTTGCTTGGCGATCACCCGGCGCACCTTGGCGAGCTCGGCCATCAGATGATCCTGGTTGTGCAGGCGACCGGCGGTGTCGACGATGACGACGTCGGCGCCGTTGCGCACGCCGGTGGCGACGGCGTCGTAGGCGACCGACCCCGGGTCGGCCTCGGGAGCGCCGCGGACGAACGCGCAGCCGGCGCGCTCGGCCCAGCGCTCGAGCTGCTCGACCGCGGCGGCGCGGAAGGTGTCAGCGGCCCCGAGCACGACGTCCTGGCCGAGCTCGCGGCGTAGGTGCCAGGCGAGCTTGCCGATCGAGGTTGTCTTCCCCGTCCCGTTCACCCCCACCGTGAGGATCACCGTGGGCGCCGGGCGGATGTCGATGCGATCCTCGCCGGTGCGCGCGATCCCGGCGAGCAGCTCGGCGAGGCGCGCGGAGAGCGCCTCACCGCCCTGCACCTCGCCGCTCTGCGCCTCCCGCTCGAGCGTCTCGACGACCTCCGCGGTGGTGCGCGCCCCCACGTCGGCGGCGATCAGTGCCTCCTCGAGCCGCTCCCAGGTCTCGTCGTCGAGATCCTCGAAGAGCGTGGCCTGGACCTCGGCCGTGAGCGCCTGGCGGGTCTTGCGCATGTTCTCGCGCATGCGCCGAAAGACGCCGCGGCGCTTCTCCTCGCGCCCGGGCTCCGGCTCGCCGTCGGCGGCCGGGCCGACCCCGTTCTCGCCGAGGATGAAGAGGTCGCGCCAGTCGCGGGCCATGGCCGGGCGAGGGTAGCGGGCCAGCGGCGGGTGCGGCCTTGGGCGCCGTAGCGCACGCTCATGACGGCGAAGGCGCCGATCGCCGCGCCCATCGCGCCCCCGAGGAGTGGCCCGTCGCTCAGCGCCTCGGCAGCGGCGCCAGCGGGTGCGGACAGCGCCGCGACAAGAGCGGCGGCGCGGTGGAGGGGCATCGATGAGCCGGTCCACTCCTTCGCGGGGCCGCACACGTCGAATGGCGAGCTGACCACCGTATGTCTTCAACTCGCCAAACGACGGAGAAGCCCGCAGACGAGCGCAGCTGCTACGCCACCTCGGCCGCGCGCGGCTCCTCGGGCGGCAGGCGGCGAGAGATGACCTTGGAGACCCCGTCGTCTCCCATGGAGACCCCGTAGAGCGCGTCGGCGGCCTCCATCGTGCGCTTCTGGTGGGTGACCACGATGAACTGCGCGCGTGTGGCGTAGCGGCGCAGGATGGTCAGGAACCGCCCGATGTTCAAATCGTCGAGCGCGGCCTCGACCTCGTCGAGGATGTAGAAGGGGCACGGGCGGGCGAGGAAGACCGCGAAGAGGAACGCGAGCGCGGTGAGGGACTTCTCCCCGCCCGAGAGCAGGGAGAGGCGCTTCATGGCCTTGCCCGCGGGCGTTATCTCGATCTCGACGCCGAGGGCGTCGTCCGCGTCGTCGCCCTCGTCGTCGTTCTGCGGGCCGGCGTCGGGGTCGGCCTCGGGCGCTGCCTCACCCCCCGCGAGCACGGGGCGCGGGCCGGAGTCCTCGCGCACCAGCCGCAGGCGGCCCCGGCCGCCCGGGAAGAGCTGGCCGGCCACCTCCTCGAAGTTCGCCGCTGCCGCCGCGAAGGTCTCCTCGAACGTGCGGCGGATCTCACGGTCGGTGTCGCGCACGAGATCGGCGAGCTCGCGCAGGGCGCTCTCGAGGTCGCCGCGCTGGCGCTCGAGCTCCTCGACGTGGGCCAGCGCCTCGGCGTACTCCTCCCCCGCGAGGGGGTTGACCGGGCCGAGCTGCTCGCGCCGGCGCGCCAGGCGCTCCACGCGCTGCTCGAGCGCACCGCGCTCCTCGGCGCCCAGGGCCTCGGGCTCCGGCTCGGCTCCGAGCTCGAGGCGGCCCGCGAGCTCGGAGAGCTCGGCGGCAGCCTCGGCGGCGCGGTCGCGCTCCTGCTGGGCGCGGACCTCGGCGGAGGTGACCGCCTCGCCCGCTTCGCGCAAGCGCCCCTGCAGCTCGGCCTCCTCGCGCGCGCCCGCGCGCAGCTCGCCGGCCAGGTGCTCCCCGGCCTCCCGGTCGGCGGCGAGCTCGGCCTCGAAGCCCTCGATCCGAGACGCGATCGCCTCGGCGGCGTGGGCGAGCGTGGTCTCGAGCCGAGCAGCGGGGGCGAGGGCGTCCTCGCGCGCGAGCGCCGTCGCGAGGCGCTCGCGGCGCTCGGCCCGCTCGCGGCGCGCGGCCGCGGCCCGCTCGGCCTCGCGCGCGGCGGCGGCGATCTCCGCCGCGAGCTGGGCGCGACGCACCGCCCCCGGCCCCTCGTCGGGCGCGCCCCGCCGACGCTCGATCACCTTCGCGATCCTCCTGCTCTCCTCGCGAGCCGCCTCGGTGGCGTGATGCCGCGCGCGCAGCGACCGGTCGGCCTCCTCACGAGCCGCGTCGGCCAGCGCGAGCCCATCGGCCGCGGAGGCGGCGCGGCCCCGCGCGAGCTGCTCCGCACGCGCCGCCTCTTCGGTCGCGGCGATGAGCTTTTCGCGGCGAGCGCGTTCCACCAAGACCCGCTCGGCGCCACCGGAGGGCACCTGGCGCAGCTCGCGCCAGGAGCCGAACCAGGCCCGGCCGTCCGGCGTCACCACCGTCCCGCCGAAGCTCTCGGGAACCCCGGCGAGGTCGTCGAGCACCCAGGCGTCCGCGAGCAGCGCTCCGGCCAGCTCGAGCGCCGGCGCCGGGCCGCGGAGTAGATCGAGCAGCCGGCGCGCACCCGGGACCGGGGGCCGGGAGGCCGGGGCGGCCGGGGCCGGCTTCGCAGCGGCCACCAGGGCGCTCGCCCCGTCGCGCCCCGCCCGCGCGAGCAGCGCCGCGCCCGCCGCGCGGTCGGGCACCACCGCGGCGCCGAGCCGGCCGTCGAGCGCCGCGGCGAGCGCGAGCTCGTGCCCGTCCTCCACTTCGAGCGCGTCGGCCAGGGTGTGGGCACCACCCGGCGCGGACACGTGAGAGCGCAGGAACTGGTTGACCGTCGCAAGCTCGCCGCCCACGCGAGCGGCGTCCCGGCGCGCCGCCTCGCCCTCGCGCTCGGCCGTGCGGCGCGCCGTCCGCGCCGCCTCGACCTCCTGCTCGGCGCGCGCCAGCGCGGCCTCGAGCGTTTGGCGGCCCTCCTCCAGGCGCTTCGCCTCGACTTCGCCCGCCGCGCGACGGGCCTCGAGCTCGGCGAGCTCGCGGTCGAGCTCGGCCGCCCGGTCACGCTCGAGCAAGCTTAGCTCCGCCTCGAGCGCCCCCCGCGCCGCGAGCGCCTCCTCCTCCGGCGCTGTGCCGCCGGCCTCGGCGGTCTCCAGCGCGTCGAGCTCCGAGCGCCCGCGGGCCGCGCGCCGGGCCAGCGAAGCGCCCAGCCGGCGGACCGAATCGCGGAGGTAGCCCACGCGCTCGCCCGCGTTGCGCGCCGCGTAGGTGCGGGCGGAGAGCGACTCCCGGAGCTCCGAGCGGCGGCTCAGCTTCTCCTCCGCCTCTTCCCGCCGGCGCGCTACGGCGGCGAGCGCGGACTCCTCGCGCGCGCGCCATTCGCGCGCGGCCGCGACGGCGTGCTCGGCCGCGGCGGTGGCGGCCCGCAACTCGCGGACCCGGTCGCGCGCGAGCGTCCAGCGGGCTTCGAGGCTCTGACGCTCGAGGCGCGCGTGGATCTCCGCCGCCTCGGCCTGGCGCTTGAGCGGGCGCAGCCGCGAGCGTGCCTCCCTCTCCACGTCGAGCGCCCGGTCGAGGTTCTCCTGCGTGCGGGCGAGCTTGAGCTGCGCGCGGCGGCGGCGCTTGCGGTGCTTGCCGAGCCCCGCCGCCTCCTCGATCAGCAGGCGACGGTCGCGCGGCTTGGAGGTGACCATGGCCTCGACCCGGCCCTGGGAGACCACGGAGTGCGACTCCTTGCCGAGGCCGGTGTCCGAGAGGACCTCGAGCACGTCGACGAGCCGGCAGCGCGCCCCGTTCAGCCGGTACTCCCCCTCGCCGCTGCGGTCGAGCCGGCGGACGATTGAGACCTCCGCCGACTCCAGGCCGAGGACTCCCTCCCCGTCGTCGAGCACGAGCTCGACCTCGGCGCTCTGCCCCGACGCGCGCCCGCGCCCGCCGCCGAAGATGACGTCCTGCATCGAGGCCCCGCGCACGGCGAGCGGCGACTGCTCGCCCATGGCCCACAGGACGGCGTCGGTGACATTGGACTTGCCCGAGCCGTTGGGGCCGACCACCACGCTCACCCCCGGCGCGAAGGTGAGCCGGGTGCGATCGGGGAACGACTTGAACCCGCGCAGGCTGAGCGACTTCAGATGCACGACACCCTCATCGTGCCTCGAGCCGGGCCAGCGCGGCCCGGGCGGCCTCCTGCTCGGCGTCCTTCTTCGAGCGCCCCGAGCCGTGTCCGAGCTCCTCCTCGCCCACCCGCGCGCTGACCGCGAATCTCCGGGCGTGCGGCGGCCCCTGCTCCTCCTCGACCCGGTAGCTCACCACCGTGCCCGCGCGCGCCAGGCGCTCCTGCAGGGCGGACTTGAAGTCGATCGAGCCCTCGAGCGCGGAGGCGATCTCGGGCGCGAAGGCCTCGACGACCGCCGCGGCCGTCGGCTCGTATCCGGCGTGGAGATAGCACGCCCCGATGATGGCCTCCATCACGGACGCCAGCACTCGCTCGGTGCCCACCAGCGCCTCGACCCCGCGCCCGAGCGACGGCGGAGCGACGGCGCGCATCCGCTCGGGAACGTGCAGGCGCTCGGCCACCTCGCGGCACGCGCGGCCCGAGACGGTCTGGGCACGGATCTGGGTGAGGGGTCCGGCCCCGAAGCGCTCGGGCTCGAGTCGCGGGTAGAGATGTGTGGTCACCGCGAGCCCGAGCACGGAGTCGCCGAGAAACGCCAGGCGCTCGTAGGAGTCCGCGCGGCGCGTGGTCCAGGAGGCATGGGTCAGCGCCTGGCGGGCGAGCTCGTCGGGCAGCGCGTCGAGCAGGGCGATGAGCCGCTCCAGCGCTCAGGGCTCCCGCTCGGAGCCGGCGCCCGCGCCCGCGATGACGAAGTCGACCGCCTGGCCCACGGAGAGGATCTTGGCCGCCTGCTCGTCGGAGATCCGCACACCGTAGGAGTCCTCGAGCTCCTGCACGAGCGTGTAGAGGTCGAGCGAGTCGGCGTCGAGATCCTCCCGGAAGCGCGTGGACTCCTCGATCCTCTCGGGGTCGACCTCGAGCTCGTCGGCCAGGTGGGAGCGGATGAGCTGAAGGACCTCCTCGCGAGTCATGGCCCAGGCACGGTAGAGTCCGCGGCGGACGACCGGCGCAGCGCGCCGGCGGCCGCGAGCGCCGCGTGCGTGCGCTCCACCACTCCCTCGCGAACGCCGCGCGCCGCGACCTCGACCGCCCGCGCGTAGCCGCGGCGGCCGAAGCGGCCGTGGGCCACCACTCCCACCCGGCGCAGGCCGAGCATGTGGGCACCGCCGTGCTCCTCGGGGTCGAGCTCGTCGCGCAGTCCGCGCAGCGCCGGGCGCATGAGCAGTCCCCCGATCTTCGCCCGCGGCGAGGAGCGGGCGCGCGCGCGGATCGCCTCGATCAACGTGCCCGACACGCCCTCCATGAGCTTGAGCGCCACGTTGCCGGTGAACCCGTCGGTGACCACCACGTCGGCGAGGCCCGCGGTGAGCCCGGTGCCCTCGACGTTACCGACGAAATCCAGAGAGGAATCGGCCGCGGCGGCGGTGAGCTGCTCGTGGACGAGGAGGAGGTCGGGCGTGCCCTTCGTCGGCTCCTCCCCGTTGGAGAGCAGACCTACTCGCGGACGCGCGACGCCCAGCGCCGCTTGCGCGAAGGCGGCCCCCATGAACGCGAACTGGACGAGGTGCTCGGGCCGGACCTCGACGTTGGCGCCCACGTCGAGCAGGAGAACGGGCGCTCCGGGCACGGGAACGGGCAGGGCGAGCGCCGGGCGGTGGATGCCCGAGGCGCGCTTGACGTGAAAGAGCCCGGCGGCGAGGGCGGCACCCGTGGATCCCCCGGAGACGAGCGCCTCGGCGCGCCCGTCCCCCACCGCGCGCGCGGCCTGGACGATCGAGCTCTCGGGCTTGCCCCGCGCGGCGCGCGCCGGGTCGGGCGCCTTGGCGATCGAGATCGGCGCGTCGATCACCTCGACCCCGGGCGCCGGCGAGCCGAGCTCGCCCGCCGGGCCGAAGAGCAGCACCCGCACGTCACCGGCGGCCGCCGCCTGGGCGGCGCCCGCGGCCACCTCGGCTGGTCCCAGGTCGGCGCCGTTCGCGTCGAGGGCGACCGTCACCACGGACTGCTGGCTCACGGCGACGGCGGCTCCTCGGCGATGAGTCCGCGAACGGCCTCGACGCCCTCGCCGAAGCGCTCGAGGAACGCCGGAACGTCGAGCTCACCGTCGATCACCCGCTCGAGCTGCGGGTCATAGGCGCTCCAACCGGCCTCCTCGGCGAGCACTCCGAGCATGCGCTGCAGGTGCTGGGCGGTCTCTTCGTTGTGGAGGGAGGGCCACAGCGGGATCTCGATCCACGCGTAGTCGTCCTCCAGCCCGAGCTGGAGCTCGGGACACTCGAGCTCGAGGGTCCGGTTGCGACGCCGGGCCTCCTCCTCCGAGACTCCGGTGAGCTCGGCGATCGGCCCGTAGTCGCGCTCGACCGACTCGAGTCGAGGATCGGCGGCGCCCAGCGCGAGGAGCAGGTCGGCCTTGCGGCGCTCCTTCTCGGGGTCGAGCTCACGCTCGGCCGACTCGTCCTCGAGGAGCGCTAGCTTCTCCCTCGGGTCCTCGCCGGGAGCGAGCGGCAGGACGTAGAGCTCGTAGCTCACCGGACCGGCGAGCGACGCCGGCGGCGCCTACGCGGGGTCACGCTAGTGCTCGTGGTCGTGCGCGTCCGCCGGCTCGGGCGAGAGGATCTCGCGGCCGGCGTAGGTGCCGCAGACCGGGCAGACCCGGTGCGGGCGGCGCGGGGAGTGGCACTGGGGGCACGCGTTGTAGGTCGGCGCGCTCAGCTTGTGCTGGGAGCGGCGCTTGGTCGTGCGCGAGTGCGACTGCTTCTGCTTGGGGACGGCCATGGGCCGGGGAGGCTAGCAGCGTTCAGTCGAGCTTCAGCTCCCGCAGGAGCGCCCAGCGCGGGTCGGGCTCGGGCTCGTGCGCGTGCTCGGGTCCCGCCGCGTTCAGGTCTTCCCCGCAGACCGGACACAGTCCCAAGCAGTCGGGCCGGCAGAGCACCTGGGCGGGCAGCGCGAGCACGAGCGCGTCGCGCGCCCACGCGGCGAGGTCGAGCACCTCTCCATCTACGTACGGACTGGCGAGCTCCTCCACCTCGCCGGGCTGGAAGACCTCGCGCGAGTCGACGGAGACCTCGGGCGCGGCGGGAGCCAGGCAGCGCATGCACGGGCCGGTCAGTCCCGCCGTGAAGCGCAGGCGCAGCGCGTACCCGTTGCCCGTCATGCGCGAGATCTCGAGGCGCGCGGGCACGAGGGCGGGCACGGCCGCGTAGCGCTGACCGCCGAAGGCGAGAGGCTCGAGGGGCACGTCGAGATCGAGCCGGCGTCCCTCTCCCGAGGTGAGCCGCAGACGGCCCAGATCGAAGGAATCCGTGCGCTGTGCCATCCCCCCCGCGAGGGTAGCGGGCGCGCTACTCGTCCCCGTCGGACTCCGTCAGCTCGCGCTTGAGCACCTTGCCGGTCGCGTTGCGCGGCAGCTCGTCGATGAACTCGACCTCCCGCGGAACCTTGTAGCGCGCGAGGTTCTGCTTGACGTAGCCCTGCACGTCGGGCTCGCTCAGCTTCGCGCTCCCGCGGGTGACCACGAACGCCTTGAGCCGCTGGCCGAACTTCTCGTCCTCCACGCCCACGACCGCGGCCTCGCTGATGTCCGAGTGGCGCGCGAGCAGGTTCTCGACCTCGGCGGGAAAGACGTTCTCCCCGCCCGAAACGATCATCTCGTCGTCGCGCCCGTCGACGAAGAGGCGGCCGTCCTCGTCGAAGTGCCCGACGTCGCCCGTGGCCATGAGCCCATCGATCTCGTCCTTGCCGCCGCCGCCCGTGTAGCCCTCGAAGAGCATCTCGTTGGCGACGAAGATCCGCCCGCTCTCGCCCTGCTGCGCGACCTCGCGGCCCTCCTCGTCGTAGAGCTTTACGATCGTCCCGCGCGGGGGGCGTCCCGCGGTGCCCGGCGCGGCGCGCAGATCCTCGGGCGTGGCGATCGTGGCCCACGCGACCTCCGTGGAGCCGTAGAGGTTGTAGAGCTTGTCTCCGAAGGCGTCCATCACCCGCTCGGCCAGCGCCCCGGGAAGGGCGCTCCCGCTCGCCGGGATCGTGCGCAGGGCGGAGAGGTCGTAGCGCTGGATGGTCTCCACGGGCACCTCGAGGATGCGCTGAAGCATCACGGGAACGACCACGAGCGCGGTGGCCTCGTGCTGCGCGGTGTCGCTGAGGATCGCCTCAGGCTCGAACTTGCGCCGCAGGACGATCGTGGAGGCGAGCGCGAGCCCGATCGTCCAGTGCGCAAAGCCCCAGGAGTGAAAGAGCGGCGCCGCGATCATCGTCGTCTCGCGCGAGCGCAGCGGTATCCGGGAGAGCAGCGAGGCGGCCGGGTCGAGCGAGCCGGGGCTCTCGCGGCTCGCACCCTTGGGGGTCCCGGTCGTGCCCGAGGTGAGGATGACGGTGCGCCCCGTGGTCTCCGGCGGCACGGGGTCGGCGGGGTCACCCTGCTCGATCAGCTCCTCGAGGGTGGGATCGGCGAGCTTCGAGTCGCCCTCGTGCCAGGCGATGAAGCGCTTGCGCCGGGTGGCGGCCTCCGCCACGAGCTCGGCGAACTCCTCGTCGTAGATCAGGGCGACCGGCTTCTCGCGCTTGACCACGTCGGTGATCTGCGGCCCCGCGAACGCCGTGTTGAGCAGCAGCGCGTGCGCGCCCAACTTCGAGCACGCCACCGTGGCGTCGATGAACCCGCGGTGGTTGCGGCACATGATCGCCACGCCGTCGTCCTCGCGCACGCCGCGGTCGGAGAGCGCGTGGGCCAGCGCGTTCGTGCGCGCGTGCATCTCGGCGAAGGTCAGGGTTCCGAGCTCGTCGATCACCGCTGGCTCGTCCGGGTAGCGCGCCGCGGCGGACGCGTAGCCGGCCGCCGGGGTCGCACCCCAGCGGACGAACGCCAGGCCGGTGCGCACGAGCTTGTCGGGACGCGTCGGGGCGATGATGCCGGCGCCCCACAGGGCGCGGCCCACCCAGAGCTTGTTCGTGACGCGGTCGATCGGCGAGGGCATCGTCGGGCGCGTATCCAAGCACGAACGGCCTCCTCAGGGCAGATGGAGGCCGGGTGGAAGCTCCGCGGAGTCGATCAGCGCGTGGATGTCGCCCGCGCGGCGAGGGTCGAGGAAGACGTGGCGCTGGCCGACGCTCGGCTTCTCGGCCAGCAACCCGGCGGCGAGCAGGCGCTCCCCGACTTCGAGCGCGAGCGCCCGCTCGTGGCCGGCGAAGCCGCGCGCGAGATGCGCCCATTCGGTGTGGTAGCCGCCCCACTTCCCCATCCCGCGCAGGCGCTGGAGGATGCGCCGCGCCGCGCGGCGTGACGGGTCGAGCTCGTCGTGCGGGCGCGGGCCCGCCCGAGCGGCGGGACCGAGCAGCGCGAGCACGGCGTCCTCGTGCTCGGCGAGCGAGGCGGGGTCGGCCGGGCGACCGCCGAGGCCGGCGATCAGCTCCGCGACCCGCAGGGGATGAGCCGGGCCGAGCGGTGGGCGCAGGTCGGCGATCCCCTCGAGCAGTGCGGCGGGCACGGCGAGCGCCGCGGCACGCAGTCGGTCGATCCCCTCCGTGTGCTCCTCGAAGGCGAGCACCGCGAGTTCCGGGAGCTCGAGCGGGCCGGCGCGGGGTGCCTCGTAGCTCAGCGCGAGCCACCGTCCGAGGCGTCCGGCCCGCAGGCGCGCTGGCGAGGCGAGGGCGGCCGGCGAGGGCCCGGCGGCCTCCACGAGCGCGCCGAGGAGCGCGGCGACGAGGAGCCAGCCGCGCTCGTCCGTGGCGTCGGGATCGGCGCCGAGGGTCGCCGGAACGGGCGCGACGGCGGCGAGGCCGCCGGCAGCGGCCCCGAGGGCAACGGTCACCGGCGCGCCGTATCCTGACCGCGGCTTGGCCAGCTCGTCCGCTCCGTGCTCGAGCTCCTCGGCCAGGGCACCGCGCAGCTGGGCCAGACGCTCGCGCGGCGCCTCCGGTCCGCCAGCTTCGCTCACGATCTCGGCGAAGGACGGCATGGCCCGAGGCTAGTGGTGCGAGGCGGCCGTTCCGTCCGGCCTCCGGCGTAGCTTGCTTCTCGCCATGGAAGCTGCCACCCCTCTCCATCGACCGCAGGTCCGCACCCAGGGCGAGCGCCTCGTCGTCGACGGGCTGCACATCGATGACCCGTGCGTCGTGCGCCTCGCGCGCGAGCGCGAGCAGGCGGGCGAGAGCCCGGCGAAGCTCGTCCAGGACGCCGTGGCGATCGGCGCCCGCGTGCTCGACCGCGAGCAGGCCGGCGCGCAGGCCGACTTCGTGCGGGCCGAGTTCGAGAAGCAGGCCCGCGAGGTCGAGACGGCATTCGGCGAGCGCGCGCAGCGGGTGGGGGACGACCTCGCCCGCCAGCTCGAGTCCGTCTTCGGCCCGGAGAGCGGCCACCTGACCAAGGCGCTCCAGCGCCACTTCTCCGACGACAGCGCCGGAGCGGTCCAGCATCGGGTGAAGGCCGTCGTCGACGAGGTCACGCGCAAGATGCGCGACGACCTGCTGCGCCAGTTCTCCTCCGCCGACGGTCAGAACCCGCTGGCCGACTTCAAGTCGGCCTCGGTCGGGGCGATCCGGCAGATGGGCGACCGTCAGGACGCGCGGCTGCACTCTCTGCTCGAGAAGCTCGCGGGCCTCGAGGTGCAGGTCGAGCGCCTGCACGGCGAGCGCGAGAAGCAGCTCGAGCTCGCCGCCGAGCAGGAGCGCGGCACGGGCAAGGGGCGCACCTACGAGGAGGCGGTGTTCGCCGCGCTCGACGCGATCGCGGTCGGGCAGGGCGACGACGCCGACGCGGTCGGCGACCTCAAGGGCGCCACGCGCAAGACCGGCGACATCGTCGTGGCGATCGACGGCTGCCGCGGAGCGTCGCGGGGCTCCATCGTCTTCGAGGCCAAGGATCGGCGGCTCTCCAAGCCGGAGGCGATGCGCGAGCTCGAACGGGCCAAGGCCGAGCGCGGCGCGGACTACGCCGTCCTCGTCGTGCCCTGCGACGACGAGCTGCCGGCCAAGACCCAGCCCCTGCGCGAGCATCAGGGCGACAAGCTCTTCGTCTCCTACGACCCCGAGGACGGTTCCCGGGTCGCCCTCGAGGTGGCCTACGCGCTCGCGCGCGCCCGCGTGTTGATGGCGCGAGGCGGCGGGGACGGGATCGACTCCGCGGCCGTGGGCGACATGGCCGAGCGTGCGCTCGGCGCGCTGCGCGACACCCAGAAGGTCAAGCTGCAGCTGACGGGGGCGAGCTCGAGCATCGAGACCGCACGGCAGGTGCTCGTGGCGATGGAGGAGCAGGTGAAGTGCCACCTCGCGGAGATCCAGGAGCTGCTGGCTCCCGCGGCGGCCGACGAGGGCTGAGCGCGGTGATCCGGCGCCGCGTCACCGTTCACGGCCGCGTCCAGGGCGTCTTCTTCCGCGACTCGACGCAGGGAGAGGCCGAGTCCGCCGGCGTGGCCGGCTGGGTGCGCAACCGCGACGACGACACCGTCGAGGCGGTCTTCGAGGGCGAGGAGCACGCCGTGGAGCGGATGATCGACTTCTGCCTGGAGGGTCCCGACCGCGCCGAGGTCCGCGACGTCGAGGTGAGCGAGGAGGAGCCCGAAGGGCTTGAGAGCTTCGAGGTCCGCTGAGCTACACCGAGTCGAGGGCGGCCTGAAACGCCGCGCGCGCCCGCTCGCCGTGCACGGCGAAGATCACGCGCTCGAGGGCGCTCCCGTGATCGATGTGGCGGCGCACCTCCACGACCTCGATCGTCGCCGCCTGCTCGAGCGGAAAGCCGCCCACCCCGGTGCCAAAGGCCACGAGTGCCAGGGAGCGGGCGCCAAGCGCCTCCGCGAGGCGCAGGACGCTCGCGGAGGCCCGGCGGATGATCTCCGCCGAGGTGGGTCCGCCCAGCTCCATCGTCGCGGCGTGGATCACCCAGCGCGAGGGCATCGCTCCGGCCTCCGTCTCGACCGCCTCGCCGAGCCCGATCGGCGCCTTGCGGTCGCTCTGGGCCTGCACGCTCGGTCCGCCGGCGCGCGAGATCGCGCCGGCCACTCCCCCACCGTGGGCCAGCTCGGTGTTCGCCGCGTTGGCGATCGCGTCGACCTCGAGCGTCGTGATGTCGGTGTCGAGGACCTCGATCGACGCCATCCGCACGACCCTCAGAGCAGGATCACGAGAAGCGCGACGAGGATCGCGATCCCGAGCACCGCGCCCGCGACCGCCTGCTGCCAGTGGTTGGCCCAGAAGTCCGGGCGGGCACGGTCGCGCGTGTAGCGTCCCTCGGGAGGCTCGCCGACCCAGTCGTCGTCGTCATCCGCCGGGCTCATGGCCAAAGGGTACGCCGGGGCGGAAACGGCGACGGCGTCGACCTTTGGGGCGCGGACCCGAAGCTCGCCGGCGACGAGCACCCCGAGGCGAAGCTCGGCGACGTCATGACCGAGACCCGTCCCTCGGCGGGCCGCGCGGCCGCTGCGGGTCGGGACGCGGCCCTCGTATACGTCGTCCACCGACACCCCGCTGACGGTGCGCGGACGTTCGCCCGGCGCCGGCCATCTCGGCCGAGCTCCCTCGGCGCGCACGACCCGCGCTCGCGGGCCCGGCCCGACCGAACCCTCAGCCGACTTCGGCGGGCTCGTCCTTGCCCTGCAACCGCTCGCGTCCCCGCTGGACCGCGGCGATGAACTTCGTCAGGTTGACCTCGAGGGTGTTGAGGATCTCGTCGGCGTAGTCCTCGGCGCCCAGACGGATCTCGCGCTCGCGGGCGCGGGCGTCCTCCACGATGTCTTCGGCGCCTCGCTCGGCCTGCTTGGTGACCTCTTCCTGGGCGATGAGCTGCTGCTGGCGGTCCCCGGCCTCCTTGAGGACCCGCTCAGACTCGCGCTTGGCCTCGGCGAGCATCTCCTGGCGCTCCTTGACGATCCAGCGCGCCTGCTTGATCTCCTCGGGGATCGTCGCGCGCATCTGGTCGAGGATGTCGTAGATCTCCTCCTTGTCGACCCGGACCTGGTCGGTCAGCGGCACCTGCTTGGCGTTGTGCACCAAGTCGTCTAGCTTGTCGATGAGAACGAGGACATCCACGGCGAACCTCTCTTCGTCAGCGGGAGAGCTCTTCCTTCAGCCGCCGGACGACGTCCTGGGGCACCATGTCGTCGATGTTGCCACCGAACGTGGCGAGCTCCTTGACGCCGCTGGAGGAGAGAAAAGAGTACTGCGGGGAGGACATGAGGTAGACCGACTCGACGTCGGGGGCCTGGCGGTGGTTGAGCGAGTTCATCTCGAACTCATAGCCGAAGTCCGTGATGGTACGCAGACCCTTGACGATCGCGCGCGCGCCACAGCGGTGGGCGAAGTCGACGATCAGCGTGTCGAAGCTCTTCACCTCGACGTTTCCGTGGTGGCGGGTGGCATCGGCGATGAAGCGCATGCGCTCCTCCGTGGAGAACAGCGTCTTGTTCTTGCGGACGGGCACGTCGACCACGGCGACGACGACGTGGTCGAACATCGCGGAGGAGCGGCGGATGACGTCGAGGTGGCCGTTCGTGACCGGGTCGTAGGTGCCCGGGCAGATGGCGGTGCGGGGATCGGGAATCACGGGGCGCGGTGGATGCGGATGAGGGTGTCGCCGTAGCGGCGTTCGTCGGCCAAAGGAATCTGGAGCTCGAGCGGCGCTCGGTGGTCGCTCTCCCCGACCACCCGGGCGCCGGGCGCGAGCACCGGCTCGAGGGCCCTCGAGAGCTCGGCCCCGAGTCCGGTCGCCCGACGGTAGGGCGGATCGAGGAACACCAGATCGTATTGGCGGCCGAGATCGCGTGCGTTGCGGAGATAGGAGCGGGCCTCGGCGCGCCGCGTCGGCGCCTCGAGTCCGAGGGTGCTCAGGTTCATCCGCACCGCCTCGATCGCGGGCGGCGAGCGATCCACGAAGTCCACCGTGGCGGCGCCCCGCGAGAGCGCCTCGAGCCCGAGCGCTCCCGAGCCGGCGAAGAGGTCGAGCACGCGGAGGCGGGCCACGTCGCCGAGAATGGAGAACAGCGCCTCGCGGACCCGGTCGGAGGTGGGCCGGGTCTCCGCGCCGCGCGGGGCGCGCAGGAGGCGTCCGCGATGGGCGCCGGCGATGATCCTCACGCGGGGATCGGTTCGAGCGCCTCCGCACCGTAGGCGGCGGCGAGCGCGTCGGCCAGCAGCACGTGCTCGGGCTCCTCCAGCTCGGGGTCGGCGGCCATGAGCGACTCCGCGCGGGAGTGGGCGCGCTCGAGCAGCGGGTAGTCCGCCGGCATCTCGGCGACGCGCAGGGTCCGCAGGCCGCTCTGGCGCACTCCGACGAGGTCGCCGTGCTTGCGCAGCTCGAGGTCGATCTCGGCGAGACGAAACCCGTCGTGGTGCTCGACGAGCGCCTGCAGCCGGCGGGAGTCGCGCGGGCCGAAGAAGATCGCCACCGAGTCGTGCGCGCCGCGTCCGATCCTCCCGCGAAGCTGATGCAGCTGGGAGATCCCGTAGCGCTCGGCGTCCTCGACGAGGAGCATGGTGGCGTTGGGCACGTCGATGCCGACCTCGATCACCGAGGTGGCCACGAGCACGTCGGCCGAGCCCTCGGCGAAGCGCGCCATCGCCTCCTGCTTGGAACGCGAGGCCATCTGGCCGTGGAGCAGCTCGAGGCGGAAGTCGGCGAGCTCCGTCCGGCGCAGCCGCTCGAACTCGGCGGTGGCGGCGCGCACCTGCAGCGCCTCGGACTCCTCCACGAGCGGACAGACCACGAACGCCTGTCGGCCGGCTCGCAGCTCCTCGCGCAGGAGCTCGTAGGCGTGGGCGCGCTCGCCCTCGCTCGTGGCCACGCGGGTGGCGATCGGCCGCCGGCCGCGCGGGAGCTCGTGCAGGGCGGTCACGCTCAGCTCGCCGAAGCCGGTGAGCCGCAGCGTGCGGGGAATCGGCGTCGCGGTCATGTGGAGGACGTGGGGCATCAGCCTCAGACCACCGGCTTCGCCGGCGGTGCCCTGGCCCTTGCGGTCGAGCGCCGCGCGCTGGCGCACCCCGAAGCGGTGCTGCTCGTCGATCACCGCCACCGCCAGGCGGGCGAACTCGACGTCCTCCTCGAGGAGCGCGTGGGTGCCGACGACGAGCGCGAGCTCGCCGCTGGCGAGCTTGCCGAGCACGTCGCGCCGGCGCGCCGCGGGAGTAGAGCCGGTCAGCAGGGCGGCCGGGACGGCCTCCTCGGCCATGAGGCGCTGGAGGGTCGCGAAGTGCTGCTCGGCGAGGGTCTCGGTCGGCGCCATGAGCGCCGCCTGGGCGCCGTGCTCGACCGCGCGCAGCAGGGCGAAGAGCGCCACCACGGTCTTGCCCGACCCGACCTCGCCCATGAGGAGGCGCTGCATGGGGTGCTCGTCGCCGAGGTCTCGGTCGATCTCCTCGAGCGCGGCCTCCTGGTCGCGCGTGAGGGTGAACGGGAGCCCGCGGGAGAGCCAGCGCGCGGTGAGCTCGCGCGGGCCGTCGAGCGTGACCGCCGCGCCGGCGGCCAGACGGCGCACGCGGCGGCGGAGCAGCGCGAGCTGGAGCAGGAAGAGCTCGTCGAACGCCGCCCGCCGGTGAGCGCCCGCGCCGTCGCCCGGCTCGCGCGGGAAGTGGGCGGCCCGCAGCGCCGCGCCGCGATCGGGCAGCTCCTCGGCCGCCCGGACGCCGGCCGGTAGCCACTCGACCACGTCGAGCAGGGCGTCGCGCTGCGCGGTGACGAGCGCGAGGATCTCCGTGGAGGAGAGCCCGTCGGTGGCGGGATAGTGCGCGACGCCCTCGACGGACCCCGGCGCCTCGGCGCTCAGGGCGTGGTCGCTCACCCGGAAGGCGTTCCGACCCGCGAACTTGCCGTGGAGAACGAGCCGGGTGCCGCGCGAGTACCTCTGGGCGAGCCACGGCTGGTTGAAGAACGTGGCCTTCATCGGACCCGACCCGTCGGCCACCGTAGCCTCCACGAGCGGGCGCATCCCCCGCCGGCGCACCGGGCGCACGGAGATCGAGCGGACCTCCACGAGGACCGTGGCCGACTCCCCGGGCACCAGGTCGGCCACCGTGCGGGCCTCGCGGCGGTCGCGCGGGAGGTGCTCGAGCAGGTCCCCGACGGTCGCGAGGCCGAGCGTCGTGGCGGCCTTGGCCGCTCGCGGCCCGGAGAGCTCGAGCGGCGCCTCGAGCGCGGAGGGGCGCGGCCAGCGAACCGGCGCCTCCGCGAGCTGCTCGCGCCCAAGCGGCTCCCGGGAGGCTAGGTGAGTCGGAAGGGCGCGGTCCACGGAGCGCCCTTCACTATGACGCTCGGAGCGGTCGGCTCAGCCCTACTCGGCGGACACGAGCCACCACCAGCTCGGCTCCCCGCCGTCGCTCAGCTCGAGCTCGACCCCGTCCCCGGCCGCGGCCCGCACCTCCTCGTCTCCGAGCGGGGCCTCCGCGCCGCGCACGCAGGTCAGGAGCTCTGAGCCCTCCCCGAGCTCGGAGAGCACCGCGCGAAGCGTCGGGACCGGCTCGCCCCACGCCACGAGCTGCTCCTCCACGAAGCCGACGGCCTCCCCGACGCGAAAGCGGCCCTGGTGGTCGTCACGGGCGGCGGGAGCGACGCCGCCGGTGCGCACGTGCGCGAGCAGGCCCTCCATCGCGGCGGCGTTCTGCTCGGCGTCCCGGTCGGGGACGAGCGCCACGGCCACGGAGAGGCCGGCCTGCTGACAGCGCGTGTGGACCACGCGAACCGTCTTGTCGGAGAGCTCGGCGGCCCGCTCGGCGGCCATGAAGACGTTCGGCGAGTTGGGCAGGACCACGATCTCCTCGGCGGCCACCGCGTGGATGCCGGCGAGCAGCTCGTAGGTGGAGGGGTTCAACGTCGCCCCGGCCAGCAGGCCCTCCCCTCCCAACGACTCGAACAGCGCGCGCATCTTCGATCCCGAGACGACCGCGAGGACCCCGCAGCGCGCCGACGCGGGGGACGCGCTCGCGCCTCCGTTGCCGACGCCGCCGAGGCGCGCCGCGCGCTCGTGCACCTGCTCGTGCATGTCGGCCACGTCGAGGTGCGAGACGGAGCCCGCCGCCGCGAACAGCCCGGTCGCCGCGTCGGGATCGTTCGTGTGGACGTGGACCTTGAGCGTGGTCCGGTCGCCCACCACGAGCACGGAGTCCCCCAGCTCCTCGAGGCGGCGGGAGGACGCACGCGCGTCGAGATCGCGCCCCGTGACCGCGAAGTTCGTGCAGAAGCGAAACGAGGAGGACTCGTGGTGGGGATGGCTCACCCGGGCCGCGACGTGGTGCTCGAGCACGGGCGGCTCGGATCCCCGCAGCGCGGCGACGATGCCGGCGAAGATGATCGTCAGCCCGTAGCCGCCGGCGTCGACCACGCCCGCCTCGCGCAGCACCGGCAGGAGCTCGGGACCGCGCTTGACCGAGTCCTCGCCCGCCCGCACGGCGCCCTCGAGCACTCCGGCGAGGAGCGCGTCCTGGTGGGAGGCGGCGGTGTCGGGCGCCAGTCGGGGCTCGGGCATGTGGGCGACCTCGGAGACGATCCGCAGCGCCATCTCGCGCACGACGGTGAGGATCGTGCCCTCGGCGGGATCGCGCACCGACTCATACGCCTGGGCGGCCGCGCGCGCCATCGCCGCACCGAGAAGCACGGGGTCCACGAGCTCGCCGGGGCGGGAGATCAGCTCCTCGGCCGCCCCTCGGATGAGCTGGGAGAGGATCACGCCGGAGTTGCCGCGCGCGCCGAGCAGCGCCGCGCGGGCCACCGAGGAGACGATCTCCTCGCGGCCGATCTCGTCCAGGGTCCGGTCGGCCGCGGCCTCGGCGAGGCGATCGAGCTCCTCGAGCACCGCCCGGAGCGTGAGCGCCATGTTGTCTCCCGTGTCGCCGTCGGCGACGGGAAAGACGTTCAAGTCGTTGACCTCCTGACGGCGCGCCTCGAGCTGCGCGAGGGCGGCCTCGACGACCGTGCGGAAGCGGACGAGGCTCGGGTCGGCCACGGCGTGGCGAGCCCTGCTAGGAGCGTCGGCCACGCGCGGCCGGCACTACGCCTTGGTGACCTTGCCGGCCTTGAGGCAACGGGTGCACACGTAGACCCGCCGAGGGGTGCCGCCGTCGTCGATCCGGACGCGCTGGAGGTTCGGCTCGAAGCGCCGGCGGGTGGCGACCATGGAGTGGCTGCGGCTGTTGCCGAATGCGGGGCCCTTGGCGCATGAATGACATACCTTGGACATGGCGCGGCGGAGTATAGGCGCGGCGTTGGCAAGCCGCCGGGCCGGGATTGTCGGGCGCCGAGATGGGTAACCGCCGCTTGGAGCGGGTCTCGGGACCCGAGAGATCTCATGCCCAAGCTCACGTCCGATCTGCGCAGCGCCCCCGTCCTCCCTGAGCGCTATGCGCTCTCGCACCACATCGCCAACGGGGGGATGGCGTCGCTGTGGTCGGCGGAGGACTGCGTCCTTGGCCGCTGCGTGGCGATCAAGGTCCTCGCCGCCCACCTGGCCGGCGACCCCGAGAACGCCAAGCGCTTCGAGCGCGAGGCGCGGGCCGCGGCGCGGGTCTCCAGCCATCCGAACGTGGTGACGATCTACGACGTCGGCGAAGCCGGGGGCCGCGCCTTCATCGTCATGGAGTACCTGAGCGGCGGGTCGGTCGCCGACGCTATCCGGGCGGCGGGTGAGCGCGGGGTGAGCCGACCCGAGGCGATCGCCTGGCTCCGCGACGCCGCCGCCGCGCTCGACGCCGCGCACGCGCTCGGGATCGTTCATCGGGACATCAAGCCCGGCAACCTGCTCCTCGACGGTCGCCGTCGTGCACTCGTGGCCGACTTCGGGATCGCCCGGCTGGCCACCGAAGCGACCATGACCACCACCGGCCAGCTCCTCGGCACCGCCGCCTACCTCTCCCCCGAGCAGGCCCTCGGCGAGCCGGCGACGGCGGCAAGCGACATCTATTCGCTCGCGGTCGTCGCCTACGAGCTTCTCACCCGCACCCGCCCGTTCCGCGCCGAGCACTTCGCCGCCCAGGCGCGGCAACACGCGGAGGCGACGCCTCCGCCGGCCACCGAGCGCGACCCCGGCCTCGCGCCCTCGGTCGACCCGGTGCTCGCTCGAGCCCTCGCCAAGGACCCCGACGAGCGGTGGCTGAGCGCCACGTCGTTCGTCGACGCGCTCGAGCGCGCGTTGGGACGCGGGCGCCCGGCGGCGGTCGAGTCCCCCACGGAGGTGACGCGGCCCCTCCTCGGGGCGGTGGGCGGCGCGGCTTCGCCCCGCGCGGGCGCAGGGCCGCGCCCGCGCGCCGCGCCGTCGCCGCCGGTCGCCGCGCGCGTGGCCGCGTCTGCGCCCGCTCGCGCTCCGGTCTCGAGGGAGCGCTCGGGCCGCGGCGGTCGCCTCGCCCTCCTCGCGCTGGGGGCGGTGGCCCTGCTCGTCCCCCTCGTCGTGCTGCTCTCCTCCGGGGGGAGCCGCAAGCCCGCGCCCACGGCGCACCGGGCTACTCCTCACGCCTCGGGCTCCCCCCGGGCCGCCACACACGCGGCGCCGGGCACCCCGCGACCCTCTGCCTCTCCCTCCGCCGGCTCGGCCCTGGCCACTCCTCCCCCGTCGGCCAACCCCTCCCCCGCGCGGGCCGCGGCGCTGCAGCTCCGCGGCCACAACCTCGTGCAGAGCGACCCGGCGCAGGCCATCGCGGTCCTCGAGCAGGCCCGGAGCGCCACGGGCAAGACCACGGCGGAGTGCCTCCAGCCGAGCTCGAACGCCTGCCTGACCTACGCCTACGCGCTGTTCGACATCGGACACGCGCTGCGGATCTCGGGGCAGCCCGCCCAGGCGGTCGCGGTACTCGAGGAGCGCGCGAGCATCCAGAACGGCCTCGCCGTCGTGGACCCCGAGCTCGCGCGGGCGCGCCAGGAGGCCGCCGGGGGAACGGCGCCCGGCGCGGCCGAGCAGCCCGGCCCGAGCGGCAAGGGGAAGGGCAAGAAGGGCGGGAACAAGGGCTGAGGGAGCGGGCGGTCCCCGGCTACCGCGAACTCGGCGCGCTGTCTGCCTCGAGGCGGCGCTTGACCGCGAGCGAGGCCAGCACCGCCTCGGCGGCATGGGCGCCTGAGTCGCGCTTGCCCTCTCCCGCGCGTGCCATCGCCTGCTCCATCGAGTCGACCGTAAGCACCCCGAAGCCGCAGGGGACGCCGGTCTCGAGTTGCACGAGCTGGATACCGCGAGCGGCCTCGGCGCACACGTGGTCGTAGTGGTCGGTCTCCCCGCGGATCACCGCGCCGAGGCACACGACCCCGGCGTAGCGCCCCGACTCCGCGGCGAGCTTGGCGGCGAAGGGAAGCTCGAAGGCGCCCGGCACGTCGAAGACGTCGACCTCCCCCGCCCCGGCTCGGGCGAGGGCTCTCCGGGCGCCGGCCTCCAGGCGCTCGGCCAGCTCGGGGTAGAAGCGGCCGACGGCGAGCGCGAAGCGCCCGGGCTGCGCGCTCACGCTCTCCGGTCCCGCCGCTCGGCCGCGCGCTCCGGCCCGGGCTCCTGCTCGGCGTGGAGCATCTCCTCGTCCAGCGCCAGCCCCTGGTGGTGCAGGGTGTGTCCGAGCCGCTCGCGCTTGGCGCGCAGGTAGCCCTCGTTGTGGGGGTTGGGCACGGACTGGATCGGGATCTGCCCCGCGACGGAGAGCCCGTAGCCCTCGAGGCCGATGATCTTCTTCGGGTTGTTGGTGAGGATGCGGATGGAGCTCAGGCCGAGGTCGGTGAGGATCTGGGCGCCGATGCCGTAGTCGCGCAGGTCGGCCGGCATCCCGAGCTCGAGGTTCGCGTCGACGGTGTCGAGGCCTCCCTCCTGGAGCTTGTAGGCACGCAGCTTGTTGAGCAGGCCGATACCCCGCCCCTCCTGGGAGAGGTAGAGGAGGACCCCGCGTCCCTCGCGCTCGATCATCGCGAGCGCCGACTCGAGCTGCTCCCCGCAGTCGCAGCGCAGGGAGTGAAAGACGTCGCCGGTCAGGCACTCGGAGTGGACGCGCACGAGCACGTCCTCGAGCCCGTCGACGTGGCCCTTGACCATCGCCACGTGGTGCTTGTTGTCCACGAGCGAGCGGTAGCCGATCGCGGTGAACTCGCCGAAGGTAGTCGGCATCGCGGTGGCCACCACCCGCTCGATGAGACGGTCGTGACGGCGGCGGTAGGCGATGAGGTCGGCGACGGTGATCATCTTGAGCCCGTGGCGGCGGCAGTAGGGCACGAGGTCGGGCACCCGCGCCATCGTGCCGTCGTCGTTCATCACCTCGCAGATGACGCCGGCGGGGATGAGCCCGGCCAGGCGCGCGAGGTCGACCGCCGCCTCGGTCTGTCCGATGCGCTCGAGCACGCCCCCCGCCTTGGCCTTGAGCGGCAGCACATGGCCGGGCTGCACGAGGTCGCGTGGGCGGCTCGCGGGGTCGACCGCGACCTGGATGGTGCGCGCTCGGTCCGCGGCCGAGACGCCGGTCGTCACGCCCTCACGAGCCTCGACGGTGACGGTGAACGCCGTCTCGAACGCGCTCTCGTTCTTGGCCGCCATCAGGTCCAGTCCGAGCTCCTCGCAGCGCTCGGGGGTCAGCGCGAGGCAGATGAGCCCGCGCCCCTCCTTGGCCATGAAGTTGATCGCCTCGGGCGTCGCGAACTGGGCGGCCATGGTCAGATCGCCCTCGTTCTCCCGGTTCTCGTCGTCGCAGACCACGACCATCCGGCCCTGGCGGATGTCCTCGATCGCCTCTTCGACCGACGAGAAGGGATTGCTTGCGCTCATGCTCGGATCAGCCTTTCGACGTACTTGGCGAGGATGTCCACCTCGAGGTTGACGGAGCGTCCGACCGGGCCGAGGCCGAGGTTCGTGCGCTCGAGCGTCTCGGGGATGAGCGAGACGGTGAAGGAGTCCTCCGCGACCTCGGCGACCGTCAGCGAGACGCCGTCGAGCGCGATCGATCCCTTCGAGGCCACGTAGCGGAGTATCGCCGGCTCGGCGCCGACGGTGAGGATCCGGGCGAAGCCCTCCTCGCGGACCGACTCGACGGACCCGATCCCGTCCACGTGGCCTTGGACCACGTGGCCTCCCAGGCGCTCCCCGGCGCGCAGGGGGAGCTCGAGGTTGACTCGCGTGCCCGCCGTGGCGGCGCCGAGCGAGGAGCGCTCGAGGGTCTCGCGCATGACGTCGGCCGAGAAGCCTCCCTCGGCCACCGTGGTCGCGGTCAAACAGACGCCGTTCACCGCGATCGAGTCGCCCGGACGCAGCTCGTGGGCGATGTCGGTCGTGATCGCGAGCTGCGCGCCCGCTGGATCGTAGGCGAGCTCCGCCACCACGCCGACGTCCCCGATCAACCCGGTGAACACGCGGGCCTCACGCTTACCAGTCTCGCAGCCGGGCGGAGACGAGCAGGTCGTCGCCGAGGCGCTCGCACTCGAGGGCGTGCGCGCGGACGGCCTCGGAGATCGCCTCGACGCCCTCGCCCTCGAGCGGGTCGCGCGCCGTGCGGCCCCCGATCAGGAGCGGGGCGAGGAAGAGGCTCAGCTCGTCGATCTCGCCCGCGTCGAGGAAGGCGCCCGCAAGTCGCGGACCGCCCTCGAGCAGGACGGAGCTCACGCCCGCCGCGCCGAGCTGCTCGAGCGCCGAGGTGACCCGCGCCGGGTCGTTGGCGCCGGCGGCGACGATGACCTCGGCGCCGGCGCCCTCGAGCGCCGCCACGGCGGTGCGCGGCGCCGCACGCGAGGCCACGACGGTGAGGGGCACCTCCGCGACGTCCTGCACGAGCTGGCACTGCAGGGGCAGGCGCGCCAGCGAGTCGAAGACGACCCGCCGCGGCTGGCTCCAGACCTCGGGCAGGCGTGCGGTGAGCTGCGGATCGTCGGCGAGCGCCGTGCCGATGCCGACGGCGACGGCGTCGAGCTCGGCGCGCCAGCGATGCGCTCGGCGCCGACTCTCCGCGCACGAGATCCACTTGGAGTCCCCCGCGTGCGTGGCCACCTTCCCGTCGAGGGACATCGCGGACTTGAAGAGCACCCACGGGCGGCCGGTGCGCGCGTGCTTGCGAAAAGGCTGGTTGAGCAGGCGCGCGCTCGCGGCGAGCTCACCGTCGGCGTGCACGACCTCCACTCCCTCGTCGCGCAGGATGCCGGGCCCGCGGCCGGCGGCCTTCTCGCTCGGATCCTCCGAGGCCACCACCACCCGGCGAAGCCCGGCGGCGAGGATCGCCTGGGTGCACGGCGGGGTCTTGCCTTCATGCGCGCAGGGCTCGAGGGAGACGTAGAGCGTGGCGGCCGAGAGCTCGCCGCCGGCTTGGGCGGCGGCGCGAATGGCCTCCACCTCCGCGTGGGGCGCCCCGAAGGCGCGGTGGAACCCCTCGCCGAGCACCTCCCCGTTGCGGGCGATCACCGCGCCGACGAGCGGGTTGGGGCTCACCCGTCCTCGACCCTGCTCGGCCAACTGTACGGCACGGGCGAGGTGGGCGCGGTCGGTGTCGCTGTCGACGGGCAACGGGGGTCCTCTGGAGCAGAGGATAGGGCTACCCTCTGCTCGGCAGACGACCTGCCCCCTCCCATGAAGCTCATCATCCAGATCCCCTGCTTCGATGAGGAGCAGACCCTTCCCGCGACGCTCGCCGACCTGCCGCGCGAGGTTCCGGGCTTCGACACCGTCGAGTGGCTCGTGATCGACGACGGGTCGCGCGACCGCACGGTGGAGGTCGCGCGCGAGTGCGGGGTCGACCACGTCGTACGGCTCACGAACAACAAGGGCCTCGCCGCGGGCTTCCAGGCCGGGCTCGATGCGGCGCTCAAGCTCGGCGCCGACGTGATCGTCAACACCGACGCCGACAACCAGTACTTCGCTGGGGACATCCCGGCGCTCGTCGCCCCGATCGTCGCGGGCGACGCCGACATGGTCGTCGGCGACCGCAAGATCATGACCATCGAGCACTTCTCTCCGCTCAAGAAGGCGCTGCAGCGCCTGGGCTCGTGGGTCGTGCGCCAGGCCTCCTCGACGTCCGTGCCCGACACCACCTCGGGCTTTCGCGCCTACAACCGCGAGGCGGCGCTCCAGCTCCAGGTGGTCTCCAAGTTCACCTACACGCTGGAGACCATCATCCAGGCCGGCAAGCTCCTCGTCGCCGTCGACCACGTGCCGGTGCGCACCAACGCGAAGACGCGCGAGTCGCGGCTCTTCCCTTCCACGGCGGCCTACGTGCGCCGCAACGTGCTCTCGATCTTCCGCATCTACACGCAGTGGGAGCCGCTGCGGGTGTTCATGGGGGCCGCGGCGATCGTCGGACTGGCCGCCGTCGGCGTCTTCGGCCGCTTCCTCGTCGCCTACCTCCAGGGTGAGGGCAAGGGCCACGTCCAGTCGCTGATCCTCGGCGCGGTGCTCTTCAACGCGGCGATGCTGCTTGCCGCGCTCGGGGTGATCGGCGATCTGCTCGCCGCCCAGCGCCTGCTCACCCAGCGCACCTTCGAGCGCGTGCGGCGCATCGAGCTGCGCCTTGGAGTGGCGCCCTCGCACTACGAGCCGGGTGTCCGTCCGACCGGCCAGGCCGCCACTACCGGCGCCGACAGCGGCGGCGCGACCGGCAAGACGGAGGAGCGCGAGGCCCTGCGCGTATGAGCGGAGCGAGCCCGGGCGGTGTGGCCGCCGAGCCGGTGGTCACCGGCAACACCTACGACAAGTACGGTTCCACCAACCCCGTCGTGCGCCGGCTCATGGGCGGCTTCGAGCGCACCCTCGGCGAGCTCTTCGAGCAGGCCGCGCCGGCCTCGGTGCTCGACGTGGGCTGCGGCGAGGGCGTGCTCACCGCGCAGTGGGCCGACCGCTCGGGCGTCGAGCGGATCGTCGGGATCGACCTCGAGGACCCCAAGCTCCAGGCCGAGTGGGAGGAGCGCCGGCGGGCGAACCTCGAGTACCGCGTGATGCGCGCCGAGAACCTGCCCTTCGCCGACCGCGAGTTCGAGCTCGCGGCGGCGATCGAGGTGCTCGAGCACGTGCCCGATCCGGCGCACACGGTGGCCGAGATGGCCCGCGTGGCCTCCGGGCATCTGCTCGTCTCCGTGCCGCGCGAGCCGCTGTGGCGCGCTCTGAATATGGCCCGCGGCGCCTACCTCGCCGAGCTCGGCAACACCCCGGGGCATCTGAACCACTGGTCCAAGCGGGCCTTTATGGACCTGCTCGCCCGCCACGGCGACGTCGTGCAGGCGCGCTCGCCGTTCCCGTGGACGATGCTGCTCGTCCGCCGCTAGCCCGGGCGATGTCGAGCTCCACCGCGGCGCGCGGGCGCTCCTACGGCGCGGGAGCGCGCATCCTCTCGATCGGGATCGCCTCGACCGGCGTGGTCACCTTCGCCTACTTCTCGGTGGCCAAGCACCTGCTCGCCGACGTGCCCTACAAGCGCGTCGCGCTCCTGTGGTCGATCCTGATCGTCGTCGTCTCGGTGATCTACCGGCCGATCGAGCAGCTCCTCTCGCGCACGATCGCCGATCGCCGCGCCCGCGGGATCGAGGGACGCCACCCGCTGCGCGTGCCCGCCGTCATCCAGCTCGCCTTCGCGCTCGCCTTCCTCGCCGTGGCGCTCGCCCTCCGCAAGCCGATCGAGCACGGGCTCTTCGACGGCTCGGCGGCGCTCTACTGGGTCCTCGTCGTCGGCGTGCTCGCCTACGCGGCGAGCTACTTCGCGCGCGGATGGCTCGCCGGGCACGAGCGCTTCGGACTCTACGGCGGCCTGGTCCTGCTCGAGTCCTGCTCGCGCTTTCTCTTCCCCCTCGGGGTCGCGGTGGGGCTCGCCACCGGGCAGGTCGCCGTGGCGCTCGGGATGGCGGCGGCGCCGTTCGTCTCGCTCGTGGTCGTACCACTGGCGTTCACGCAGCGACGCGGGCGCTCGGCGGCACCCTCCGGGGCCGGTGCGCTCACCCCCGCCGCCGACGCGGCGGTGGAGCAGGGCCCGGCGACGGCCGAGGTCGAGGAGGCCGCCGGCGATCTCTCCCTGCGCCGGGGGACGGGCTTTGCCGCCGCGGTGTTCGGCGTGATGCTCGCCGAGCAGGCGCTCCTGAACGCGGCGGTGCTGACGGTCGACATCACCTCATCCGACCGGGCGCTCGCGGGCTTCGTGTTCAACGTCCTGCTCATCGCGCGCGCGCCGCTCCAGCTCTTCCAGGCCATCCAGACCTCGCTGCTCCCCCACCTCGCCGGGCTCGCGGCCACCGAATCCGACGCGGCCTTCAACCGCGCGATCCGGGTGACCGTGCTCGCGATCGCCGCCTTCGCCGGACTCGTCGCCATGGGCCTGCTCGCCGTCGGGCCGCTCGTGATGCGGCTCCTGCTGCCCGCGGGGCACTTCTCCTACGGCCGAGTCGGGCTCGCGGTGGTCGCCCTCGGCATGGGACTGCACCTCACCGCGGGGACGCTCAACCAGGCCGCCCTGGCCCGCGGCCGTGCGGCCCTCGCCTCCGCAGCGTGGCTGCTCTGTGCCGCGCTCTTCATCGCCTGGGTCGCCTCGCCGATCATGACCGACGAGCTGACACGGGTCGAGGTCGGCTACTTCGGAGCGACCCTCCTGCTGAGCGGCCTTCTTCTGGCCGTTTACCGCCGCCCGGCGCGCTGACCGGAAGCTGGCGCCCGGAGCGGCTCCTACAATCGCCCCGTGTCACCCCCTCCCAAGCGCAGGCGGCGCCCGCGGCTGGCGGTGCTCGCCGGAGTCCTCGTGCTCCTCGCCGGCGGCGCCGCCCTCGCCTACACCCTCCTGAAGGGCCGGGCAGCGGACATCTCGCACCCGAGCGCCGCCTTCACCCCGGAGACGCCGGTGCGCAAGCCGCGGCCCAATGCCTTCGCCTGGCCGCTCTACGGCTACACGCAGAACCACCTGCGCAACTTTCCCGCCCACGGCTCCTTCGGGCCGCCCTTTCACCGCCGCTGGACCTACCGGGGCCCGGCGCTGCTCGAGTTCCCGCCCGTGATCGCCAACGGCATGATCTACCAGCTCGCCGACGACGGCTTCGTGCACGCGCTCGATCCCCGCACGGGCCGGGTGCGCTGGCAGCGGCGACTCGGAGTGCTAGCGGCCTCCTCTCCCGCCGCGGGCAAGCGCTCGATCTACGTGACGCTGCTCGCCCGCGCCAAGGGAGCGCCGGGGCGCGTCGCCGCCCTCGACGCGCGCCGCGGCCGCGTCCGGTGGTCGCGCGATTTGGGAAGTCGCAGCGAGTCCTCTCCACTCCTCGACGGCAACCGGCTTTACTTCGGCACGGAGGGCGGCACGGTCTACGCCCTGCGCGCCCGGGACGGCAAGACGCTGTGGAGCTATCAGGCCAAGGGTGCAGTGAAGGGCAGCCCGACGCTCAAGGACGGGGTGCTCTACTTCGGGGACTACGGCGGGGAGGTGCACGCGGTCCGCGCGCGCGACGGGCGCCGGGTGTGGTCGACAGCCTCCAACGGAGCCGTCGTCGGCTCGGGCACGTTCTACGCGACCGCCAGCGTGGTCAACGGCCGCGTGGTCATCGGCAACACCGACGGACGGGTCTACTCGTTCGTCGCCCGCAGCGGCAAGCTCGCCTGGGCCCGCCAGACGGGCAACTACGTCTACGCCTCCGCCGCCTACGCCGAGCCGCCGGGCCTCGGGCCGACCGTCTACGTCGGCTCCTACGACGGCAAGTTCTACGCCCTCGACGCCCGCACGGGCCGGACCCGCTGGGAGAACCCGATCGGCGGGCGGATCTCGGGCTCGGCGACGATCGTCGGGCGCATCGTCTACCTCGCCAATCTCGGCGCGCACCAGACCGTAGGGCTCGACATCCGCACGGGACACCGGGTCTTCACCTTCCCCGACGGGGGCTTTGACCCCGTGATCGCCGACGGGAGCACGGTCTACCTCACGGGCTACAACAACCTGTACGCGCTCGCGCCCCGCGGACACCGGCGCTCGCGTCACTGACCTCCACGGCGGGTCGGGCGCAGAGCCCGGCGCAGCAGGTTGTCGGTCATCCGCACGAGCCGCGGATCGGCCGCGCGCGGCGCGTCGGGCGAGGTCTGGGGAACGGGCGAGAGCGCGAGCTGCCAGCCGAGCGTGCCCGAGGAGAAGACGAGCGCCCCCGAGGGCGCGCGGTACAGGGTCGAGATCGCGCGCCCGACGCGGCCGGTCTGGCACGGCGCGCTGCCGCCCCCGACCGTGGCGAGCCCCGGCGGAGCGGCGGCGCTCGCCTCGTCGAGCTCGTATCCGACGATCCCGGGCACGGTCGCTCCCGGAGTGAAGCCCGTTCCCCGGAAGAGCCAGGCGGGCCTCAGCGAGGGGGCGGGCGACCAGGCGGAGTAGGCGTAGATCGGCGGCCCCGGTCCCCGGCGCAGCCGCGCGGTGATGCAGTCGCGGTACGCGCTGCCGGTGAGGGCCGCGCCGAGACCGGGAAAGGGGCCCGAGGGAGCGGAGCGGACGGGATCGAGCGCGGCGTGCTCCTTGTAGCCCACCATGCGGTGATCGGGGCGCCCTGCCTCGCTCGAGGACGGCGAGGCCCGGGCGAAGCGCACGCGCCACGCGAGCGTGTCCGAGGAGAGAAAGACGAGGCTCGTGCCCCCGTCGCGGGCCCGCGTGAAGGCGCGACGGCCCGCATCCGACCAGTACTCCGAGTGCCCGACGTCCAGCAGCGCCCGCGCCTTGGAGAGCTCCGCGCCGCGGAGGTCGGCGGCAGTGTTGGTGGTGTAGGAGACGGGGTAGCCGCCGCGCTCGAGGTAGCGCACGAGCGCGACGTCGCGCGTGAAGAACTGCCCGGCGCCCGTGCTCGTGTCGTAGGGACGGTCGTAGGAGACCTCCACGCCCTGACGGGTGCCGGTGGCCCCGACGGGAAGGGCGGAGGGGTAGAGGGAGCTCCCTCCCCAGTCGTTGTAGGCCTCGTAGGTGGCGGTGGAGATCTGGGCCACCAGCGGCGCCGGATGCGCGGCCTCGAGCACGAACAGGCACTCGCGCTGGGCCCCGCGGTCGGTGGAGAGCTTGGCCACGTATACGCCGCTCGCCCACGCGGAGGGGATCCGCAAGGTAAAGCTCGGGCGCCAGCGGCATTCGGTGAGCCCGGTCTGCGCGCGGTGAGCGCATGGTGGCTGGGAGGCGGCCGGCAGCGGCGAGCTCTGGAGCACGAGGCGCCCGCCGCGACCTCCGTAGAAGCCCATGCGGTAGAGCGCGACCCGCACGCGCCGCGCGCCGGGAGCGTTGACGTAGATCGTCTCGCGCTCGCCGGGCCGCACGTTCTGCTCGGACACGTAGCCCTCGACCCGCCCGGCGGCGGGCGGCGAGGCGGAGAGGCGCCACCCGGTGCTTCCGCGGGCGCGGTTCTCCTGGGCGACCGACGGCGGAGGACCGTTCGTGCGCGTGAGCCTCCCCTCCCCGGCGGGGGCGGCCCGGTCGGGCCCGGGGCCGCCGCGGCCGGCGCTCCCGCCCGTCCCGAGCACGAGCGCGAGCACGAGAGCCGGCACGCCGAGGAGCGCAGCCACGAGAAGCAGGCGAGCGCGCACGAACGCCTCAGGCGGCGCCGGCCGCGGCGGCGATCGCGACATAGGCCGCGGCGGGATCGGCCGCGCCGAAGATCGCCGAGCCGGCCACGAACAGCCCGGCGCCGGCCTCGGCGCAAGGCCCGGCGGTGCGCTCATCGACGCCCCCGTCGACCTCGACCGGCGTTCCCGGCGCGAGCAGCTCACCCACCAGCCGCCGGACCTTGGCCAGCGAGGCGGGAATGAACGGCTGCCCGCCCCAGCCCGGGTTCACGGTCATGCAGAGGACGAGATCGACCGCCTCGACGACGTCGGCGAGCGCTCCGACCGGCGTGCCCGGGTTGAGCGCCGCGCCGGCCAGGCAGCCCGCCTCGCGCACCGCGCCGAGAGTGCGATGCAGGTGCGCGCTCGCCTCCTGGTGGAAGGTGATGGAGTCGGCCCCCGCCCGCGCGAACTCCTGCACCTGGCGCTCCGGACGCTCGATCATGAGATGCACGTCGAGCGCGCCGCCCGCGGCGTGCACCTGGTCGGCCAGCGCCCCGACCACGAGCGGACCCAGGGTGATCGGCGGCACGAAGTGGCCGTCCATCACGTCGAGATGGATCACGCGCGCCCCGGCGTCCATCACCTCGCCCACCTGTGCGCCCAGGCGCGCGAAGTCGGCCGAGAGAATCGAGGGAGCGACCCGGCGCTCGGCGAGGAGGTCGGGAAGCCGGCTCATAGCTCGCGCAGCATGGAGCCGCCGCAGTGGTTGCAGGAGACGATCGCGGTCGAGGACATCCGGACGATCGTCGAGTGCTCACCGCAGTTCGGGCACACCGAGCTGAGCTCCCACCGGCGCAGGCAGTACACGCAGCGGTAGCGCCCGGCCATCGTGGTGGGACGCAGCCACGGCTCACCGCACCCGGGGCACTCGGGGCCCAGCTTCGTCTCGGGTTCGGTGCTCATCGCGCCTACCTCATACCGCATCGCCCGGCGCGAGGTCACACGCGACGCAGCTTCGCCACGAAGAAGCCGTCGGTTCCGTCGCAGTGCGGAAGCGTGCGCGAGGGCTCGCCGAGGGCCTCGAGTTGCCCATCGCCTTCGAGCAGGACGCGCACCCGCTGCTCGTTCTCCCGCTCGGAGAGGGTGCAGGTGGAGTAGACGAGGAGCCCGCCGGGGCACAGCGCTCGTGCGCCGGCGGCGAGGATCGCCGCCTGGGTGGCCTCGAGGTCCGCGATCGACTCGGGGCTCACGCGCCAGCGCAGGTCGGGCCGCGACTGAAGGGTTCCGAGGCCCGAGCACGGCGGGTCGACGAGCACCCGATCGAACTGCTCGCCCGCGACGATGGCGGCATCGAGCAAGCGCACCTCGACGATCGAGGCGCGCATCCGCTCCGCGGTGCGCGCGAGCGCCGCCGCGCGGCCGGGGTGGCGCTCGACGGAGGTGACCCGGCCGCGGTTGCCCATGAGGGCGGCGAGATGGGTGCTCTTGGCGCCCGGTGCGGCGCACAGGTCGAGCACCCGCTCACCCGGCTGCGGATCCAGCGCCCGCGCGACCCGCTGGGAGGCGCGCGACTGGGGCATGAACGCTCCGGCGCTCCAGAGCGGCGAGCGCCGGGCGTCGAAGGCGCCGTCGAGCACGAGCGCGTCGGGGTCATCGCGAGCCGGCGCCCCGGCCACGCCCTGGGCCGCGAGTTCCTCTCGCAGCGCGTCGCGCGAGCCCACGAGGGCGTTGGCGCGCAGCGCCGACTCCGCCGGCTCGTTGACCCGCGCCAGCAACGCGCGCGCCTCGCTCGCGCCGAGCTCCTCCCACCACATCAGCGCCAGCCACTCGGGAACGGAGTGGCACACCGCGGCCGCCTGGGGGGTCGCGTCGTGGAGGCCGCTCAGGAGCGCGCCGCCTTCCCGCGTGGCGCGCCGCAGCACCGCGTTCACGAGGCCAGCGCCGCGCCCCCCCGCCACCTTGGCGAGCTCGACGCTCCCGTCGACCGCGGCATGGTCGGGCACGCCGTCGAGGAACCCGATCTGCAGGAGCCCGAGGCGCAGGGCGGCCACCACGGATGAGTCGAGCCGGCCGACCGGACGGTCGGCGAGCCGCTCGATGAGGTGGTCGAGCGTGCCGCGCCGCTGCACCGCCCCGTAGGCCAGGCGTGTGGCGAGCGCCCGTTCACGGGAATCGAGCTGCTCGCGGTCGGCTTCGCCGGCCAGGGCGCGATCGGCGTAGGCGCCCTGCTCGAAGACCCGCCGCAGCACCGCGAAGGCCACGCGCCGCGCCGGCGAGGGGCCGAGGGAGCCGGGCATGCTTCGCGCGCGTGCGCTTGGCGCGCCGCGCGCGCTCACCCGCGCGCGCCGAGCGCGGGATTCCCGCGCAGGAAGTCGGCGGCGGGCATCGCTCGACCCCCGGGCGGCTGGACTTCGAGGAGCTCGAGCGCGCCGGTGGCGCACCCGAGGAGCAGACGGCCGTCGGCGGCGGCGAGCGTCCCGGCGGGCGGGCCGTCCTCCCGGGCGCACGCGCCCCGCACGCCGAGGAGGACGCCGTCGTCCAGCTCGAGGCGCGCGCCGACGTGCGGGGTGAGGGCGCGGACGCGCCGCTCGAGCTCGGTCGCGGAGCGCTGCGGGTCGAGCAGCCGGTCCTCGGGGGCGATCTTCTCCGCGTAGCTCACCCCGTCCTCGGGCTGCTCCTTCCAGTCCGGCGCGTCGTCCAGCGCGCCGATGAGGAGCTCGGCGCCCGCGGCGGCCAGGCGTGGGGAGAGCGAGCCGTAGGTGTCCTCGGGGCCGATCGTCTCACGCGCGCAGGCCGCCACGGGACCCGAGTCGAGGCCGGCGGTCAGCCGCATGACGCATACGCCCGTCTCCGTGTCGCCGGCCATGATCGCCCGCTCGATCGGCGCGGCCCCGCGCCAGCGCGGCAGCAGCGACGGATGCACGTTCAGCATGGGGTGGGCGGAGAGCAGCGGCTCGCGGATGAGCGCTCCGAAGGCGCAGACGCACACCGCGCCGGGCTCGGCCGCGGCGATGCGGGCGCGGGCCTCCTCCGCGTTGACGCTCTCCGGCTGCTCGAGCGCGAGCCCGAGCCCGCGCGCCGCATCGGCCACGGGGGGAGCGGCGAGGCGGCGCCCGCGCCCGCGCGGGCGATCGGGCCGGGTGAGCACGAGCGCCGGGCGGTGCGAGCTCCGCGCTAGGCGCTCGAGCACCGTGGCGGCGAAGTCCGAGGTGCCGAGGAAGACCGTCCGCACGCGGCGCCTAGGCCGCGCGCTCGGCCTCGCGCAGAGCACGCATGGCTGTCTTGCGCTGATCGCGCGAGGTGCGGTCGAGCACGAGCACGCCGTCCAAGTGGTCCATCTCGTGCTGGATGACGCGGGCCTCGAGGCCGCTTGCCTCCACCACGAGCTCCTCCCCGCGCTCGTCCAGGGCACGCACCCGTACGTGCACCGGGCGCTCGACCTCCACGTGCACGGGGGGGAGGCTGAGGCAGCCCTCCTCCATCGTCTCGAGCTCGAACCCCCGCCACTCCAGGCGCGGGTTGACCAGGGCGAGAGCCGGAGTGTCGGGCTCGACCCGGTAGACGAGCAGGCGGTGGAGCACCCCGAGCTGCGTCGCGGCCAGCCCGATCCCGATCGCATCGTTCATGAGCTGGGCCATGCGCGCGACCTCCTCGCGCAGGGCGGCGTCGAAGCGCTCGACCGGCCGGGCCCGCGTGGTGAGGACGGGGTCCCCGAAGACCCGCACGTGGGCCAGGGCCGCCGCGCGGCGCGCGCGCGCCGCGGGGTCGAGGCGGGGCGTGGTGTTCTCCGCCTCCTCCTCGGGCTCGAGGTCCTCTTCGTCGAGCAGGGCCTGGTCGGTCATCCGGGGCCCAAGTGTAGTTTCGGCCCGTCGAGAGCTCTACTGCGGATCGACGTCGACGGAGATGGCCGCCGCCCGACCGACGGGGAGCCGCGCGACCGCTTCGACCGCTGCGCCCACGGAGGAGATCGCCCCCGCGCGCTCACGTGCTTTGATCACGAGCTGGACGCGCTCGCGACCGCGGAGGCGAAAGAGCGGCGCCGGGCCGAGCACGTCGGCGCCCGGCGGCTCGATCCGCTCCCGCAGCGCCTGCGCCGCCTCGAGCGCCGCCGCGGAGCTCGGCGCGGAGCAGACCACCCTGATCAGGTTCGCGAACGGCGGATAGGCGAGGGCACGCCGGCGTTCGAGCTCGCCGCGCAGGAACCCGTCGGCGTCGTGGCGCGCGGCGTCCCGGAGCGAGGCGGCCTCGGGGGCGAGCGTCTGCACGAGGACCCTTCCGCCGCCCGCCCCGCGCCCCGCCCGACCGGCGAGCTGGGCGACGAGGGAGAAGGTCCGCTCCTCGGCGCGGAAGTCGGGAAAGCGCAGGGTTCCGTCCGCGTCGAGCACGACTCCGAGCGTCACGTCGGGGAAGTCGTGGCCCTTGGCCACCATCTGGGTGCCGACAAGGATTCCCGCCGGCGCGGCGCCGAAGGCGGCGAGCGTGCGCGCGATCCCGTCCTTGACCGCTCCCGCGTCGGCGTCGAGGCGGAAGATCGGGAAGGCCGGGTCGCCCAGCGCCTCGGCGAGCTCCGCCTCCACCCGCTCGGTGCCCGCGCCGTGGCGCGCGACCGACGGCGAGCCGCAGTCGGGGCAGGAGCCGGGCGCGGGCTCGGCGTGGCCGCAGTGATGACAGGCCACCCGCCCCGAGCTCCGGTGCAGGACGAGCGCGACGTCGCACTCCGGGCACTCCCACACCCGTCCGCACGCGCGACAGGAGAGGAAGTTCGACCATCCCCGCCGGTTGAGCAGCACGATCGCCTTGCGCCCGGCGCGGCGCACCTCGGCCAGCGCCTCGCGCGTGCGGGGGTGCAGCGGGTGGCTCGTGCCGCGCATGTCGAGGAGCTCGACGGGCGGGAGCGGGCGGCCGTCCACGCGCTCGGGCAGGCGGACCCGCTCCAGGCGCGTGACGGTCTCGGGCCGCGGCGTGGCGCTGCCGAGGAGGAGCACTGCGCCCGCCTGCCCCGCGCGGCGCTCGGCGACCGCCCGGGCGTCGTAGCGGGGGTCGCCCTCGTGCTTGTAGGAGGGCTCGTGCTCCTCATCGACGACCACGAGGCCAAGGTCGCCGAGCGGGGCGAAGACCGCCGAGCGTGGCCCCACGCACACGCGCGCCTCACCCCGTGCGACGCGCTGCCACTCGTCGTAGCGCTCGCCCTGTCCGAGCCCGGAGTGGAGCACCGCGACGGTGTCGCCGAAGCGCGCTGCGAAGCGCGCGACGGTCTGCGGGGTCAGCGCGATCTCGGGCACGAGCACGAGCGCGCCCCGGCCGCCCGCGAGCGCCGCGGCGGCCGCCCGCAGGTAGACCTCGGTCTTGCCCGAGCCGGTCACCCCGTGCAGGAGGAAGCGCCGCTCCCCCGCAGCGCCCGTGAGCGCGGCGAGGATCGGCGCGAGCGCGGCGCGTTGAGCGGGGGTGAGTGCCGGCGGATCCGGCTCCGCGGAGGCCTCGTCGGTGCCGGCGGAGAACGGGCGCCGGCGCTGGGCACGGCGCGCGAGGGCGATCAGCCCGCGGCCCTCGAGCCGGCGCAGCGCGCCGTGGTCGGCACCCGCCTCGGCGGCGGCGAGCGGCCCGCTCTGCTCGAGCCGGCGCAGCAGAGTGCGCTGGCCCTCGGTCAGCCGCACGCCGCCGTCGAGCGCGGCCCCTCCGGCCCGGGTCAGCTCGGCGACGAGCGCCGTCCGGGCTCGCGCGCGTGGGCCCCCGGGCGGGAGCACGAGCCCGAGCGCGCGAGCGGGAGTGGAGCAGTACTCCTCGGCCATCCACAGCGCGAGCTCGACGAGCTCGGCCGGCACGCCGCCCGGCAGGCGGCGCAGCGGGGCGGCGAGCTTCTCGGGCGCGACGTCGGATCGGGCGGCGGTGCCGGTGACCACCCCGAGCACCGAGCGACCCCCGAAGGGCACCTCGAGCGTCGTGCCGACCTGCACTTCGCCGTCCTCGGGCCCCAGCCGGTAGTCGAACGGCCCGCGGACCGCGCGCGTCGTGGTCAGAGGCTCGACCTGGGCGAAGGCGGGCACCCGCCCGAGGCTAGAAGCGCCGGCGGACGGGCGGCCGCGGATCCGCGGCCCCCGCCCTCGCCCGGCCGTTCGCTCTCTAGGAGACGGCCGCGGCGCCGAGCCCGGCCGCCTCGCGCAGGGCGTCGGCCTTGTCGGTCTTCTCCCAGGTGAAGTCGCGGTCCTCCCGGCCGAAGTGGCCGTAGGCCGCGGTCTTCTGGTAGATCGGCCGGTGGAGCTTCAGGTACTCGCGAAAAGCGCCCGGACGCAGGTCGAAGTGCTTCTCGACGAGCTCGGCGATCTTGCCCTTGGCGACCTTCTCGGTGCCGAAGGTCTCGATCATCACCGAGACGGGGTGCGCGACGCCGATCGCGTAGGCCACCTGCACCTCGGCGCGGTCGGCCAGACCGGCGGCGACGAGGTTCTTGGCGACGTAGCGGGCCGCGTAGGCGGCCGAGCGGTCGACCTTGGAGGGATCCTTGCCCGAGAACGCGCCGCCGCCGTGGCGCGCCATCCCGCCGTAGGTGTCGACGATGATCTTGCGCCCGGTCAGACCGCAGTCGCCCATCGGGCCGCCGACCACGAACCGTCCCGTCGGGTTGACGAGGAAGTTCTTCTTGAGCTTCTTGGCGTCGAAGAGCTCATCGGGAAGGATCGGCTCGACGACGTGCTCCCAGAGGTCCTCCTTGATGAGCGACTCCGCCCCCTCCTTGTGCTGGGAGGAGATGAGGAGCTTCTCGATCTCGACCGGCACGCCGTCGCGATAGCGGACCGTGACCTGGGTCTTGCCGTCGGGGCGCAGGTAGTTGACCGCCTCGGCCTTGCGCACGTCGGCCAGGCGCTTGGCCAGGCGGTGCGCGAGCGAGATCGGGAGCGGCATGAGCTCGTCGGTCTCGCGGGCGGCGTAGCCGAACATCATCCCCTGGTCGCCCGCGCCCGCCAGGTCGAGCGCGTCGTCGTCACCCGGATCGGTGCGGGCCTCGTAGGCGGTGTCGACGCCCTGGGCGATGTCGGCCGACTGCTTGTCGATCGCGTTGATGACCGCGCAGGTGTTGCAGTCGAAGCCGTAGGAGGCGTTGTCGTAGCCGATCCGCCGGACGGTCTCGCGGGCGATGTCGGGGATGTCGACGTAGGTCTCGGTGGTGATCTCCCCCGAGACCACGATCAGCCCGGTGTTGACCAAGGTCTCGCACGCCACGCGCCCGAGAGGGTCCTCCCGCATGACGGCGTCGAGGACCCCGTCGGAGATCTGGTCGGCGATCTTGTCGGGGTGACCCTCCGTGACGGATTCGGAGGTGAAGAGATACTCGTTGTCGGCAAGCGGGCTCATGGGATCTTGAGGTTCAGCTCCACGGTCGATTCGGACTCCCCGCGTGACGACGTCAGACCGACGGACCGGATGCCCGCCAGCTCGGCGCGGGCGGCGCGAAAGCGCGCATTCTGCCCCAGTCCCGTCTGCTCGATCAGCCCGAGGAGCTGGCGGAAGTCGAGAAAGACTAGCGACGTGACCCGGGACGGGCGATCTGCCAGCGCCGCCTTGAAGCCCGGATCGGCGGAGAGGCGGTGGCTCCCCGCCCGCACCGCGGCGATCCCCTCGAGGGAGGTCGAGGCCACGAGCTTGCCGTCGAAGACGGCGTAGTCGAGCTCGCGGGCGGCGCTCAGGCGCAGGCGGAAGGCATCGACGCCCGCGACGCTCTCCTGGGTGAAGGTCGGCGTCAGGCCGGGGCCCGACCCCACCGGAGCGAAGATCTGCGCCAGCGGGCCCTGAAGCTGGGCGAAGGCGCCGCGGGCGCTCTTCTCATCGCGCACGCGGGCGATCAGCGTGAGCGTCGGCAAGGGCGCTCCCAGGGAGATCTCGAGCGCGAACTCGCCCTGGAGCACCGTCAGGACGTCGCGATTGACGTCGACTCCGCGGGCGCTCAGCGCGCGGCCGAGCTGGCCGAGGAGCGCCGCCACGCGAGCCCCGCCGCCGCCCGTGGGGACCGCGTCGACGAGCCGGCCCCCGGCCCGCCCGATGCCGTTGAGCTGCAACCACGCCGTGGCGGGACCGGCGGCCTGGTCGGCGAGGGAGGGCTTGAACGGCTCAAACGGGGAGGGCGGCGAGGCCTGGCCGGCATCGAGCACGGTGTGCAGGCGCGCGCGGGCCCCGTCCCCCTGGGCGCTCACGGTGAGCGCCGCGCCGGCGAGCGCCGGCTGGTCGAGCAGGCCGCCCACGGCGCCGAGCAGTCCCGGGCGCGGGGCGAGCACCTGGCGCACCCCCGCGCTCGACGCGTAGAGATCGAGCACGCGCGCGTCCGGCGCGGCCTTCATCGCTCGCTTGTAGGCGCTCTGGCCTGCGAGCGCGGGACGCCGCCCGGCCTGGGCGTCGATCGCGGCCTCGAGCGCGGGTGGGGGCCCGATCACGAGGTAGTGCGAGACGAACGCGGCCGCCTGAGCGCCGTAGACGGCGGTGGGAACGCCGCGGTAGGACGGCTGCGCGGTGGGGCGGCCGAAGCGCGTGAGGAACTGGCGCGCGCGCCCGCGGTCGCGGACGTCGATGACGGTGAGCGAGACGGCGCGTCCGCCCAGGGGCACGAGGGCGAGCCCGGCCTCCTTGCCGATCCACGGTCGCACCTCGCGCGCGAGCGCCGCGCCCTGACCCGGAGCGCTCAGGTGCAGGGCGCTCAGCACCCGGTCGCGGAGGCCTTGGTACCCGGGGAACCGCCCGGCGAGCGTGCCGGCGCGCCGCGTGCCCTTGCGCCCTTCGTCCGTCGAGAGATGCACGTAGGCGAGCGCATCGCCCGGCACGAGCTTCGCGGCGCCTTCAGCCGGACCGTCGCCCCCGCTCAGGACGAGTACGAGCAGGAGAACGACGAGCAGGACGGCCAGTACGACCGCCGCCCCGAGCCGGCGGCGGCGCGAGCGCGGACCCCCTGGCCCGGTCGTCCTTGCTTGCGTGGCCACGGCGCTAGGCGGCGGCGCCGCGGCGCCGATCGGGGCCGCGATGCGGGCCCCGGCGCTCGCGCCGCTCGACGAAGTCCAGGATGATCGGCACCCCGTCGAGCCCGTAGCGCTCGCGCAGCCGGTTCTCGACGAAGTACGCGTAGTCGCGCGTGACCCGCTGGCGGGAGTTGACCTGGATGGAGAAGCGCGGCGGCTTCTCCCCCGTCTGGGCCATGTAGAGCATTCTCAGCCGGTGTCCCTGGCGCGCCGGAGGCTGGCGAGCCTGCACGATGTCGGATAGGAAGCGGTTGAGCTGCGGGGTGGGCACCCGTCCGCCGTAGCGGTCGGCCAGCGCGAAGGCCTCCACGAGCAGGCGCGGCACGTGGCGCCCGGTCTTGGCGCTCGCGGTGAGCACGCGCGGGCGCAGCCGGAGCTTCTGGCGCACACGGGCGCGCTCGTGGTCGAGATCCATTCCCTCGGCGACGTCCCACTTGTTGAGCACGAGCGCGGTCGCGCAGCCGCTCTGCATGGCGAGCTCGGCGACGCGGAGATCCTGGCTCGTGACCCCGATCTGCGCGTCGCAGACCACGAGCGCGACGTCGGCGCGCTCCGCGGCGCGACGCGAGCGCAGCGCGGTGTAGTACTCGAGCGACTCCCCGACCTTGGCCTGCCGGCGCAGGCCGGCGGTGTCGATGAGGACGAGCCTGCGGCCGTCGACCTCGAGCGGCAGGTCGATCGCGTCGCGAGTGGTGCCGCCCTCGGCGGAGACGATCACCCGCTCGGCGCCGAGAAAGCGGTTCACGAGCGAGGACTTGCCCACGTTCGGGCGCCCGATGAGCGCGAGACGGGCGGTGCCTTCGGACTCGGGCTCCTCGGGCTCCTCGGGGAGGAGAGCGGTAAGCGCGTCGAGCAGGTCGCCGCTGCCGAGGCCCTGGGCGGCGGAGACCGGCAGGGGCTCGCCAAGCCCGAGGCCGTGAAAGTCCGCGGCGAGGGCCAGGTCGGCCACCGAGTCGCACTTGTTGGCCGCCAGGAGCACCGGGCGCCCCGAGCGACGTAGGAGGTCGGCCATCTCCTCGTCCCCCGGTCGCACACCCGCGCGGGCGTCGACCACGAGCACGGCGAGAGTCGCGTCCGCGAGCGCCGCGCGCGCCTGCTCCTGGATCGAGCGGGCAAGCTCGTCGCGATCCTCGAGGTCGACGCCGCCCGTGTCGATGAGCTCGAAGCGCCGCCCGTTCCACTCGCACGGGATCTCCTTGCGGTCGCGGGTCACGCCCGGCTGCTCGTGCACGACCGCCTCGCGCGACCCGGTCAGGCGGTTGACGAGCGAAGACTTGCCCACGTTCGGATAGCCGACGACGGCGACCTTCACGACGCCTCCCGCAGGTCGACCACGTCGAGCTCGCCACCCAGGGAGACGAGCTCGGGGTCGCCCGTGTAGAGCGGCGCGCGATGGCGGTGCGCGGTGGCCACCGCGAAGGCGTCGGCGTAGGAGAGCCCGCCGCGGGCCTTCACGCGCGCGGCGACCCGGACCAGCGGCCAGTCGGGGTCCTCGACCTCGACCACGCCGCGCACCCGTTCGACGAGCTCGAGCGCGCCTCGGCCATCAGCGCTCGCACGCGCTCGCCCGCCGGCTCGCCCTGGAGCCCTGCGAGCATCGCCCAGGCGTCGAGGACGGCGCTCACGAGCCGAGCGTCGGCAGCCGACGGTCCTCGCGCTCGAGCTCACGCCGGTGCTCCGCCTCGTGCTGTGCGAGCAGGTCGCCGCCCCGCAGCGATCCCCAGAGGTCGTCCACGCTCGCCGCTTTGCGGTTGCGGATCGCGCCCTCGTCCTGCTCCACGGTGACCTCGTCGCCCGGCCGGATGCCGAGGTGCTCGCGGATGCGCTTGGGAAGCACGACCTGCCCCTTGGGTCCCACGCGGTACGTCATACCCAGCAGTCTAACCCGGCGGTGGCGCCCGTACCGTCGGTCGGTACCGAGGCGGTACCATCCCGCCGTGGCCATGAACCTGCGACTCAGCGACTGCGAAGCGGACGCGCTTCGCCGCAAGGCCGCCGAAGAGGGGCGCTCGATGCAGGAGGTCGCCAGGTCGGCCATCGCCGACTACGTCTCGGATCGTCCCCACCGGCTCCGCGCTGCGATCGAGAAGGTCCGCACCGAGGATGCCGAGCTCCTCGACCGGCTCAGCCGGTGAGTGCTCGGCATCCGAGGATCGAGTACCTGAGCGTCTCGGATGTGCTTGAGGTCGCCGTCGGCGTCATCGGTGAGCCCGTCGTGCGCGATCGAGGCCTTCTCGCCTCCGCGGCGGCGCGCCCCCAGAGCACGGTCTTCGGTGAGGACGCCTACCCGACCTTCGCCGACAAGGCCGCCGCGCTGATGCACTCGCTCGCGCGCAATCACGCGCTGGTGGATGGCAACAAGCGGCTGGCCTGGGGAACGACCCGCGTCTTCTGCCTGCTGAACGGCCACGACCTTGCTTTCGCGGTCGGCGAGGCCGAGGCTCTCGTGGTGGCGGTGGCCCGAGGCGAGCTCGAGGTGCCGGATATCGCGGCTGGGCTCGACGCGCATCTCCGCTGACGAGACCGCCACCGGATGAGCCGGCCACGGCCGGCTCGCTGACCGCTGAAGCTCACGCGCCCCGGCGCGCCGCCTCGGCGGCCGCGACGACCCAGGCTACAACCTCGTCGCGGGAGAGCGTCGTGGTGTCGAGCTCGAGCGCGTCGGGCGCGGCGCGGAGCGGGGCGTGCGCGCGGGCGGCGTCGCGCTCGTCGCGCAGCGTCTGCTCGACCAGGACCTGCTGCGGGTCGGCGCCGAGCTCGGCGGCGCGGCGGCGCGCGCGCTCCTCCGGCGTCGCGGTGAGAAACACCTTGACCTCGGCCTGGGGTGCCACCGCCGTGCCGATGTCGCGGCCCTCGGCCACCCAGTCGCCGTGCGCGAGCAGCTCGTGCTGCATGGGGAGCAGGGCGGCACGCACCGCAGGGTCCGCGGCGGCGCGCGAAGCGCCCTCGCTGACCTCCGGGGTACGAATCGCCTCGCTCACGTCGCGGCCCTCGAGCAGCACCCGCTCCCCGAGCTCGATCGCGAGGCCGGGCGCGGCCTCGGCGGGCTCCACCCCGCGCTCGTGCGCGGCCAGGGCGACGCAGCGGTAGAGCGCGCCGGAGTCGAGGTAGGTGAAGCCGAGCGCCCGCGCGACCCCGCGCGCAACGGAGGACTTGCCCGCGCCCGCGGGCCCGTCGATCGCGACCACCATCAGCGCGCCGTCAGCCGGGCCAGGTCGTCGGAGAACCCGGGGTAGGAGACCGCGGCGACCTCCATGCCGAGCACCTCGACGCCCTCACGGGAGGCGAGCCCGGCGATCGCCCCGAGCATCGCGAGCCGGTGATCTCCGCGCGACTCGAGCCGGCCCCCGCGCAGTCCACCCGTGCCGCTCACCACGAAACCCTCGGACGTCGCCTCGATCTCGGCACCGAGCCCGCGCAGCCCCTCGACCACCGAGGCGATCCGGTCGGACTCCTTGAAGCGCAGCTCGCCCGCGCCTCGCACCTCGGTCCGGCCCTCCGCGAAGCAGCCGAGCAGCGCGATGAGGGGCAGCTCGTCGATCGCCAGCGGCACCTCGGTCGGCTCGACCACCGTGCCGCTCAGGGCACCGGCGCGCACGCTGATGTCGCTCATCGGCTCGAGGTCGGACTCGGTGTTCGGCGCCTCGAGCTCGCCCTCCACCTCGGCGCCCATGCGCCCGAGGACGCGCAGAAATCCCGTTCGCGTCCAGTTGACTCCCGCCCCCCGCACCGTCACCCGGGAGCGGGGCACGAGCACCGCCGCCGCGAGTGCGAACGCGGCGGAGGAGAGGTCGCCGGGCACGCGGATCTCGTCGAGCTCGAGCTCGTCGACGCCGCTGATGCTCACCGCGCCGCCGACTCGGCTCACCGGGACGCCGGCGCGGAGGAGCAAGCGCTCGGTGTGATCGCGGCTCGGCGCATGCTCGCGGACGGTCGTGCGCTCGTCGGCCGTGAGCCCGGCGAGCAGCACGCACGACTTCACCTGGGCGCTGGCCACCGGGAGCTCGTAGTCGATCCCGCGCAGCGCCGCCCCGGCGATCGTGAAGGGCGCGAAGCGCTCCTCGCGGGCCTCGATGCGCGCGCCCATGCGCTCGAGCGGCTCGGCGATGCGATCGACGGGGCGGCGGCGGATCGAGTCGTCGCCGTCGATTCGCCACACCCCGCCGGGCTGGGCGGCGAGCCAACCAGGCAGGAGGCGCATGAGCGTCCCGGCGTTGCCCACGTCGATCGCGCCGGTGACCTCGGCGGGGTTGCGCAGCCCCGTGCCCCGCACGAGCAGCTCGTCGGGTCGGGACTCGACCACCGCCCCGAGGGAACGCACCGCTCGCAGCGTGGCGTTGGTGTCGGCCGAGTCGAGGTAGTTGTGGATCGCGACCGGCTCGCCCGACATCGCGGCGAGCAGCGCCGCACGGTGGGAGATCGACTTGTCGGGCGGGGCGATCAGCTCACCGCGCAGCGGTCCGGCCGGCTCGAAGCGCATGCCCGCGCTCACGGGCGCGTCACCGGGAAGCCGAGCCGCTCGACGAGCTCCTGCGCCCGGCACGCGGCCTCCTCGCCGGCGATCCACAACGCGACGCGCCCCTCGGAGGAGTCGGGGGTAGGATAGAGCGCCATGTCGGTGATGTTGACGCCCGCGCGCCCGAGGGCGAGCGCGACCTCGGCTACGACGCCCGGCCGGTTGGGGACCGAGGCGCGCAGCTCGTGCACCGGACCCCCCGCCAGGTGGGCTTCGAGCAGGCGCCGGCGGTCCTCCCGCGCGGCCTCGTTCCACGCGGTGAGAGCGACCGGGTCGCGGTTCTCGAGAGCGCTGCGCACGAGCCCGAGGCGACGAACGGTCTCGTCGAGCTGGGCGAGCAGCGCGTCGGCGTTGGCCAGGTAGATGTCGGTCCAGATCGCGCTGTTGGCGCCCGCCACCCGGGTCGCGTCGCGAAAGCTCGGGCCGGTGGCCGGCAGGCGCTCCTCGTCCTCGGAGAGAGCGTGAGCGGCTTGGGCCACGAGGACGTTGGCGAGCACGTGGGGAAGGTGGGAGACCGAGGCGAGGATCGCGTCGTGGGTCTCGGCGTCGATCGCGGCGGGCCGGGCGCCGAGGCCGTGGAGCAGCCGGTGCAGGCGCTCGTAGAGCACCCCGGAGGTGTGGGCGGCGGGCGTGAGATACCACGTGGCGCCCTCGAAGAGCTCGGCGCGGGCGTGCTCGACCCCGGCGCTCTCCGATCCGGCCAGCGGGTGGCCGCCCACGAAGCGCGGATCGGCCTGGGCGAAGGCCAGCGCGCGCTTGGTCGAGCCCACGTCGGTGACCACGCAGTCCCCGGGCGCGGCAGCCAGGGCGGCCTGTACGACCGACGCCAGGGCTCCGACCGGCACCGCCACGAACACCGCCTGCGCGTCGGCGACGGCTTCGGCCACTGAGCCGGCGGCGCGATCCACGACCCTCCGCGCCACGGCCCGCTCCAGCGCCTGCGCTGAGGCGTCGAAACCGGTGACGGTCGCCTGCAGCCGTTCGCGACCCGCCAGCGCCACCGACCCGCCGATCAGCCCCAGCCCGACGACGGAGAGCCGCATCGGGCCTACGGGCCCGCGGAACCCCGACGGCGGGCGTCCACCGCCGCCGCCAGCTCTTCGAGCACCCCGAGGGTCGGCTCCCACCCCAGGCAACCATCGGTGATCGACTGTCCGTAGGTCAGCTCCCTCTCGGGCTCGAGCTCCTGCCGGCCGCCGAGCAGGAACGACTCGAGCATCGTCCCGACGATCTCTCCGTTCCCGTCGGCGATCTGCAGGGCCACTTCGTGCGCCACCGCCGGCTGGCACTCGGGGCGCTTGGCGCTGTTGTCGTGGGAGAGGTCGATCATCACCCGTGGCGGGAGCTCCGCCGCACGGAGCAGCGCCGCCGTGGCGGCAACTTCCTCGCGGCCGTAGTTCGGCGCGTTCCTGCCTCCGCGGAGGATCACGTGGCAGTCCCGGTTGCCTCGGGTGTGCAGGATCGCGGAGCGGCCCTGCACGTCGATTCCCGCGAAGGCGTGCGCTACGGCGGCAGCGCGGACCGCGTCTACGGCCACCTGGACGTTGCCGTCCGTGCGGTTCTTGAAGCCCACCGGCATCGACAGACCGGAGCCGAGCTGGCGGTGGATCTGGCTCTCGGCGGTCCGCGCGCCGATCGCGCCCCAGCAGACGGCGTCGGAGATGTACTGGGGGATGATCGGATCCAGGAACTCGCACCCGATCGGCAGCCCGAGTCCCAGCACGTCGAGCAGCAGCGTGCGTGCCAGCCGCAGGCCGGTGTTGACGTCCTCCGATCCGTCGAGGTGAGGATCGTTGATCAGGCCCTTCCACCCGGTGGTGGTCCGCGGCTTCTCGAAGTAGACGCGCATGACCAGGCACAGCTCCTCCGCGTGGCGCTGCGCCGCGTCGGCCAGGCGCTGCGCGTACTCCCGCGTAGCGTGCACGTCGTGCACGCTGCAGGGTCCTACGACGACCAGCAGCCGATCATCCTCGCCGTCTAGGATGGCGTGGACCTGCTCGCGCCCTCGTAGCACCACCTCCGCCTGCTCGTAGGAGAGTGGGAGCTCGCTCAGCAGCTCGGCGGGCGTGCGCAGCGGCTCAGTGCGCTCGATCCGCTGATCGCGGACCGCCTCGTGTCGCTTGGGGAGTGACGCGGCCATCTCAGCGCACCCCCGTGGCGTGGAGCGGTACCTCGCGGGCAGGTCCCTCCCCGCTCGGTCGCGTCGTCGTCTCGATCTCCATGGGTCTCGATCCTTTCCCGTCTACGTGCTGGAGTTTAAAGGCGGTGCTGCGGAGGCGCGAGGGCCCCGGAGGGAAACGGCGCTCGGCCACGAACGGCCGGAGCAGGCGGTGCCGCGCGGGCACCGGCCGAGCGCCTAGATAAATCGCCAGGCGAGCGGGGAGCGGGCGCCGCGACGAGCGCACGAGGTGAGCGGATAAGTGTCGCGACGGCGAGACATGGCTCCGCGGAGGTTTGTAGCAGACGCCCGCCCGGCGCGCCAGCTACAGCAGCTCGCGCAAGCCGGCGAGAAGGCGTGCGTTCTCGCGTGCGGCGCCCACGGTGACCCGCAGAAAGCCCTCACGCCCGAGGGCGCCGCCGGCGCGCACGAGCACGCCGCGCTCGGCGAGGCCGGCGACGATCTGCGCCTCCTCGCGCTCCTCCCCGAGCCCGAACCAGACGAAGTTCGCCTGCGACTCGGCGGGCTCGAGTCCGAGCTCGCGCAGCTCCTCTTCGAGCCCGAGCCGCTCGGCGATCGTGCGCTCGACGCGGTCGAGCACCTCGTCGCCGTGGCGCAACGCCTCGCGCGCGGCGGCCTGGGCCGCGGCGTTCAAGAAGAACGGCTGGCGCACCTTGTCGACCGCGAGGCGGAAGTCCTCCGAACCGCAGAGCCCGAAGCCGACCCGCAGGCCGCAGAGCCCGTGCACCTTGGAGAAGGTGCGCAGAAGGACGAGGTTGGGGTGCCCGCGCAGCAGCTCGAGGCTGGCGTCGGGGTCCTCCTGCACCGAGAACTCGCAGTAGGCCTCGTCGAGGATCACGCAGACATGGCGAGGCACGTCGCCGAGCAGCTGCTCGATCTCGGCGAGCGGCACGGCGGTGCTCGTCGGGTTGTTCGGGTTGCAGACGATCAGCAGCCGCGTGGCGGCGGTGACCTCCGCGGCCATGGCTCGGAGGTCGTGGCGGTCCTCGGCGCCGAGCGGCACCTCGATCGCGCGCGCGCCCGAAGCCGCCGCGAGGTGCGGGTAGATCGAGAACGACGGCCACGCGTAGATCACCTCCGCCCCCGGCTCGAGCAGCGCTTCGCCCGCGGCGAGCAGCACGTCGCACGAGCCGTTGCCCACGGCGACTCGGCCGACGGGAATCTCGTAGCGGTCGGCCAGCGCGCGCCGCAGCCGGCTCGAGTGCGGATCGGGGTAGCGGTTGGCGCCCTCGAGCGCCCGTCCGGCGGCGGCGAGCACCGCGGGCAGCGGCTTGAAGGGCGACTCGTTGGAGGCGAGCATCGCCACCTCGGGCCCGAGGGAGTAGCCCGCGGCGGCCGGATAGGTGGGGATGCGGCGGACGCGTTCGTTGAACTCGAGAGCCACGCGGCCCATTGAAGCAGGGGTACTACTGGGCGGACTCGAGGTCGGCCCGCAGCACCTTCGCCCCCTCGAGGTAGACGTGCTGGGCGACGTGATCCTCGGCGGCGTAGTAGTGCAGAAGCAGACGGATCACCCGCTCGAGCGACCCGGGCACGGGCAGCTCCCGGGCGCACAGCAGCGGCACTCGATCGAGGCCGAGCCGGCGGGCCGCGACCGCCGGGTACTCCGCGTCGAGGTCCTCGGTGAGCGTGAAGATGCAGCTCACCATCGCCTCCGGCGAGAGCGCGTTGCGCTCCATGACCGCGCGCACGAGGGCGTCGGTGCCGGCGAGGATCAGGTCGGCGTCGTTGGCCGCGACCGTGGTGGCGCCGCGAAGAGCAAAGAGCCGCATGGCGGCGGCATTGTGGCAGCCGCGGGTGCGAGCGCCGGCGCCGGAGCGGCTAGGCCCCGCTTCCACCGGGACCCGCGCGGGAGAGCGCCTCGACCTCGCGCCGAGACAGGCGCCGATGGCGCCCCTCCCCCAGCTCGCCGAGCTCGAGCGGGCCGAAGCGCACCCGCACGAGCCGGGTCACGGGATGCCCGACCCCCTCGCACATCCGCCGCACCTGGCGCTTGCGGCCCTCGTAGAGGGTGAGCTCGAGCTCGCGTGGGCCGAGCCGGCGCACCCGCGCGGGCGCCGAGAGCCCGTCCTCGAGGCGGACCCCGTCGCGCAGCGCTTGCAGCGCACGATCGCGCACCGGGGGACGGCGCACGGTGGCGCGGTAGACCTTGGACACCTCGAAGCTCGGGTGGGTGAGCCGGTGGGCGAGCTCGCCGTCGTTGGTGAGCAGGATGAGCCCGCTCGTATCGGAGTCGAGCCGCCCCACGGGATAGAGCCGGCGCCCGTCGGGCACGAGCTCGACGACCGTCGGCCGTCCCTGCGGGTCGCTCGCCGTCGAGACGACGCCCACCGGCTTGTGCAGCGCGTAGACCACACGCCGCTCGTCGCCCCGGATCGGATCGCCGTCCACCGTGACGCCGCTGTGCTCGTCGACGTCGCGCGCCGGGTCGAGCACGACCTCCTCCCCCACCCGCACGCGGCCGGCGCGAACGATCTCCTCCGCCGCGCGGCGGGAGGCGACCCCCGCGTGCGCTAGGTACTTGGCCAGGCGCATCGGATTGCCACCATAGGCCGCGCATGGATCTTCCCCTCCTCGATGAGACCCTCGCCGCCCGCGGCGAGCCCTCCTTTCGTGGCCGCCAGGTGTGGTCCTGGGCGGCGCGGGGAGCTCTCGGCTACGGGGCGATGACCGACCTGCCGCGCTCGCTGCGCGAGGCGCTCGCCGCCGAGGTGCCGTTCTCCTCGCTCACGCTCACCCACGAGGCCCACGCGCGGGACGGGACGGTCAAGGCGCTCTTCCACACTGCCGACGGGCGGCCGGTCGAGGCCGTGCTCATGCGCTATCGCGACGGGCGGCGCTCGCTCTGCCTCTCCTCCCAGTCGGGCTGCCCGCTCACGTGCACCTTCTGCGCGACGGGCGCCATGCGCTTCGGGCGCAACCTCACTTCCTCGGAGATCCTCGACCAGGCGCTGCACTTCCGGCGCTCCTCCGCGGTCGACCACTGCGTCTTCATGGGGATGGGCGAGCCGATGCTGAACCTCGACCACGTCCTCGCGGCGTGCGCGCGCCTTCCCGACCTGGGGATCTCGCACCGGCACACGGCGATCTCCACCGTGGGCTGGGTTCCCGGCATCGACCGCCTGGCCGAGGCGCCGATGCCCGTCCGCCTCGCCCTCTCCCTCCACGCCGCCGACGACGCGCTGCGAAGCGAGATCATGCCGGTGAACGAGCGCTACCCCCTCGCCGACGTGCTCGCGGCCTGCGAGCGCTTCTATGCGGCCAAGCGCCGGCAGGTCTTTGTGGAGGTGGGCTATCCACGTCGCTCCACCGATTCCCGATGAGCGCCGGGATTCCGCCTCAGGGGCGTGAGGAGCGTCTGGTAGGGGTGCGGGTCGGTGGCGAGGGCGCCCTCGATGAGCCGGTAGAAGAG
>JAABVA010000124.1_pt1 | contig 96921 bp, 93 predicted proteins | sample 5560331 | NCBI WGS metagenome assembly JAABVA01 (sample SAMN12812661, study PRJNA571458) | rock metagenome | isolation source: Antarctica rocks | place: Antarctica: Victoria Land, Mt New Zealand sud | collected 2016-01-07
GAGAGTGTCCAGGTCAGCGTCCACTTGAGCTCCTGCTCGACGTTGGGTTAGCAACGCCAGCCTGGACACTCTCCACCCCGACTTGAGGTTCAACGCGCCGATCAGCCCTTGGAATTACTCATCTAGCGGTGCCGATCCGTGCCATCGACCTGGGCAACCGGATGGGTGCCCTGACAAATTTGGGCGCCCGGAAAGCCGGCAGTGTCCGTGTCACACGGTGACCGAAGCCTTGGTGACCACGTCGATCTCGGGACCGAGGAACCGGCGACCGAGTCGGGCGAAGAAGGCCGGATCGCCGGTTGCCAGGAATTCGTGCGTACCCGGCTCACCCCCGGTATCGGCGAGCAGCTCCAATTCGGTCAGCAGGCGGTAGACATCCTTCGCCGTCTCCTCGGCGCTGGAGACCAGATTCACACCGTTTCCCATCACCAACTGCAGGACGCCGGTCAACAGCGGATAGTGCGTGCAGCCCAACACCAGTGTGTCCACAGCGGTGCGCTGCAACGGCGCGAGATACGCCTGCGCGAGGCCGAGGACCTGGCGACCAGAGGTGATCCCCCTTTCGACGAAGTCGACGAACGATGGGCAGGCCTGCGCCCGCACCACGATGTCCGACGTGTCGGCGAACGCATTCTGATACGCACCGGAGGCGATCGTTGCGGACGTGCCGATGACGCCCACCTCGCCGGTCCGGGTCGTGGTGATCGCCCGGCGAACGGCGGGGCGCACGACCTCTACCACCGGAATGTCGTACCGCATCTTCGCCTCGCTGAACACTCCGGCAGCTGAGGCGGTATTGCAGGCGATGACCAACATCTTCACCCCCGACTCGACCAGGTGGTCGGACACGGCGAGGGCATGCCTTCGCACCTGCTCGATCGTGAGCGGCCCGTACGGGCTGTTGGCCGTGTCCCCTATGTATCGGATCCGCTCGCTCGGCAGCTGATCGATGATCGCCCTGGCGACCGTCAGGCCTCCGACGCCGGAGTCGAAGATGCCGATCGGGGCGTCGTTGCCGGTTTCGAAGGAACGGGCGGGCGAGATCATCACCCCGATGTCAGGACCGGCACGGCTGGTTTCGGACGGCGAGGCCCATCGGCCTTGGCCACCAGGAACGCGGCCAGCACACCACCGATCGCACCGAAGAGGTGGCCCTGCCAGGAGATGGTCACCACATCGGTGATGTCGGCCACCGCGACCTTGACGATGCCGGTCCAGAAGACGCCGCCCCACAGGATCAACAGGACGATCCCGATGGCGATCTGCCCCAGATTGCGGGTGAAGATGCCCCGGGTCACCAGATAGGCCAGCCAGCCGAACACCAGCCCGGAAGCGCCGACCGTGATGGTGGCGGAAGGGCCGATCAGCCAGACGCCGAGCCCGGACACCAACCACACGAGGACGGTGACGGCGACGAATCGACGAACGCTGCCGACCAGAATGAGGAACCCGAAGATCAGCAACGGCACCAGGTTCGACAGCAGGTGACCCCAGGAGGCGTGCAGCAGGGGCGCTGTGACGACCCCGATCAGCCCGTGTAACGAGCGCGCCACCAGCCCGAAGTCGGCGCTGAGCCGGTAGGACATCAGTGAATTGACCAGCTGCACGACGGTGAGCAGCGCGCCCAGGCTCCCGACTGTGATGGCTGCCGGCTTCACCTTCGCCGGCAGCACCGAGCCGCGAACTCGTTTTGCCGGTTCACTGCCGGAAGAGCCGGCGAAATTCGGCACATTCGAAACCGTCATGCCATCAGGCTACTGCGCGGCGCAGACACCGGATCGGGGATCGCACTGATTCGGTCCCTGATGTCCGGCGGCAGGTCACGCCCGATGTCTGGTGGCAGGTCACGCCCAGAGCTGGCCCTCGAGACCGGCGGCGGCCGCCTCGTCGTCTGTCGCCCCGTAGACCCCCGTTGACAGGTATTTCCAGCCGGCGTCGGCCACGACGAACGCGATATCGGCCTTGCGGCCCTCCATGTCCGCCTTGGCCGCGATTCCCAGGGCGGCGTGCAGCACAGCGCCGGTGGAGATACCGGCGAAGATTCCTTCCACCTCGAGCAGTTCTCTGGTCCGTCGAACCGCGTCTTCGGAGCCGACCGAGAACCGCGACGTGAGCACGGAAGCGTCGTACAGCTCGGGCACGAAGCCCTCGTCGAGATTGCGCAGCCCGTAGACCAACTCCCCGTAGCGCGGCTCGGCCGCCACGATGGAGACGCCGGGCACGCTCTCCCGCAGGTAGCGACCGACACCCATCAGCGTGCCGGTGGTTCCCAGGCCCGCCACGAAGTGAGTGATGCCCGGCAGGTCGGTCAGCAGTTCCGGGCCGGTGGTGTCGTAGTGCGCTCTGGCGTTCTCCGGGTTGCCGTACTGATAAAGCATCACCCAGTCAGGATGGTCCGCCGCCAGCACCTTGGCGGCCGCGACGGCGGCATTGGATCCGCCAACGGCAGGCGAGGAGATGATCTGAGCTCCGTAGGCACGCAGCAGCAGACGCCGTTCCTCCGACGTGTTCTCCGGCATCACACAGACCAACCGGTACCCCCTGACGCGACAGATCATCGCCAGGGAGATGCCGGTGTTACCGCTGGTGGGCTCGATGACGGTGCAACCGGGTCGCAACCGGCCGTCTGCCTCTGCCGCCGCCACCATCGCGAGAGCGGGCCGATCCTTGATGGAGCCGGTCGGATTGCGGTCCTCCAGCTTCGCCCAGACCCGGACGTCGCTCGACGGGGACAACCGCGGCAGGCCGACCAGCGGCGTGCCGCCGACCGCGTCGACCAGGCTCGAGTACCTGGTCACTGCTGCTCAGGCCCCGGAACCGCCGGCGACCGCCGGCAGAATGGTGACCTGATCGCCGTCCGCGACCGCTGTTTCAAGACCGCCGGTGAAGCGCACGTCCTCGTCGTTCACGTAGATGTTGACGAAGCGGTGCAGAGCCCCATTCTTGACGAGTCGATCGCCGAGTCCGGTGTATCGGCCGTCGAGGTCGGCGATGAGGTCGGCGACGGTCGCACCTTCGGCCGATACGACCTTCTCCCCCTTGGTCACGGGCCGCAAAATGGTGGGGACGGACACCGACACACTCATTACTTCTCCTCGTGGTACTTGAAAGATCGCTGGGTCGGACACTGGAGGCACGGCTCAGATGCCGGCAGAACGTGTAACGCTGGTCTGGCTCCACAGCTTCCGGGAAGCCGAAACTTCCGGACTAGAAGAGCGCCTCGACCTCTTCTTCGGTCACTTCACCGTCGATGATCCGGTACGACCGGAATTCCGCCGAATCGGCGTCGCGTGTCGACACCAGCACGTAGTGCGCCTGCGGCTCGCCCGCGTAGGCGATATCGGTGCGGCTGGGATACGCCTCGGTCCCGGTGTGCGAGTGGTACACGACGACGATCTCCTCCTCCCGCTCGTCGAGCTCCCGGTAGAGCCTGAGCTGTTCTGAAGAATCGAACCGGTAGAACGTCGGCGATCGTTCCGCGTTCAGCATCGGAATGAACCTGGTCGGGCTGTCCTGGCCGGCCGGACCGGCGATCACCCCGCAAGCCTCATCTGGATGGTCGGCTCTGGCGTGGGCCACGATCGCCTCGAACATGGAATCAGGTATGCGCAACACGCGGACAGCTTATCGAGTGCGGAACGGCTCTCCGGCCGGTCAGTTCAGTAGAGCTGTCACCAATGAGTCCTGCACGGCCGACAGCCACCGATAAGTGGCGAAGATCGCTGTCTGCGCGCCGTCGGGATCGGTGTCCGGCGGCAGCTCGTAGTCGTCGTCGGTGATGTTCAACCGGACGCCCAGCGCGAGCCTGACATCGTTGAGCGTGGAGACCCAGGACTGGGCGGCGGCGGAATCGAGACGAACCGTTCCCCCGCCTCTGGGCAAGGTGTCGAGCAGGGCGACGGCGCACGCGTCCTTGCGGGCGATGAGATCCGGTTCGTGCAGCATGCGCAGGCCCGCGGCCAACTCGGTGTCCGAAGCATGGAAGTCCGGCAGCAGCCGGGCCATGGCCGGGTCCGCCGGCGGCGTACTCGGCGCCATCGCCATTCCGGTCACCTTCGCCAGGGGATCCGCCGAAGACTCCGCCCGTCGACCGGCCAGCATCTGCCGCACCTGATCCACCAGATCGGAGACCAGAGTCGCCTCTTCCGGTTCGAAGACCGCGGTGTAGCGGCCGAAGCGTTTGGTGAAGAGCCGCATCACTCGTCCTGCGCCACGGCTATTTGTCCTGAGCCATCGTGGCCCACAGCCCGGCCGCCTGCAATTTGAGGACGTCAGCCTCCATGGCGTCCCTGGTGCCGACCGAAACGGTCGCGCGCCCCTTGGAGTGGACGTCCAGCATTAGCGCTTCCGCTTTGGGCCGCGGATGGCCGAGCAAGCTCTGGAAGACGTAGGTGACGTACGACATCAGGTTGACCGGATCGTTCCAGACGATCGTCACCCACGGGCTGTCGGCCACCGTGGAGCCCTCGACGCCGGCTGTTCTCTCCGTAGTGGGCGCACTGCTTGTCACCAGTCCAGTGTGGCACGCGTCGCCCGGCGAGCCTGCCTGGTCGGCCCCGGGGCCGCCGAGGCGAGCCGGACGGCGGGCTGGTCGACCCTTAGGGTGGGCGGATGAGAGCGCGCGATGTGCCCGGGAACCGGTCGGCCGGCACAGCGCTGCTGACCGATCAGTACGAACTCACCATGCTCCAGGCCGCGCTGGCCGATGGGAGTGCCGATCGAACGTGCACCTTCGAGGTCTTCGCCAGAAGGCTGCCCAACGGCCGCAGGTACGGAGTCGTGGCCGGCACGGAGCGAGTGCTCGATGCCATTCATGATTTCCGTTTCGATTCGGCGGCACTGGCGCACCTGGAGCCGATCCTGGACCGGCCGACCCTGGACCACCTGGCGAGTTGGTCGTTCGACGGCGACATCGACGGCTACCCGGAGGGCGAGCTGTTCTTTGCCCAATCACCCGTCCTCACGGTGCGCGGGTCGTTCGCGTCGGCGGTCATCCTCGAGACGGTGATTCTGTCGATCCTCAACCACGACTGCGCGATCGCCGCCGCGGCCGCCAGGATGACCTCCGCCGCGGCCGGCCGGCCGTTGATCGAGATGGGGTCACGGCGCACGCACGAACAGGCGGCGGTGGCCGCGGCCAGAGCCGCCTACATCGGCGGATTCACCGCTACATCCAACCTCGCGGCCGGGCAGCGGTACGGCATCCCGACGACCGGCACCGCGGCGCACGCTTTCACCCTGCTCCACGACAGCGAGGCGGACGCCTTCGCGGCCCAGGTCGCGGCGCTGGGCAAAGGAACCACGCTGCTGGTGGACACCTACGACATCACCCGCGGCATCGCCACCGCCATCGAGGTGGTCGGAACGGAACTGGGCGCGATCCGGATCGACTCCGGTGAACTCGGGGTGCTTGCCCGATCCGCCCGGGAGCAGCTAGATTCTCTCGGCGCGACCGGAACGGAGGTCGTGCTCTCCGGCGATCTCGACGAGTACGCCATCGCGTCTTTGCGTGCGGAGCCGGTCGACGTCTACGGCGTCGGAACCTCGCTGGTCACCGGATCCGGCGCGCCGACCGCGGGCATGGTCTACAAGATGGTCGAGGTCGACGGCCGCGCCGTCGCCAAGCGCAGCGAGAACAAGCAGTCCAACGGCGGGGCGAAGGGTGCTCTTCGTCGTCGTAGATCCACCGGCACCGTGACCGAAGAAATCGTCTACCAGTCGGCCGGACCGGCCCCCGAGGCTCAGGCCGGTGACCTTCGCCTGCAGATCCCGCTGATCCGGAACGGGAGTCCGGTTCCTGGGCTGCCCACCCTGCAGGACGCCCGGCGACGTCTGACGGATTCTTTGCTCAGTCTGCCGTGGGAGGGGCTGAAGCTGTCGCAGGGTGACCCGGCAATTCCGACCATCCTCCTTGCAGCCCATCTTAACTGATCTACTGCCGAATGCGGAGAAGCTCGTGACCACAACCGATTTCGATTCCACCACCGCGCTGATCGTGGTCGACATGCAGCACGACTTCGCCGACCCGAACGGTTCGCTGTACGTCCACGGTGGCGAATCGGTTCTGCCGGGCATCCTTGAGCAGATCGCCGGCACGGTGGCTGCCGGTGGTCTGGTCGTCTATACCCAGGACTGGCATCCGGAGCACACACCGCATTTCGCAGCGGACGGCGGACTGTGGCCGGTCCATTGCGTCATGGGGTCTCCGGGAGCCGAGTTCGTTCCCGGGTTGCCGCAGAACGGGCCAGTGGTGCGCAAGGGTTCGGGTCCGCAGGACGGGTACAGCGGTTTCTCGGTGCTCGATCTCGAAACCGGCGCGACGACCGGGACCGAACTTTCCACCATCCTCGACGAGAACGGCATCATGGCCATCACCGTGGTCGGGCTGGCCGGAGATTGGTGCGTCAAGGCAACCGCCATCGATGGCGTCGCACTGGGATACCGGACCACCGTCCCACTGGCCCTGACGAGGTTCGTCGAACTGCAGGCCGGAGACTCCGAAGCGGCGATCAGCTCGATGAGGGCGGCCGGAGTCACCGTCGTCTGACCTCAGCAATTGAAGGACGAGGGCGCCGATTCCCAATCGATGCCGGCAACAGCCGTGATCGTTCCTGGCGCGACCTCGGTGAAACCTGCGTCACGTACGGCCAGCAATCGGTTGTTCGACCACGCGTCGCCGTCGTCGGCGAATGCTGCCGACAATTCGCGCCACATTCGGTGGTCTGCGCGATTCACCGCAGCCGAGAGTCCGGCGGCTCTCCACCGCTCCAGTCGCGGCTGATCAGCAGTCAGCAAGGCGGCAGCGATCATGCCCGCGTGACCCGTCTGGGCCATCGCCTTCCCGAGCGTCATTCTCGGCTCCGGGGGCAACCAGATTCGCAGGACAGGTCCGGATGCCGGTGCAGGCGCCTCATCCGGCTCGACGTCGGTGCCGCCGACCTGTAGCTTGCCGACCTGCCTGTCCAGGTCCTCCACCCGACCGGGGACCAGCGCCCGGACCTCGGTGCCGCCATCGGTCAAGGTGATCCCGGGCAGATCAGCCGTTGCTTCCCATCCAGCGCCCCTGCCCCGGCGGGTGACCTTCCGAATATGCCCGGCGCAATACGCCCGGACAGCATCGTTCCATTCACCGCCGGGTTCGGATCGGGGGTCCAGGCAGATGGCCGCACTGCCGCTTGCCGCCAGCGCCAAGGCCCGGTGCCAGGACGGCGGCCGGTCCCGCTCCATGCGCACCAGCAACTGCAGCGCGCGAACGTCCTGCGCAGCTTCCGCTCGGTCCTGCAGCACCTGCTCGCCGTCGAGCCCGAGCCAAAGGGCATATCTGGCGCGAAGCGGCGCGAGCACCTCACCAGCCATCGGTCTGCTCCAGACTTATTGGCAGCCAGGCTATTCGGGCCGGGCATTGCCGACCCGGAGCATCGGGCCGGAGGGAAGCGAACGGGCTGTGCGAAGCCGACGGTGGCTGGTCAGACCAGCGGAACGCGGCGAATTTGGCCGTCCGCGGCATCCGCGTCCTCCACCTCGTCGCGGGTGATTCCCAGGATGAACAGCACCGGATCGAGGAACGGCTGGTTGAGCGCCGTATCGGCCGCATCGGCGACGACGGGCTTTGCATTGAAGGCGATACCCAGGCCGGCTGCGCCCAGCATGTCGATATCGTTCGCGCCGTCCCCGACGGCCACCGTCTGGTTCAGCGGCACTCCGGATTGCAGCGCAAACCGCTCCAGCGCTCTCGCCTTTCCGGCGCGGTCGACGATGTCGCCCTCGACCCGACCGGTCAACCGGCCACCGATCACCTCCAGTGTGTTCGCGGCCAGAAAATCAAGCTCCAGATCTTCGACGAGGTGCCGCGCGACCTGGGTGAACCCACCGGAGACGATTCCGCACTTGTACCCCAGCCGCTTGAGCGTCCGAATGGTCGTTCTGGCACCCGGTGTCAACTCGAGGCAAGCGCCGACCTCGTCAAGCACGCGCGCATCGAGGCCGGCCAGCATGGCCACCCGCTCCCGCAGCGACTCGGCGAAATCAAGCTCGCCACGCATCGCGGCGGCGGTGATCTCCTCGACTTTCGCCCGCGTACCCGTGTGGTCCGCCAACATTTCGATCACCTCACCGGTGATCAGGGTGGAGTCGACGTCGAAGACGATCAATCGCTTCGCCCGCCGCGAGAGTCCCGCCCGCTGCACAGCGATGTCAACACCGGCGACCGAGGCCACCGAGGCCACCACCGACCGCAGCTTGTCGTCATCGGGAGCGGTCACCGACAATTCCAGCCCGGTGACCGGGTAGTCGGCGACCCTGGTGATCGTCTCGATGTTCACCCCGACGTCCCCGAAGGTTCGGGCCAGCGCTCCGATCGCCCTCGCCTGCAACGGCCGGCCCAGGACGACCACCGTGTGCGTGGCGCTTCGGCGATCGGTATCGCCTACTCGGTCGATTCCGACCCGCACCTTCATCCCGAGCGAGTGCATGGCCTGCTCGACGTGTTCCTGCAGCGACTCGGGATCCCCCGGCGACTGGACCAGGACGCCGAGAGTGAGCCATCCCCGGATGACCACCTGGTCGACATCGAGGACTTCGACACGATGCGCCGATAGAGCAGTGAAGAGCACGCCGGTGACGCCGGGCTTGTCCGGTCCGGTGACGGTGATCAGCACCGAAGCCATTGTGACGGTTCTGGTTGTACCCACTCAGCCGGCTGGAATGCCGATGTGATCGCTCGATTCGAGATCCTGCAGGGGCTGCCAGTCGCGGTTGGGGTGCGCCTCGGTTCGGAGCCGCTCCACCATGTGGGGATGGTGCAACTCGAAAGCGGGGCGCTCCGACCGGATTCGGGGAAGGGACGTGAAGTTGTGACGCGGTGGTGGCGAACTCGTGGCCCATTCCAGCGAATTTCCGTAACCCCAGGGGTCGTCCGCGGTGGTCACCTCGCCGTAGCGCAGCGAACGCAGGACGTTCCAGACGAAGGGCAGTACCGAAGCGCCGAGAACGAAGGATCCGATGGTGGAGATCGTGTTGAGGGTGGTGAATCCGTCCGAGGGCAGGTAGTCGGCGTATCGACGCGGGAAACCGATATTTCCGAGCCAGTGCTGGATCAGAAAGGTGAGATGGAATCCGACGAAGGTCGTCCAGAAATGAAACTTGCCCAGGCCTTCGTCCAGGAATCTCCCGGTCATCTTCGGGAACCAGAAGTAGATGCCCGAGTAGGTGGCGAAAACGATCGTGCCGAACAGCACGTAGTGGAAGTGCGCGACGACGAAGTAGGTGTCCGACACGTGGAAGTCCAACGCTGGTGAAGCGAGGATCACACCGGTGAGACCACCGAACAGGAACGTCACCAGGAAGCCGCAGGCGAAGAGCATCGGCGTTTCGAAGGTGATCTGACCTCGCCACATGGTGCCGATCCAGTTGAAGAATTTCAGTCCTGTCGGCACCGCGATCAGGAAGGTCATGAAGCTGAAGAACGGCAGCAGGACAGCGCCGGTAGCGAACATGTGGTGCGCCCAGACCGCCACGGACAGAGCCGCGATGGAGAGCGTCGCGTAGACCAGTCCTCGGTACCCGAACAGCGGTTTTCTCGAGAACACCGGGAAGACCTCGGAAACTATCCCGAAGAAAGGTATCGCGATGATGTAGACCTCGGGATGCCCGAAGAACCAGAACAGATGCTGGAACAGGATGGCTCCGCCATTGGCCGGATCGAAGACATGGGAGCCGAAGTGTCTATCGGCCGCCAATCCGAACAACGCCGCGGTCAATACCGGGAACGCGATCAGAATCAGGATCGACGTGACGAGGATGTTCCAGGTGAAGATCGGCAGCCGCCACATCGTCATTCCCGGGGCGCGCAGGCAGATCACGGTGGTGATCATGTTGACGCCGCCGAGGATGGTGCCGAGGCCGGAGACCGCGAGGCCCATGATCCACAGATCCCCGCCTGCGCCAGGCGAGTTCATAGAGTTCGACAGCGGGGTGTAGGCGGTCCAGCCGAAGGCCGCGGCACCGCCCGGAGTGAAGAATCCAGAGACAGCGATGCAGGATCCGAACAGGTACAACCAGTAGGAAAAAGCGTTGAGTCGCGGGAACGCGACGTCGGGTGCGCCGATCTGGAGCGGCATCACGAAGTTGGCGAATCCGAACACGATCGCTGTTGCGTAGAACAGCAACATGATGGTCCCGTGCATCGTGAAGAGCTGGTTGTACTGCTCGGGGCTGAGGAACTGCATGCCCGGCCGGGCCAGTTCGGCCCGCATGACCAGCGCCATCACGCCGCCGACCAGAAAGAAGAAGAACGCCGTGCACATGTACATCTTGCCGAGCGTCTTCGGGTCGGTGGTCTTGAGGTACCCCAGCAGAGCGACTCCGGGCCGCAGCTTGTTCACCGGGTAGGCCCGGGTTATCACGGGGCGCGGGGCTACGGCTGTCACGGGCGATCCTCCGGCAAAGGTTTTGCACTGGCGTCGGGGGCACCGAACAACGGAACCGACGGATTCAGCTTAGTCCGACAAGCGGTAGAAGACGACGTCTGGGACGGAGTCTCGCGGAATTGCATCGCTGATTCCGGAACCCCTACCCGCGGCTACGGCTGGGCAGCCGCGCGCGGGCGGGCGGACGGCGGCAGGCGGCGGCGGGCGGTCGCCGGCTGCAGCGGCGGGCCGGCGGCGGCGGGGGGGCGCGGGCTGCAGCCGCCGGCGGCGGCCCTGCGCGGTCGGCCTGGGCGGTGCGCCCGGCGGGCGAGTCGCGGCGGGGCAGGTCGCGGCGGGTTGGGTCGGTCGGGTTGGGTTGGTCGGGTTGGGTTGGGTTGGGTTGGTCGGGTTGGGTTGGGTTGGGTTGGGCCGGGTTGGGTTGGGCCGGGTTGGGTTGGGCCGGGTTGGGTTGGGTTGGGTTGGGTTGGGTTGGGTTGGTCGAGCGTGCTAACGACCGGCCGCGTACCCCTGGCTCCCCCGCGGATCTGCGCCGGCGCGCAGTCGACCGGTTCCTTGATCGCGTCCCACTGCGCACACTCGCCCGAGCGTCCAGTCGCCGGAGCGGACCACGCGATGTCCTCGCCGCGCAAGCTCGTCGAGAGTCTCGTCGGGAAATCTGCTCTCGATCACCAGCTGCCCGGGGCATGCCTGTCTGGGATAGAACGAACTGGGAAAGTGCGTGCTGTGCCACGCCGGGCCCTCGATTGCTCGCTGCAGGTCCAGGTCCGCCGTTCCCAGCAGCAGTCGCAATAGGAAGCCGAACTGCCACTGGTCCTGTTGATCGCCGCCGGGTGTTCCGAAGGCCAGCTCAGCCGCGCTTCCACGACCTGCCAGCGACGGGGACAGGGTCGTTCTCGGCCGACGACCGGGCATCAACGAGGCAGCCAGGCCGGGTTCGAGCGTCATCATCTGCAGACGGGTGCCGAGCCCGAAACCGAGCGCGGGAATCACCGGAGCGGATTGCAGCCAGCCACCGCTGGGAGTGGCGGAGACCATGCCTCCCCACCGGTCCACCACGTCCACATGACAGGTGTCGCCACTGGTTGTGCCGTCGCGTGCAACGGTCGGCTCCCCGAGGCCGACCGCAGGTGGGCCGTCGAACGCCGGGTCGACGCGTCCGATCGAAGCGCCGAGGTGTGGCGACCGCCCTGCCGGACTCCCCGGCCGGAGCTCCATCGACGCAGTGTTCAGCACGAGCGCGGCGCGCTGCTCGGTGTAGCCGTCCGAGAGCAGATCATTCATGGGCACCGGGGCGGAGTCGCCGTACCAGGCCTCGCGATCGGCGAACGCGAGCTTGGCCGCTTCGACGGCAGTGTGAATCAGATCGGTTGCGCCCGGCCCGACTTCACCGGGCCGCAATCCCAGCTGCTCGACCAGCCGCAGTTGCTGCAGGAGTACCGGACCCTGCCCCCACGGACCGGATTTGTAGATCGTCCAGTCCCCGAAGCTCGCGGTCGTCGGAACCTCGTAGGCCGCCCGCCACCCGGCCAGATCGGCTCCGGTCAGCACGCCGGAATGAGCGGTTCCGGACGAATCCAACTTAGGTTTACGGACGAAGGCGTCCACGGCCTCGGCAACGAAGCCCTGGGACCAGGCCTGGACGGCCGCGTCGATCGCAGCTTCCCGGCTCGCGGCCGCTGCTCCGGCGCTCAACAATCGCCGATACGTCTGCGCCAGAGTCGGATTGACCAGAAGGGCACCGGCGGCCGGTACCTGGTTGCCCGGAAGGTAGATCGCCGCTGACGACGTCCAGTCGGTGCGGAACAGCTCCGCAACGGCGGCGATGACGCGCTGGATAGACGGCAGTACGGGAATGCCGCCCTCTGCGAAACCGATGGCGTAGCTCAGGACGTCGGCCAACGGCTTGGTGCCCCGATCCCGGAGCAGGGTGAGCCAGGCAACGGTGGAACCGGGAATCGCGGCCGCCAGATGACCGGAACCTGGAACAAGATCAAGGCCCAGATCCGTGTAGTGCTCGATCGTGGCCGCGGCGGGCGCCGGGCCTTGACCGCACAACACCTCCGGCGTGCCGCCGGGCTCGCTGAACAGCAACGTCAGGTCGCCACCCGGTCCGTTCAGGTGCGGCTCCACCACCTGAAGTGCGAATCCTGCGGTCACCGCGGCGTCGATCGCGTTTCCGCCAGCCTCCAACATCGCCATTCCGGCCGCCGTGGCCAGGTAGTGCGTGCTGGAAATCATGCCGAAGGTGCCGCGCAATTCAGGTCTGCTGTTCACCCCGGACAACATACGGACCGGTCGACCGAACCCTGCGCAGACCCCCCGCCGGCACTCCCGAGCGGCCCTGTGCGTGCCGGCGAACAGGCGCCATCAGGATCGCGGACATCTGCAACGAAGACCCGGCTCGGCTGGCGCAGCAGAAAGGGCCGCCGATCGAAGATTGAATCTCCGATCGGCGGGCCCTTTCACGGTGGAGCTGAGGGGACTCGAACCCCTGACCCCCACACTGCCAGTGTGGTGCGCTACCAGCTGCGCCACAGCCCCGTGAAGCTGCTCGACCACACTACCAAGTGCGGCGGAGCAGCTCCTAATCGGTACATCGACGCTGGTCAGCCGAGTAGCTTGGTCAGCCAATCGGTGTCGTTGATACCCAGCAGAGCGCCGTCCTTCATCGCGGTGGGCGTGCCCCAGCCGTCTCCGCCGACAGCCTTGGCCAGTACCGCCTTGGCAGCGTCGGCGCCCGCTTTGGACGCGGGAATCTGAGCTCCAGAAGTGATGCAGGCGGCAGCCGAAGCCGGCGCCCCCGCTTTACTGGCGATCTGGGCGATCTGCTCGTTGGACAAGTCGCTCCCGCCGCCCTCGGCCGGTTGCGTTCCGGCCGCGAACATCATGGTGTGGAAATTCAGGAACAGTCCCTTCGGCGCGGACGCAGGCGGGACGGCGGCCACGCACTGGAAAGCGGCCCCGGCCCTGGTCGAGTAGTCCTTCGACGGTGAGTTCGCATTCAGAAAATTGAGGAAGTGATAGCGGACGGTCAACTTGCCCTCGTCCACCGCCTTCATGACCTGCTGACCGTATTGAGCCTCGAAATCCTGGCACTTCGGGCAGATGCCGTCCTCGAACAGATCGATCGTCGGAGTTGACCGTCCGCCGGTGACGGTGACGACTCCGCTATCGACCGACGCCGTGGAATTGGTCGATCTGGGATGGTCCGTCACCGGCGCCGCCGTCCCCTGCTTGTTGAGCACCAGGCCCACCACGATCACGATGGCAATCAGCACGATCGCGACAATGCCGATGATCATCTGGGTGCGGTTGGACTCGGGGCTGGACTGCCGGGCCGAGGCGACTGACTCCCTACCGGACGTGAGCGGCCGACGCTCGGCGGCCCGCGCCGACTTCTGCACAGCCGGCTGTTGCGGGGGGCCACCGGATCGAACTTTGCCCGTCTTACCCTGCGCCACAACACTCCTCACGACGATACTCGACCGCTAGGGACCGACGGTCCGATGGCCGAATTCTGGATCGGACCGCGAAAGCACGATCCGTCGTCGACACGCTAGTTGGTGCAGATGAGGATTAGTTGTGGCTTCGAGCGCCCCGGCAAGTGCACAACCGCGCTGGACCGCCCGGCCTGGTTCCGCGGGAACTGGACGGCGACGCATGCGTCGCACCGCAGCACGCGAACCGCAGCACGCGGCAGCCGCGCGCATTGCAGCGCAGCCGCGCGGATCGCAACCCGCGCGCACCGTACACAACCCGCGCGGGACCGCCCCGCGGGATTGTTGCGCAGCGAGCTGGACGGACATGCATGCGTCGAACCGCAGCACGCGGCGCAGCCGCGCGGATCGCAGCGTTGCCGCGCGGACCGCAGCGCAGCCGCGCGGATCGCAACCCGCGCGCACCGTACACAACCCGCGCGGGACCGCCCGGCGGGCTGGTTCCGCGGCGAGCTGGACGGCGACGCATGCGTCGAACCGCAGCACCCGAACCGCAGCACGCGCCAGCCGCGCGCATTGCAGCGCAGCCGCGCGGATCGCGACCCGCGCGCCGTACACAACCCGCGCAGGACCACCCGGCGGGTTGGTTCGGCGCGGACCGCCCGGTGTTCAGTCTGAAGCGCTGGGCAGATCAGTGCGCGGAACAATTGGATGACCGGCGGCTTCCAGGTGTTCGCGAACCCGGCTGATGTCGCCCTCGGACGGCATTTCGTTCGTCACTTTCGTGATCAGCACTCCGATGTCCGCAGCGCCGACGGGTGCGTGCCCCGACGCAACGATCTCCTGCGCGACCCACACCGTCTCGTCGTCACTGAGCCGCCTGCGCAGCAGGGCGAGCAGCGGGATGTAGTCCTTCGTCGGCACACCGTCGGGGTACCCGGCCCGAAGCCAGCCGAGAATCGCTCGTAGGAATGCCGGTCGGGGCGCCGCAGCATCGTCCGACGGCTCCTCCTTCTCCTGCGCGACGACTGTTTGCTTCGCAGGTTCGCGCTCCCCGGCCAAGGGCCACCCCGCGGCTGCCAGCCGCGCCGCAACCAGGGCCAGATCTTCGTCCGTCGGCTCCTGATGGACGACTCGTTCGATCGCGGCCAGCACGACGCTGCGTTCGGCAGGAAGGTGTCCGGATCGGCCGAGATCGTCGACGAGCTCGTCCAGTTCGGCATCCGTCAGGCGCCGCCGAAGCAGCGCCAGCAGCGGGAAGTAGTCCTTGGTCGGCACGCCATTCGGATAGCCCTTTCGCAGCCAGTTCAGTACGGCGCTGATCGGACCTGGTCTGTCTGGGCCGCCGGCATCAGGAGAGACCGAATTTTGCGAGAAACGCCTTGGACGCCGCCAGCACGACGATGGCTGCGACGACCACCAGAGCGATGATCAGAAAACACACCGCGGCCAGCGCTCGGCCGGCTGGGCTGGCCGATACGGAACCTCGGCCGTCGGCGGTGACCGTACCGGCCGCACCACGGATTCCGAGGGCGAACAAAGCAGGCAGGCCGGCTCCGAGGACGAGGCCGACGAGCAACACCTTCCAGATGGGAGCGATGGACGTCAGGATGGTTGACATAGCGGAAGTCCTCTCAGACCGAGGCGGAGGTTCGGGAGGCAGCAGGCGTGGACTCCGAGGGTGCGGACGAGGAGTCCTCCCAGTCGGCGTTCACGTTGTGCGCATGGACAGGAGCCTTCTTGGAACGCAGATAGATGAACGTGGCGACGAGGACCAGGATGGCGAACACGAGCAGAATTCCGAGGAGCCCGTCGATCGGGCCCTTGAGCAGGTCCGCGAGGTACCAGCAGACCGCACCGACCACCGCCGCCACCGGCAGTGTGATGACCCAACCTGCGGCCATCCGTCCGGCAACCCTCCAGCGGACCTTGGCCCCCTTGCGGCCCACGCCGGTACCCAGGATCGAGCCGGTGGCGACGTGGGTGGTAGACAGCGCGATACCGAGGTGGGAGGAGGTGAGGATGACCGCGGCGGAGGCCGACTCGGCCGCCATTCCCTGGGGTGAGGAGATCTCCACGAGGCCTTTGCCCAGCGTTCGAATGATGCGCCAGCCCCCGATGTAGGTGCCAAGGGCGATCGCCGCGGCGCAGGACAGTTTCACCCAGAACGGGATGTCACCGTCTGCGGTCAACGACCCGTGAGCAACCAGCGCCAGAAAGATGACACCCATCGTCTTCTGCGCGTCACCGGTGCCATGCGCCAGGGACACCAGGGACGCGGAGCCGATCTGGCCCCAACGGAATCCCTTCTCCCGCGACTTCTCGCCGACACGCGAGGTGATCGAGTAGACGCAGAAGGTACCCGCTGCCGCGATGATGAGCGCGACGATCGGCGAGAGCACCGCCGGAATGACGATGTAGGACAGGACCAGGGTCCAGTCCACGCCCTTGGTGAAACCGAGCCCGGCAACCGCCGCCCCGATCAGGCCACCGAACAATGCGTGCGAGGAACTGGAAGGTAGGCCCAACAACCAGGTGACCAGATTCCAGATGATGCCTCCCACCAGGCCCGCGAACACGATCGTGAGAAGCAGGTGGGGACCCCCGGGAGCGTTGAAGAACGGGAGAGGAGCACCGTTCTTGTCCTGGATGTGGACCACTTTCGCCACCGTCTTGGCGACCTGGGTCGACAGGAATGCGCCGACGAGGTTGAGCACTCCGGACAGGGCCACCGCGACCTTCGGTTTCAGCGCTCCGGTGGCGATCGACGTCGCCATCGCATTTCCGGTGTCGTGGAAGCCGTTGGTGAAATCGAACGCCAGCGCGGTCCCCACGACCAGTACCAGGATGATGAACTCTGTCACGACCCGAAGTGTCGCGGCCGCCGAACGACCTGTCCATCGCCGCCGGACGTATTTCGCCTGATCGGCATCACTGTTCCGCCAAGTGTCACCCGTTGTTCATCTTGGCGCTTCCGCAGATCCGCAGTCGAACCGGAGACCGCGACGCTGGTCAGGCCTGGGCGACCAGGTCAACCACGGCAATGGCAGCAGGCTGCTTCTGACCCGTCGACGGATCGGTAGTGGCCGCAATCAGCACCAGTACCCGACTTCCGATCGGCAGGCCAACCAGCCCCTTCAGAGCGCCGGTCTTGTCCACCGGGATCTTCTGCAATCCGGTGCTGCCGGGGTTGGCCGACGCAGGTGTTCCGGCCTTCTTCGGATAGGTCGACTGGGTCTGCGACTTCGTCCAGTCCGTGACCACCAGCTGGGCCAGCACGCTGCCTTCCTTCACCGCCGGGCCGGTGCCCTTGGCCAGCACATGGACGCTGTTGGCCGTCGGCTCCTTGAGGCCCTTGGGGATGGTGATCGTCGGCTCCTTGCCCGGGGCGCCGGACACCGTCGGCACGCCCTTCGGAGCAGGCTGGACCGCCGCGTCCGACTGTCCGGCTTGATCAGAGCTGATCCGGGAAACGACGTCGACGACGAAGACGATGGTGTCGGTGCCCTTGATCTTGCCGGCCGCGCCGCCCTTGGCTCCGTACCCGTCTGCCGGCGGCAGGCTCAGCAGGACCCGACTCCCCAACTTGACCCCCACCAAGGCGATGTCCCAGCCGGGAACGACCTGGCCGACGCCGATCTGGAAGGTGCTCGTCGCCTTCCGGTCGTAGGAGTTGTCGAAGGCCTTGTCACTCCCCCAGACGGTTCCGTAGTAGTTGGTGACCAGGTAGTCGCTCTTCTTGGTCTCCGGCCCGGTGCCTGCGATGAGGATCTCGCGCTGCAGGCTTGGCGGCGGAGTGGTCTTCGGAAAGGTCAGCTTCGGTTTCTCACCGAACTTGCCCGACGCCGTCGGCAGTTCCGAGGCGGCGACCGGCGCGGCAAGGACGGTTGCCGGTGGAACCGCTGGTCCGAGGTTCGCAGCGGCGCTCGCAACGGCGGACCCGGAGGCCCCGGTCGAACCGGCGGAAAGCGAGCCGGGAACACTACTTCCCGATGTCGGGCTGGACGTGGACGTCGAACCGCAGGCGGCGAGCGCCAGGAGCGGAAGGGTGGCAACAAGGGCGCGGATGCGCATGGAAGAATTCCTTCTGTTCGGCTGTCGAATGGCTTCGGATCAGAGTTCACCCGATGTTCAGCGATGTGGACTGGGTGCATCCCGATTCCGAGTCGGCGGTTGCCACCATACGCAATCGGCCTGTTCGCCAGATGTGTGCGCGCGGCGCCTTGGTGGATCCGCTCCATCGGGCGCGGCGGCGACGGTTCGCCGCAGCGCCCCGGGCACCTAGTCTGAGCACGTGGCAGGTACCCCGCGCGTCTTCGTGGCCCAGTTGGCCGGGCTTCCCGTGTTCGGCCCCGGCGGCGAATCCATCGGCAAGGTTCGCGACATCGTCGCTGCGCTCCGCCTGGACCGAAAACCGCCGCGGGTGCTCGGCATCGTGGTCGAACTCCCCACCCGTCGTCCGATCTTCGTGCCGATGCTCCGTGTCTCGTCGCTGGAGTCCCATGCCATTGCCCTGTCGACAGGATCGGTGAGCCTGCGCCGATTCGAGCAGCGCCGCACCGAGGTCTTGGTGATCGGGCAACTGATCGACAAGAAGGTTCGGATCGCCACCACTGCGGCGGCGGCCACCATCATCGACGCCGGCATGGAACGGACCAGGACCCGGGACTGGGTCGTCACCCGGTTGGCCGTTCGCGAAAGAACCGGCCGGTTGACCAGGCGCTCCCCCGTCCAACTGCTCGGCTGGACCGATGTCCGCGGTACTGATCTCACTGACCTGACCGACAACACCACGCTGGGAACGCAACAGCTGCTCGCATCGTTCGAAGGCATCCGCGCGGCGGATGCCGCCACCGTGCTGCGCGATCTGCCGCCTGCCCGCCGATACGAAGTGGCCGACGCACTGGACGACGAGCGACTGGCCGACGTCATCGAGGAGTTGCCGGAAGAAGATCAGAAGGACATCCTGGCGCACCTGGATGAGGCCAGAGCGGCGGACATCCTGGAGGCGATGGATCCCGATGACGCGGCCGACCTGCTCGCCGAGCTGCCTTCGGGCGTGCAGGAGCGGCTGCTGGAGCTGATGGAGCCGGAGGAGTCCGAGCCGGTGAGGCGGCTGCTGCAGTACTCGTTCGACACCGCCGGCGGCCTGATGACCCCGGAGCCCATCGTGCTCACTCCGGATGCCACCATCGCCGAGGCCTTGGCACGGGTGCGGTCCCCCGATCTGACGCCGGCGCTCGCGTCCATGGTGTTCGTCTGTCGTCCGCCGCAGGCGACTCCGACCGGTCGCTACCTGGGTTCTGTGCACACTCAGCGCCTGTTGCGCGAACCACCGTTCGACCTGGTGGCCGGTGCCATGGACAAGGAGATGGCCAGGATGTCGGCGGATGCCAGCCTGGCCGAGGTCACCCGATTCTTCGCCGCCTACAACCTGGTCTGCGCGCCTGTGGTGGACGACGAGGACCACCTGCTGGGCGCGGTCACCGTCGACGACGTGCTGGACCACCTGCTGCCGGACAATTGGCGCGAGCTCGGCCTGGGCGATATGCCCAGCCGGACCCGTACCTCCGCCCGCCTGAGAGGAACCGGACATGCCTGAAGCGCGCCCGGGGCGTCGACTCGACCAACCGCGCAGCACTCGACGCTTCACCCTCGACATCGACCCGGAGGCTTTCGGGCGCTTCTCCGAACGCCTGGCAAGACTCCTCGGCACCGGAAAGTTCCTCTTCTGGCAGACCTTGATGGTCATTCTCTGGATCACCGCGAACGTGGTGGCCGGCGTCAACGGTCTGTGGGACAAGTATCCGTTCATCCTGCTGAACCTGGCGTTCTCCACCCAGGCCGCCTATGCCGCACCATTGATCCTGCTGGCCCAGAACCGGCAGGACGACCGGGATCGGATCTCCCTGGACGAGGATCGGAACCGCGCCTCCCAGACGAAGGCGGACACCGAATACCTGGCTCGCGAACTGGCGGCATTGCGCATCGCGATCGGGGAGATCGCCACCCGCGACTACCTGCGCGGAGAACTTGATCGGCTGCGTGCCGACCTGGAGGACGGCGGCAAGACCTCACGCGAGGAAGCGGCGGCGAAGAAGCGCAAGTCCAACAAGCCCATCCGAATCGGAACTCCGAAGGACACCAGCGAAATCTGAGTCGATCGGCGGCCCTCCCGCCGAGCCCGGGCCGCGTTCGCGCGCAACCTCCTGCCAAGCTCGACCCGCGTTCGCGCGCAGCTGGTCCTCCTCTCGCAGTGCAACCCACGCGCAGACTCCCGCCGAGCACAGGCCGCGTTCGCGCGCACCGGGTCCTCCTCGCTCGCGGTGCAACCCGCGCGCAAACTCCCGCCGAACACAGGCCGCGTTCGCGCACTCAGGGTCCTCCTCGCTCGCGATGCAACCCGCGCGCAAACTCCCACCGAGCACAGGCCGCGTTCGCGCGCACCGGGTCTTCTCGCTCGCGGTGCAACCCGCGCGAGGCGCCGAAATGCGCGCGGCTCCGCTTGCGTTGCTGTGGCGCTCCGCCTACGTCCAGCTGTGCGCTGCCCGAACGAACGCTCTGCGTTATCCGAATGGGCACGGACCCCGGGGCCGGCTGGCGCTGTGACAGCATTTCCACCATGCCCAGGATCTTGCTGCTGACCGCCGAAACCCTGCCTCATGACGATTTCGAGACGGTGCTGGTCGCCGATGCTCTCGCGGAACTCGGCATCGATTCGGACATCGTCGCCTGGACGTCGGCCGAGCTGTCCGCACTACCGGCCGATCTGGCTGTCATCCGCACCACCTGGGACTACACCCAGCGACTTCCGGAGTTTCTGGCCACCCTCGGCGGCCTGTCCATGCGATTGGTGAACGACATCGGCGTGGTGCGGTGGAACTCGCACAAGGGGTACCTCTCAGAATTGGCCGCGGCCGGCATTCCCACGGTTCCGACCGTCGTATTTCGATCCGGGTCGAAGATCCCGGGCTCGGTGGAGCTGCCGGACTTCGGCACCGCGGAGCTCATCGTCAAGCCTGCCGTGTCAGCGGGCGGGATGGGCGTGGGCCGGTTCGACTCCGGGTCGGCGGAAGCCGCTGCGCACCTGCGCTCGATCCTCACCTCCACTGACGCGCTGGTCCAGCCGTTCCAGCCGGAAGTGCTTTCGGGTGAGCGCTCGCTGATCTACCTCGGCGGCTTCTACTCGCACGCAGTGCGCAAACTACCCACCGCCGGCGACTTTCGGGTGCAGGAACGGTTCGGCGGCATTCTCGGTCCGCATGTGGGTTCCCCCGTCGAACTGGCCGTGGCCGCTGCAGCGCTGGCCGCCGCCCCCGGCGAAGCCGACTGCCTTGCGTACGCCAGGGTCGATCTGATCGGTACCGACACCGCGCCGCTGGTGATGGAGCTCGAACTGATCGAGCCGGAGCTGTTTCTGCCCCGGGCGCCCGGATCGGCGGAGCGGTTCGCTTCGGTGATCGCGGCGCAGCTCCGGCAGCCGACACACGTCGAAGGCCCCACCCGGCTCGGGTAGGGCCTTCGGCGCGGACCACATCACTCGTGGAGGTGGCGGGAATCGAACCCGCGTCCAACGTTGTGTTGTGAGGGCTTCTCCGGGCGCAGTTCACGGTGTCTCTACTTGACCCCACCAGTCATGCGAACGTGCTGGTGTGACAGGCCCAGTCGCTGTTTGATGTCCTTCAAATGGTCCCGCGACCGGACCTTGAAGTAATCCTCCTTAACGGCGCCAGTATCCGGGTCGGAGGAACACCCGGACTGACGGAGTCGCTACTCGCTCAGGCGGCGAGGGCGAACTCGCGCTGACTGTTGTCGGCGCTTGATTTTTTTGCAACGGATGGTTTACGAGATCATCGTTGCCTTCCTCGGCCCGCTTCACCTCACTCGACAGCCGCTGTCGAGACCAATCACCCCCAGACCGGGAACGAACCCGGGGAGACAAGCTTGTTCAGCCTACCTCCCCGGACGGCGTACGTAGCTCCGATTTCGGTGTCCGGCTCGGCTAACTCAGCGGCTGGCCGGTCTACCTGCCGCAGGTCGGTGGCTGACCTGGCAACAGGACGCCCAGAACATTGGTGCCGGCGGCCACATTCTCGGCGCCGCGGTCGGACCACTCCGCCAGAACGGGATCAGTCCCGATCTCTGCGACCACCCGGGTCCCGGTCTCACCGGTCACGATGACACAGCCTGACGACGCCTTCTGCGAGAGCAGAGTGCTCAGCATCACCGGTCCGGGCCAGAGGTGGCGAGGAGTGTTCTTCCCCGCCGTCGTCGGAGTCAGTTCCAATCGGTCGGGAGACCACGGTGCTCGGCCGCCCACCGCCCCCCTCATCGCCGCCAAGGTCGCAAGCAGGGCGCCACGGTTCGCCGTCTGAGCCGGCTCAGGCACGTGGTCGGTCACCGACACCGAGCGCGTATTCCGACAAACTGCGGTGCGGCCGACCCGGCGGGGACAAGGTGACGACGGTGGTTCCTTGGTCGGTGACCATGGCCTGCCCCATGTCCAGACTGATCACCCTGTCCGTTTCGGCCACGGCCCAGTCGACCATGCAGTTCGCAATGCGCCCCACGGTGACGGTCGGCAACGGTTCGCTGAGGCTACCGAGTCCCTCGGTGATCAGCACCGTGCCGTCGGCGTAGACAGAAAGGGCGAGCGGTTCGGTGTCCTTGCGCAACATCCAGGCATTGGTTCCCCTGTCACGCTGATCACCGGAACGCCGGAGGGCCTCGCCTGTCCGGGCTCGATCGGCGGCGTCTTCGAGCAGCCGGCCGGGATGGGAACCCGGCCCCTCGACACCGAGCCGCCCGACACCGGACCGCTCGACACCGGGCCGCCCGACACCGGGCCGCTCGACCCGTTGCCGCTCGAATCACGAGCGTTGGATCGGGGTGGGTCGGTCGTCCGGGCGGTCGGCGCCGCCACACCGTGCACAGCCATGCCTGTACCCGCAGGCGAAGCGCAGCCCGTCACCACAACAACGGCGCCAAGCCCAATCAGGGCGGTCAGCAGCAACCGAACATGAGAACCGGCCCGAGAAGAGAAGTTCATGCCGGATCGACGACAACCCGGACGGCAGCGTTGCACCGGACCGACTTCGGTGGCCTCAGCACACCGCCAGCAGTACTGCAGGCAACACTTTCCCGCCCTGCTACCGGCAAGTGCCGGGCGTCCTCCGGTGTCGAACTCGTCGGGCGAAGATCAGCTCATACCCTTCGCCCGCCGACCGGCGTACTTGGCGATCTCACGGTCGGAGTCGCGCTTGGCGAGAGTTTGACGTTTGTCGTATTCCTTCTTCCCCCGACCGAGGGCCAACTCCACCTTCACCTTGCCGTCCGAGAAGTACATCGACAGCGGAACGAGGGCCAGGCCACCCTCGCGCAGCTTCTGCCCCAGCTTGTCGATCTCCGACCGGTGCAGGAGCAGCTTGCGAGCCCTGCGAGGGGCGTGATTGGTCCAGGTGCCCTCGGCGTACTCCGCGATGTGCACGTTGCGCAGCCAGATCTCGTCCTCCGACAGGGTGGCGAACCCGTCGATCAGCGACGCCCGGCCGGCTCGGAGCGATTTGACCTCGGTTCCGGTCAACGAGATGCCGGCCTCGAAGGTGTCGATGATCGCGTAGTCGTGCCGCGCTTTACGGTTCGACGCAATCAGCGACCGGCCCGTGTTGCGGGCGTCGGCCGATCGGGCGGACTTCTTGACGGCGTTATCTGTGACCATGACTGCTCCAGATTAGCCGCAGGGACCACCGCTTATCGGCTATCGGTTCGCCGACCCGGAGGACAGGCTCAGATCCGCACGTACAGACGCAGGGTGACATAGGCCGACACCGCGGCCAAGCCGCCTCCGGCCAACAACAGCAGTGGTGCGACAGTGACCAGATCCGTCGAGGTCAGCGGTGCCACCACCCCGGAGTTGATCACCGATCCGAACAGCTTGTCGACGAAGAAGACCTTGGCCGCCACCAACAGGCCGATCGACGCCACCGCGCCGATGACGCCCGCCACCACCGCCTCGATCATGAACGGCAATTGCGTGCGCCACCGGGAGGCGCCCACCAGGCGCATGATCGCCGTCTCGGTACGTCTGGTGTACGCGGCAATCTGCACCATGTTCGAGATCAGCAGGAGGGCAGCCAGAGCTTGGATCAGGGCGACGATGATCGCGGCGTTGCGCAACCCGTTCAGCAGGCCGAAGAGCTTGTTCAGGAACACGCTCTGGTCGTTGACCTGGTCGACCCCGGGTAGCCCGCTGAACTGCTGCGAGATGACCTTGAACCGTTGCGGGTCCTGCAACTTGACGTGAAAGGACGCGGGCAGCGCGTCCTGCTGCACGATCTGCAGCATTTCGGGCTGGCCCGCGTAGCGCGCCTTGTATTCGGTCAGCGCGTCGGCCTGGGTCTGGTAGGTGGACAGGTCCACCTCGGAGTTCGCCTTCAACGCCTTCTGGATCGCCTGGCAGACGCTCTCCCGGCAGTTCGGATCCTTGTGCGACTGGTCGGTGGTCAGGTAGATGACAACCTCTACCTTGTCGCCGTAGAGCACCTGGGTGGCCTGGGTCAGCCTGGCGACGATCAGCCCGCCGCCGAGCAGACCCAGCGAGATCGCCGTCGTCAAGATCATCGCGATGGTCATCGTGATGTTCCGGCGAAGCCCCGTCAGGACCTCGCTGAACACATATCCGGCTCGCATTTGTTCCTTTCGCGGCAATCGACCCTGGGTGATCAGCAACAGCTGTGATCAGCAGTGGTCGGCCTCGGTGACTGACGTCGTGGTGGTCATTCGGGTGCCATCTGGCCGAGGCGTTACATGACGGCTCGGGAGGGCGATGCTCGCCGGTGGATGCTCAGCGGCCGACTCCGTACACGCCGCGCGACTCGTCGCGCACCACCCTGCCCAGTTGCAACTCGATGACGCGGCGCCGCATGGAGTCGACGATGTTGTTGTCGTGCGTGGCCATCATCACCGTGGTCCCGGTGCGGTTGATCCGTTCGAGGAGCAACATGATGTCGGCGCTGGTGTCAGGGTCGAGATTTCCCGTCGGTTCGTCCGCCAGTAACAGCAGCGGCCGATTGACGAAGGCTCGCGCGATGGCCACTCGCTGCTGCTCCCCGCCGGACAACTCGTGGGGCAGTCGTCGCGCCTTGCCTTCGAGTCCGACCAGCTCCAGAACCTCCGGCACGATTGTCTTGATCGCGGCGCGCGGCCGGCCGATCACCTCGAGGGCGAAGCCGACGTTCTGCTCCACCGTCTTGTTCGTCAGCAACCGGAAGTCCTGGAACACGCATCCGAGCCGTCGACGATGCGAGGGCACCTTGGACCTGCGCAGCTTCACCAGGTCCTTGCCGGCGACCTGGATCTGCCCGGTGGTCGGAACGTCCTCCCGGAGCACCAACCGGAGAAAGGTCGACTTGCCCGAGCCCGACGGACCGATCAAGAACGCGAACTCACCCTTTTCGACGTCGAGCGAGACGTCTTCCAGGGCGGGTCGGGTTGAGGTCTTGTAGCTCTTCGACACATGGGACAGGTGGATCACAGCTGCACACTCTACTTCCGGGAGCCGTTATCTGGGTGTGACCTGGCCGGTACGACCTGGTCGTTCATTGGATTCTTCATCGGCAAGGAGCGCCGTTACCTCCGCGTGCAACAGCCCGTTCGTAGCCACTGCACTCACCGTGGTCAGATCGACGTCTGCGCCGTCGACATCGGTGAACCGGCCGCCGGCTTCGCGGACCACCGGTACCAGGGCTGCGAGATCCCACAGGCTCAGCTCCGGCTCGGCCGCGATGTCGGCCGCGCCCTCGGCGACGAGCATGTACGGCAGGAAGTCGCCGTAGCCCCGGGTGCGCCAGCATGATCGCAGCAGGGTGGAAAATTGCCGCTCGCGACGAGCTTGCTCCCATTCCTGGAGGTCGGAGTAGGTAAGCGAGGCGTCTGCCAGATTGCGGACAGCCGAGACGCGGCATCGACGGGGCTCGGACCCGGCGAACCGGGTGAACGCGCCGCCCCCCTTGCTCGCCCACCAGCGACGAGCCAGCGCCGGTGCCGAGACAACACCGACCACGAAGTCCGTGCCGTCGAACAGCGCGATCAGGGTCGCCCAGACCGGCACTCCCCGAACGAAGTTCTTCGTGCCGTCGATCGGGTCGATCACCCAGCTTCGGCCGGCGCCCACGGACCGGGGTGCGCCGCCGAACTCCTCGCCGATCACCGTGTCATCCGGCCGTTGCGCGGTGACGACGACGCGAATCGCAGTCTCTACCGCCAGGTCCGCGTCCGAGACCGGGGTCAGGTCGGGCTTGGCCGTCACCGTGAGATCCGAGGCACCGAACCGGGGCAGGCTGATCGCATCGGCGGTGTCGGCCATCGCCAGGGCCAGCGCGAGGTCGTCGGCGTAGCGCGAGGGAACCTCGTGGGCGGCAGGTGCAGTCACCGTGCGACCGTAGCGCCTCCGAACCGTCTCGCCTGTCGGTCGCCCGGTGTTCAGCGCGGCTCCGGATCCGGGCGGCGGCCCCGGAAACGTTCTGGAAGATCCGGGTCGTCGAGCCACCAGGGGCGATCGAGGGTTGTTTCGACGATCGGAGCGCCGTCGGCGGCCCGGTGTTGCCGCGCGTCGAGTTCGGCGTCCAACACGGCCGCTTCCCTGGCGTCCGCCTTTATCCAGCGAGTGGCGGCAAGAATGAGAAATGGCAGGTCGAGAATTTCGGCGACGACCCACAGGATCGCGCCGGCGGTGTGCTGGTCGTCCAGAGGAACAGGGGCGAACGCCGGCCGGTCGACGGCGAAATGCACGAGGGTCATATGCGTCTGGAAGCGCAGCGCAATGCCGGGGAACGCGTCGAGGATCAGTTCCACGAACCCGACGCCGAGAGAAAGTCCGACCGCCAGCGACGTGCGGCGATCGTCGGAATCAACCAGCGGGATGGCGATCAGGATGCCGGCGGCCAACAGCAGTAGGTGCACCGCGCCGCCCGCCCAGGTCGAACTCACCGCAAACGAACCGAGCCCGCCGAAGATCAGCCACAGACACAGGATCGGAACCAGCACCGGGCCGACCAACGGACTTCCGACGATTCTCGTCGCCTTGGCTCGCAGTATGCGCAGTGGCCAGGCGTCGTCACCGTAGGTGGCCCGAATGAGCGTGAGCGGCTGAGCTGACATCAGAACGATCGGAACGACGAGCAGCAGCAGCAATTCCTGGGCCATCCAGACCCACATCAGCTGAAAACCGCGAGCCTGCGGGAATCCGTTGCAGGTCCACAGCAGAGCCGCCAATCCCGCAGCGAAGACGACGTCCCGATGGCGTCGCCAGGGCAGGTGGGACCTGGACGCGGTCCGTTTCATCCGTATATAGGCGGCGGCCGTGAGAACGAGAACGCCGGCCATCACATAGTCCGGACGCCAGTCGGTGAGCAGGCTGAGCTCGGTCGGAGCGTAGGCGATGGACATCGGCCCATAGTGCCCGTTACTTCGCTGGGCTCACCACCGATCCGCCGACGCCTCGCTGTGCTCGCTGTCACCCCGGTGCTCGCTGTCACCCTGGTGCTCGCTGTCACCCTGGTGCTCGAACTGGGTCCGGTAGAGATCGGCATAGAGGCCGCCACCGGCGATCAGGTCCTGGTGCCGACCGGACTCCACGACCCGTCCGCCGTCGATCACCAGGATCTGGTCGGCGCTTCGCACCGTGGAAAGGCGGTGGGCGATGACCAGCGAGGTCCGCCCGGTGAGCGCGGCCGACAGAGCCCGCTGGACGGCGGCCTCCGATTCACTGTCCAGATGTGCGGTCGCCTCGTCGAGGATGACGATGTCCGGAGCCTTGAGCAGGACCCTGGCGATCGCGAGTCGTTGCTTCTCGCCACCGGACAGACGGTGGCCACGATCCCCCACCACCGTCTCCAGACCCTCCGGGAGCGAGGCCACCAGTGGCCAGATCTGGGCAGCCCGAAGTGCCTCCACCATCTCCGCCTCGGTCGCCTCCGGTCTGGCATACGACAAGTTGGCCTTGATGGTGTCGTGGAACATGTGCGCGTCCTGGGCGACCACTCCGATCGAGTCGCGAAGTGATTGCAGGGTAGCGTCTTTCACATCGACATCACCGATGCGAACCGATCCGGAACTCGCGTCGTAGATCCGCGGGACCAGCTGGGAAATGGTGGTCTTACCGGCGCCGGACGGGCCCACCAGCGCCACCAACTGGCCGGGCTCGGCACGGAAGCTGACACCGTGCAGGACCGGGTGCGCGGGGCTGTGGTCGGGGACCGAGATGCTCTCCAAGGAGGCCAACGAGACCTGGTCGGCGCTCGGGTAGGAGAATCGAACATCGACGAACTCGAGCGACCGTGATCCCCTCGGCAGCACGACGGCTGACGACTTCTCGGCGATCATCGGTGGAAGATCCAGCACCTCGAAGACCCGTTCGAACGACACCAAGGCGCTCATCACGTCCACCCGCACGTTCGACAACGCCGTCAACGGCCCGTACAGCCTGGTCAGCAGCAGCGCCAGCGCCACCACGGATCCGGCATCCAACGAGCCGGACAACGCCAGAGAGCCGCCGACGCCGTAGGTCAACGCCTGCGCCAGGGCGGCAACCAGGCTCAGCGCGGCGATGAATGTCCGCCCGTACATGGCGGTGGTCACCCCGATGTCCCGCACTCGCCCGGCCCGGTCGGAGAACGACTTGGACTCCTCTGCGGGGCGTCCGAAGAGCGACACCAGCAACGCGCCCGAGACATTGAATCTTTCGGTCATGGTGGTGGTCATCGATGCGTTGAGGCCATAGGACTCCCTGGTCAACGTCTGCAGCTTGCGGCCGAAGGCCCGCGCGGGCAGCACGAAGATCGGCAACAAGATGAGCGACAGCACCGTGACCTGCCAGGAAAGGGTGAACATCACCCCCGCCGTGAGTACGAGGCCGATCACGTTCGACACCACACCGGACAACGTCGAGGTGAAGGCCTGCTGCGCGCCGATCACGTCGTTGTTCAGTCGGCTGACCAAGGCGCCGGTCTGCGTCCTGGTGAAGAAGGACAGTGACATCCGCTGCACGTGGTCGAAAACCTTGCTGCGCATGTCGAAGATGAGACCCTCGCCGATTCGGGACGAGAAGAAGCGTGAAATCAGCGAATTACCGGTGTCCACCACCGCGAGGACCGCGATCACCAGGGCCAGCATGACCACTGTGTGCGCCGAACCCTTGCTGCTGATCTGGTTGACCACGGCGCCGGCCAGCAGGGGCGTCGCCACCGCGATGACCGCGGAGAAGACGGTGACCGCCAGGAAGAAGGTCAACTCCCTGCGGTAGGGCCGCGCGAAGGTGAGGATTCGCCGCGCGATCCCGGGCTGGAGCTTGTGCTCCTTGACCGAATCGTCGCGGTGCATCGCGCGCAGGGCAGCCCGGGACGCTCCGCCCATGGGTGCTGACGGGGGCATGCGGGGCCACCTCTCGACGCGAATGAAGGTCGGGCACTGGGTCTGACCCGAGCGGCCAGACCAGGGCGCCGGCGAAGTGCGCCACTAGCGAGCAAATCACGCCGCCCCGACAGGGGCCCGACATTTCGCTGACAGCGTGCCGGATCACCGGTGCGCCTGCGCACCGGTGCGGCTCGCTGATGTGGACGAACTGGCTGTCCGGCGTCCTGGACGGCTAACGTTCGTCCAGATCACGGCATGACGGGGGGAAACGCATGGCCACTGCAACCGAGCACATCCACGACGAGGTCCGCGAGCTGATCCGTCGTCGCGGCGTCGATCCGATCTCCGACCAGCGGTCGACCCGGGCGCTGATCGACGAGGTGATCAGCCACTACGAGGAACGCGTTCCCACCTCGTCGCTGCCGCCCCTGATGGACCGGCCGAACGCCGCCCGCTTCATCTTCGACTCGCTCGCCGGGTTCGGGCCGCTGCAGCGCTTCCTCGACGACCGCGAGATCGAGGAGATCTGGGTCAACGGGCCGGGCCGGGTGTTCGTCGCCCGCAACGGAGTCTCCGAGCTGACCACCACGGTGCTGGCTCCCGGCGAGATTCGGGACCTGGTCGAACGCATGCTCAAGCCATCCGGGCGTCGGCTCGACCTCTCCTCACCGTTCGTCGACGCTCTGCTACCGGACGGTTCTCGCCTGCACGCGGTGATTCCGGACATCACCCGCGAACACCTCAGCCTCAACATTCGTAAATTCGTGGTGGCGGCCAACGGCATCGAGGACCTGGTAGCCCGCGGATCAGTGACCGCGCACGCCGCCCGGTTCCTGGAAGCTGCCGTCGTCGCCGGGCTGAACATCATCGTCGCCGGCGGCACCCAAGCCGGCAAGACAACCCTGTTGAACACGCTCATCAACTCGATACCTCCACGTGAGCGCATCGTGACCTGCGAAGAGGTCTTCGAGCTCCGCCCGAACCTGCCGGACATCGTGGCGATGCAGACGCGGCAGCCGAACCTCGAAGGCCAGGGCGAGATCCGGCTACGGCGGTTGATCAAGGAAGCGCTGAGGATGCGGCCGTCACGCATCATCGTCGGGGAGGTTCGGCAGGAGGAGTCACTCGATCTGCTGATTGCACTGAACTCGGCCTAACCGGACTTAACTTGCACACTCTGTAGATCGCACCGACGTTCCCGAGTGAGGTACGCCTTGCGCACGGTTGCCAAGGTGCTTAGCGGCGCGGCACCCTGTGCAATGGTCAAGGCCCGCCATACAGACACCTTGTGCCTGTCTCGTGCCATGGGGTGGGACAGGCTTGCTCGCGCCCATGGGGTCCCGATCAGCTGATCGAGTTTCTCGCCGGGGGCCTACCCTCGAGGCGATTGGCGAGTCGGGCGGCGATCATTGCCCGCTGCGAGTCCGTCAGGTGACGCCGGTGCAGATTGTGGGAGATGACGTACTGGGTGACGTCATCTCCCATATAGTCGCTGATGACCACGGGGACGCCTGCCTCAGCGCACGCCCGGACCCGGTCGCGGCCGTCGATTCAGCGGTCGGCGACGGCCTGGCCGATCTGGACGACTCGTGGTCGGGTCACTCCGGCGGCCGCCGCGACCTCACGGGGGAGCGCGCCTGCCGCGAGCGCAACCCGGATGGCTTCGTGCCACTGCTCGTCCGCGGCCCGCACTGCTGCGCTGCGGTGGGCAGTTGCGATCCGTACCGCCTCCAACGGGTCCATTCCGCCGACCTTAGGTGGAAACCGTCACTCCGTGCAAGCTCACTTACATCAATGGGGTAGATGCGGGACGGACTAGGGTGAAGCTGCGTAAATCGACTTACACCTGGGGACAAAGGCGGCTAGCGTTGATCTCAACACAGCCAGCCCCGAGGAACACCCCCCGTCAGGAGAACGCCGTGAGCACCATCCGCAGCCTCGCCCACGAATTCCACGTCCAGTACTGGGACGTGGGAGCGTTCCTCGAACTCGGCGGGGTCGCCAGTTACGACGAGAATGCCGAACTCGACTACCCAACCGAAGTTCTCTACCGCCAGCAGTGGGCGGCTGGGCCTGAACACTTGACCTTGTGGGTCCGCAACGCCGCCTGGAACGGCGGCGCATGGACGGACACGGCGCTGCACAGCACGAACTCGGTAGACCTGACAACCAACATCGTCACGCACGAAGGCTGGGCCGTTCTGGGCTTCCTGCCGATACAGCACATCGTCGTAGTGCCGGCGGGCGTCACGCCGGACCCGAGCTGGATCGGCTCGGGCTGCCGCATCGACGACGGGCGCGATATCAACGACGGGCACGACGTCGACTGGGACTACGCCTTCCCCTGCCCGTGCCACCAGTTCGGTGCTCACGGTGCTCACGAGCGTTGGTTCCATCAGTCCGCCCGTGAGCATCCCGCCCCGACGCCGAAGGTCTCGCCACGGGCGGAGCGGGCTGGGCGCCGTGGTGGGCGTGGTCTTCATCCCCGCTGCGCCGGACCAACGGCGCGGCAACTGCGGTCTTTGGCGCACGCCGCGAATGGGCAGACCAGATGACCCGCCTGAGATTGCCGAAGTCGCGCAACGGGCGGATCGGGCTGGCCGCCGCGGTCGTGGTCTTCCTAGCCATCGGCGCAACGACGTCCAACGGCGCGGCGAAGACCACCGCCACACCGGTATCTCAGGCCGCAGCCGCTGCTGCCACATCGAGCAGCAGTGCGCCGCCGGCCACCTCGACTACCAACACGCCTACGTCGCCGAAAACCACTGTGCGGGCGACCCCGGCCGTTACACATGCCGTGCTTCCAGCAACGCCCGCTAGTCCCTCGACGAGCAGCGAAGTGGACCCGCAGACGTCCAGCGACGCCCGGATGGTAGAGAGCAGTTGTCCCTGTTTGCCGACGCCGACGTCAACGAGTTCAGTCTGCAACCTGAAACCCTCGGGTCGCGACCTGATCATGGTCATGAAGAACCCCGGGCTACCCGCAGACTCGCTGGAGGTAGGGGACGGCCCCTCGATCTCCTGCCAGACGATGTTCGACGCGTGGGAGAAGACAGTGCCGCAGGGTGACGGGTACTGCTACACGATCGCGTGGGCGTCGGATAACCCAGGGTATGTCGCGGGTGACGGGACTCCTGCGAAGCCTCTCAAGAACGTCCTCGATCAGGTTGGGGCGGGCTGCTAAGGACCTACCGATAAATAACCACATCTTTTGGTGAGATGTGCGCGATACTGTGGTAGTGGCGATCAGCGTGGATGTGGTGCAGGCGTTGCGGGCGAAGTTCGAGGCGGTGCTCCCACATCTGGACGAGCGTCAGCAGCGGCTGGTGATGGCCGGTGAGGCACGATCGTTGGGTCATGGCGGTATCGCCGCGGTTGCTGCCGCGGCGGGAGCCTCGCGTTCCCGGATCGCGCTGGGAGTGGCCGAGTTGGAGGCCGGTGCGCCGCCGTTGGGCCGGGCCCGGCGGGCCGGTGGTGGCCGCAAGTCTTTGACCCAGACCGGTCCCGGTCTTGTCGATGCACTGTTGGCGCTGGTGGAGCCGACCCGGCGGGGTGATCCAGAATCGCCGTTGTGCTGGACGACGTCCTCCACCCGCAAACTGGCCGAGGAGTTGACCGCGGCCGGGCACAAGGTGGGACCCGACACCGTCGCCAGGTTGCTGCGCGAGGAGGGCTTCAGCCTGCAGGCGAACTCGAAAACCCTTGAAGGCGCTGAACATCCGGACCGTGATGCCCAGTTCTCCTACCTCAACAACCGGGCCAACGATCACCTGAACACCGGTGATCCGGTGATCTCCGTCGACACGAAGAAAAAGGAACTTGTCGGCGAGTACAAGAACGGCGGCCGGGAATGGCGGCCCGCCGGTGAACCCGAGAAGGTCAAGGTCCACGACTTCATCGACCGACAATTGGGCAAGGCCAATCCCTATGGTGTGTACGACCTGGCCGCAGACACCGGCTGGGTCAGTGTCGGTACCGACCACGACACCGCCGCATTCGCCGTCGAGACGATACGCCGCTGGTGGAACACCATCGGCATCAACGCATATCCCCACGCAACCCGGTTGCTGATCACCGCCGACGGCGGCGGATCCAACGGCTCCCGCACCAGGTTGTGGAAGACCGAACTGGCCACCCTGGCCACCGAAACTGGCCTGCAGATCACGGTCTGCCATCTACCGCCCGGCACCAGCAAATGGAACAAAATCGAGCACAGGCTGTTCTCCCACATCTCGATGAACTGGCGTGGCCGGCCACTGACCAGCCACGAAGTCATCGTGCAAACCATCGCCGCGACCACCACCCGCACCGGGCTGCGGGTCCACGCCGAACTGGACACCAACAGCTACCCCACCGGACTCACCATCCCAGACTCCACCATGAAAGCGCTGTCCGAATCCGGCACCCTCACCCGCCACGAATGGCACCCAGACTGGAACTACACCCTGAAAAAACCCCCAAACTAAGCGTGTTGATCATCGGCAAGCCCTAAGGACTCGCCGCGCCCCGAACCCCACCCACCTAAATTAACCGCGAGCCCTAACCCGGCACCGGCTACCCGAAGTCGGAGGCCGATCGTGTAGGAGCCGTTCGTCACCCGCGGGTCATCTTGCAGCAGCCCCTGGGGGATCGCCGGCAGCGGAGTTGGTACGCGTCTACTCGCGACCGTTCGCCGCGAGACAGACCTTCCGCACTGTCGCCGGGTGCCAGACGCGACCACCATGCGCGGTCGGCACGTCGCTGTCGTTTAGGACCCGGGCGATGTCCGACCACCCAGACCCGGCGTTACGTGCTTCGACGATGCTGGCGACCACCTCATCGGCCAGGGTGCGGGGGCGTCCAAGCTGAACGCCCTCGGCCTTGCGCTGCGCCATGCCCTCACGGGTGCGTGCGCCGATCAGTTCCCGTTCGTACTGGGCCGCGGAGGCCAGGACATTGGCCGTGAACCGTCCGGCCGGGTCCGCCAGATCCAGTGCGGGTGAGAGCAGCACCATGCCCCAGCCCTGCCGGCCTGCCCGGTCGATCAGCCCAGCGAAGTCGGCAACCGACCGAGAGATCCGGTCGAGTCGAATCGACAGCAAGGAGTCGGCTTCCCCGCGGTCGAGCCGGTCCAGCGCATGTTGCAGGGCCGGGCGGTTCATGGTCTTCGCGCTCAGACCTTCGTCGGCCACGATCTCCAGATCCCAGCCCCGACGGTCGGCCTCGGCGGTCAGCGCGGCGCGCTGGGCGTCGAGGCTGGCACCGTTGTCGACCTGCTCGGCCGTGGATACGCGGACGTATCCCAGTGCGAGCGGCCGAGGCCGGGATTCGGAGGTCTTGCGGGGGCGGGCCATGGTCCTATCTTATACCAATGGTTCCTTTGGTATCAATAGGTCGGTCCGATCTGTTTCCCCGAGCACCCACCGCAGAGCGGCGAGTGCTCCCGCGATGTACGCCCGTTGCCCCGGGGTCGACTCGATGTGCTGGTCGGCGAGCGCGGCCAGGGCGTTGCAGGCGGTGCGGATCTCATTGGTGTCGGTGGTCATGATGGATTCCTGTTCGTCGGACGTCGGCCATCTCTGGGGTCTCGGGTCGGCGGCCGACCCGATAGCCGCCTGATGTTGGAGTGACCGCAGAACTCGCAGTATGAGGTCGCCTGGTCCTCGGTCAGCATGCGGGGAGTGTGCATCCGACAGCCGTCGCACCATGACCGGACAGGTACGCCGGTCACCACGGATCGCCGGTCCTGTCCGTCCCGAAGCGTCCAAGCGTCCGAATAGCCCCTTGACCAGCACAAATGGTCTGGACGGATGAATCGTCCGGACACTTCGATCCGTCCGGATGTTTGATTGCGTCCGGCCGTTCTCGCAGGTCATCGCCTATTCGGGACGCTTGGACGGTTGCGGACGTCATCATCGGGCATCGTGGGCCGGAAGGTAGCGGGCCACCGCATCAGCGAAGTCGTCGCGCCGATAGCCACGCTCGGTCCTGGCCACATTGCGAGCCGGTGAGATACCAAACCCTTTGAGTCGCACGGACAACCGGCGAGGCGAGAGGTCGATCTCGTGCCACGGTGCATCATCGTCGCTGCGAAGTTGCGCAGCGAGTTTGGCCGAGCCGATGAAGTTGTCCGGCCAAGTTGTCCACACCTGCGATATATCCCGGAGCAACTGGATATTCATCGACTCCGCGGCGTCAGCGTCATTGTGCTCAGTTGTCAGCACAAGGGCGATCTCGCGGGCACGAGCTGGCCAGCGACCGCCGGCCAGGTCAGCCAGGGCGACCATCGGTGCCCAGTTGTCGGCCGCCCGGTCCTCCAGCGGCATCAGCGGATCGGCGGAGCGGAGCTGGTCGAGGTTGCCATTGACCCAATCGCTGAGCTGGTCTCGCAGAGCGTGCAGCGGCGGGCCATCGCGAAACTGCCGGTACGGGTGGACGAACTCATCAGTCGCCCGCCTGCGCATCGTGATGTTGATCGCCCGGTCGGTGATGGTGTCGGGCATGTTGCCGATCCCCGCAAGGGCGGCCATCGCATAGACGGAGAACTCTGTCGGGGTCTGTTGCGGGCCGACGCATCGCCAGGTGGTGGCTGCCCGACTGTGCCCGGCGTTGAGCAGACCACGCAGGTCTTCGTTCTGCTCCGCCTTCACCTTGGTGCCAAAGATCGTGTCGGCTTCGTCCAGCAGAATGGTCGGTGGTGAGTCTTCTGCGTCGATAACTCGGTACAGGACCGCTGTAGAGACGTTGGCCGTCATCATGGGGTGGTGGCTGGTCGCGGCGATGACTTCGAGCAGGCGCGTCTTGCCGCACCGCTTCTCGGGCGAGTTGATCACAAGGCGGGGCGCGTTGTTCCAGGCGGCCAGTCCGTGGGTTGCCGCGATCCAAAGAACCACTCCGTCCCGGGCTGCCGGTGACGGGGAGATGACGTAGCGGTCGATCGCAGCCGCCACCGCATCCAAAAGAGCGGCCCCGACGGGCAGCACGTCTGGTTCTACGTCGTCGTCCCAGCGGTCGGAACCGAAGTCGAGGCCAAGATCAGACATTGCGACCTACCTCAACCGCAAGGAGTGCAGCGACCGCTGTCAGCTCGCCGGTGACGACAGCGGCTAGGTCCGTCAGCTCGCCGGCCCCCCAGGCTGCCGCATGGAGGCGTTCACCGGCGCGCTGAACTACACGTCGACAATGATTCCCCAGCAGCAGATCGCGGTAGTGCAAGGCCAAGGCCGGTACCGGCGCCTTGTCCTGCAAGCTCCAAAGACTCGACTGCACATGCCCGCGAAATGCTGGCGGGGTCGCGATCCCGTGCACCATTGCAACGCTGGGCACCGTGACAGGGTCAGGGATGATGCCGCCGCGGAGGCACGCCACCGCCGATCGGAACACCCATCGCGGGATCACGGCGGTGAACATTTCCGGCAGAAGTGGCTCGACCAGCTCGGCCAGACTTTGAAGTGGTAGGGCCGATACCAGGAGGCCGCCGACGGCGACTTCCGTATCAGTGGCACGACTCTCGTGGTCGGTGGTATCATAACGATGATCGCCGGCCAGCGGATCAGCAGCCCCTCGACCTTGTGTCGGGGGGTTTTGTGTTGGGGTCACAGGGTCACTTCCCCCCGCGCAGGAGGGCGGCGAGGCGGTTGCGCTGTTCAGCAGTGAACGGTGGCGCAGAGTCCACTGTTCGACGGATGTGATCCGCTAGACGTTCGGACTTGAGTTGGCGGCGCAACTCGGTTACGTCCGCGTCGGGGTCACGACGTATTGCAACGGCGATTTGTGATCGCGTTTTGGTCCAGGTCACAACGAACTCCGGGAGTGTGGGCAGGCTCGCGCCTATCTCACCGGGATGACCGGACTTTGTCGACTGAATCGTTGCCGAACGTCCAAACAGGCGGAAGCATACTACAACGATGTTGATGTAGTCAAGCTGGGGTTACCAGGCCCAGCTGCTCAGGGACGGGCCTGACCGCATCGGCATGGGCAGGATCTGACCAGGGGCCTTGGACGCCCCTACTTCCATTTGCCGATCGATCCACGCCGCGTTGTGCTGGAACGTACTCACGCAATGCGGTCGATCGCCGGGAATTGGCGCACCGCACCGCTGGACGAAGATGCGATCTCTAGGCTTCTCGTTGGGTGCGGGATCACTGACTGGGACGTGGCCTGAATCGCCGGGGAAAGCAGCCCAGCCACCACCTACGGCTGCCTTAAATATGGCCAGGCACTTTGAGGCGTGCCCGTTGTCACAATAGGGATAGAAGCCTTGCTCCAGGTGTGCTGGTTGGAAAGGGCTGGCCTCTAGTACCTGCGATTGCTCAAGCGGCACTACCAGCGATGCTGCCCGACCGAGGCGGTAAGCGTTGCGCTGTGACAACTTTCGTGGTGTCGTCATTTGTCACCATTCCAGTCGATCCGAATGAACTCGGGTGAGAACCGCCGGGGAGTACCAAGCGGAACAGGTAGAACCGTTACGGTCATGAGTGCGTCTAAGACCTCGCGGCGAGCCTTCCACACTAGCGATTCCCACGCTGCGGGGACGTCGTCGGCACCGACCATCTGGGCGAGCGCCACGGACGTGGACGTGTCCACCATGGTCGCCTCGACCGAGCCCAGCCGCTGACGTAGCCGCTCGGAGGTGGTGCGCAACTGCCCGGCGGTCAGGACACCCTCGCTCCAAAGGCGAACAGCCTCCTCGATCTGAGCGCGTAGCCCCCGCGCCTCCCGCTCCAAACCCGGGCGGTCCACGCCCTGTGCCGAGGTCAGGAGGCCCCTCGCGTCCGGCCTCTGCAATCTGGCGACGATCACCCCCGCGACATATTCGTCCGATAGGTCAGCGCGGCGGGCCAGATGCATCCCCGTCTCACATTTGTAGATCGAATAGCGGGTGCCGCGCATCTGGGATGTGCCGGATCGCAAGACCGAGACGCGCCCGACCGCCTCGCACTTGCCGCACCGAGCGAGGCCGGATAAGAGCCACTTTCCGACGTTGCTGGTCGATAGCCGTCGCTTCGGGTCTGTAATGATCGCTCGGACCGACCGCCAGGTGCTCTCATCCACAATGGCCTCCCAGGCATCCACCTTCACCACCTCACCCCGGTAGACGGATGCGCCATAGTTCCGCTCTCGCAGAAGGATCTGGCGCAACGTGGCGTAGTACCAAAGCTTCCCGGTAGCTGTCCGCACACCGCTTTCGTTCCAATCCCGCATGACCGACGCGAGGCTCTCCCCGTTACCCACCGCGGTGTACGCGTCTCGCACCATGACCGACTCCACCGGATGCAGGGTGACCCCATCCCGGTTATAGCCGAACGGTCGCGTACCGCCTCGCCAGGTCCCCCGCTCCGCGCCTTGCTGATGCGCTCGGGTGATCCGCTCCGCCTTGTGCTCGCTCTCCCCCCGGTCCACGGCTCCGATGATTCGAGCTGTCATCCGACCCGCCGCGGTGTCCAGCGACCACTGGCCGGCCTTCACGAAGTGGGTGTCCGTCCCGTGCAGGTTGACTGCCTCGATGTAGTCCTCAAGTTCGCGGGGCGCCCGGTGCAACCGATCGGGGTGCCACACCAGGACCACGTCTACTTGACCTGCCCGGATCGACTCCAGCATGGCCATATAACCGGCCCGACGCTTTCCGGAGTAGGCAGACACGTCGTTGTCGGAATACACCTTGGAGAGGGTCACTCCTAGCGATTTGGCCAGGCGCTCGCAGTCCTCCCGCTGGCGTTCCACCCCGAGCCCGGCCCCCGCCTTGTCGTCACTGATGCGTGCGTACATTACCGCTGACCTCGTCATATCTATAGACCCTACAGGTATAGCTGGGGCTGCCGGGTATGTGTTCGGTGCACGCGAACTCGGCGCGCGAGGCCGTGATCAAGCTCTGCACCCTGCCCCTGCTGGCCGGTGAGAACGTCACGGCAGCCTTCGTCGTGCCGACCGTGGCGACGTCCATCGATCTGGTCGTGCAGCTGGGCATGGATCCGGGCGGCCATCGCCGGGTACGGGAGATCGTCGCTCTCCCCGGCCGGGTGGAGGGCGGGGTGGTGGAAGTCGCGGACATCTTCAACAGTCGCGACAACGCACTGGTCAGAGCCGAGGGCTACCCGCCCCATGCGGATCGGTTCGTCCGGCACGGCATCGATCTGCCGGCTCTGCTGGCCACGCCCCGACAAGGGGCCGCGAACTGAAACCCGGCCAATCCTTGGTCACTTACCTGTCGGCAGCACGAGCAGCTTCGCCGCCTTCATGGTCGGTCCGTAGAGGAAACCCGTAGGCGGGTTCACCGGTCACCAGTTCGGGGTCGATCGGTCCCAGCACCGGGTCGCCGGCGCAGCCGTCGGCCATCGATTGCTGATCGTGCAGGACGGTGAAACCTATCGTCTTCCCAGGTTGCACCACATACGGCAGCAACGACGTAGCACCGAACAGGTCGACGACGTTCGAGTTGGGGTCGTGCACCTTGCCGGTGTCGGACTCGATGTACTCGATGCACTTCCCGTCGCTGGTCGACGGGGTGAACCTGGCCGGGTGAGTCGGGGCCGGCCCGAGGCTTTCCACCGCGAGCGCACCGAGCAGCAGCACCGCGGAGCCGGCCGGGGTCGGCGGAACGGAGAGGTGGTGAAATCCACTGCGCTTCTCCATCGAACCCAGATCGTCGGCGAAGACCTGCAAGCCCGCACCGCCCTGCTCCGAAGGGTTCGACACGACCACCATCGTCAGTTTCTGGCCCGGCCACGCATCCTCGCCCTGCGCAATCAGTTCCTCTGCAGGGTTGGTTTTCCCGGCGGCATACACGCTGAGCCGGTAGGCCAGGCCCGGAGCCTTCGTCAGGCTCCCGGTGGGATCCAGAACTTCCACCGGGAAGTAGTCGCCGGCCTTGCCGTACGGCACCGTTTGCAGCTTCTTGCCGCCGTGGGCCGGCGAACCGACCCAGACGTCGACCGGTGACCCCTGGGGCGATGCCTTCGGCCGGTAGAGATTGACCACCCGCACCGCGGTGTCGGTGACGACTGTGCGAGTGATGTCGTAGCCGGTGCCCGATGCGCCCGCGGCGAAGGGCGCGTCGGGAACGGAACCGGCGCCCGCGCTCCGGATGGAGGCTCCGGCGGATGTCGCAGTGCCGGCTTCCTTGCCTCCGCAGCAAACGAGCAGCAGACCGGCCGCAACGAGGACGGAAAGTACGCGCAGTTCTGGAACTCTGGGAACCATGGATGTCTCCTGTCGAACCGCTGGACGTGGGTGTTGGGCGTGATGGGCGTAGGTGTTGGGCGTGATGGGCGTGGGTGCGCTGGTAGAGCAGCCGAGGACCGCCTTTGATACCTCGAGCACAGCCGGTGCGGATTGTGACGCGGCGGACACCTGCGCATCCCAACAGGTGGAATCTTGGGGCGTTTCGCGCCGTTAAACTTCACAGGCGATGGCGCGCAGGACTGGCGTCGGACCAGCCGCGCCGGCGTCGAGTCCGACAACACCCGATCACCGTAGGAAGAAGAAATGACCAGCACCACCGCACACAGTTCCAGCCCTGCCACCGCCACCCGGCCCGCCGCCACCCTCAAGTCGGCCCCCTCCTTGAAAATCAAGGCCGAGAAACGGGTCAAGGACGAGATTGCGTCGATGCTCTCGACCAATGGCAACACCGCCACAGCGAAAGACTGGGTGCCCCGCGTCGTGATGATGGCGTACGAGCGGCGCTGCGCGAACAACCCGGCCAATGGCGAACTGGCGGAATGCTTCTCCGTGGCAAGCGCTATCGCAGCAAAGAGCTGATTGATTCTGACCTTCTGCCGCGCTCACTACTAACTTCTGCCGCGCTCACCTACTACAGTGAGCCGACATGAACACGGTCGTCATCGACGAGAGCCGGCGACGGCTTCTCACGTTGGCGGCCGTCCGCGCCGACGGCCACCCATCTCTGCCTGTACGACAACCAACTGTCCGAACTACCGGGGAGGATCGGGTTACTGCGCGAATTGCGCGTGCTCGACCTGGCGTCGAGCGTACCGTCCCGCCTACCACCGGAAATCGCGTTGTGCGGCCAGTTGGAATACCTGTACCTGCACGGTAATCGGCTCGTGGACTGCCGGCAGAGCTCGGCCGGCCGGGTCGACTCGTCTACCTGAACGTCAATTCAAATCCGCTGGGCCGCTTATCGGATTCAATCGGCGGCCTACACAGTCTCGCGGAACTTCGAGCCGAATCCGTCGGGCTCCAGAACCTTCCGAATGCAATCTGCGGATTCGAGAAACTGCGCGAGCTGCACCTGCGCGGCAAATCCATCCGCGACCTGCCCGCCGCAGCGAATGCGTGGCCGGATCTGCGTTACTGCAATCTTCGGAACAATCGGCTTCAGCACGTTCCGCCTTCCTTGACCGACGCGCCGCGATTGCGAGAATTGGATCTGCGGCAGAACGGGATCGACGCCCTTCCGTCCTTTCTGCTGACCCTTCCGGTCCTGGACAAGGTCGACGTGCGATGGAACCGGGTCCGGGAAACCGATGCCGTGGCACTGGAGTTGCGCGTGCGAGGTTGCCTGGTCCACCTTTGAGCGGAATTCCTGGGAGCTGCCCGGGTATTCTGCGCACATGGGCAAGACCTACGAAGGTATCGACGATCGACTGGCGACGTGGATGGCGGCGCAGCCTCTGTTCGTCGTCGGCACCGCGCCTCTGGACGGGAACGGCCTGCTCAACGTGTCGCCGAAGGGCACTGCCGGTACCTTTGCGGTCCTGGACGAACACACCGTCGCCTACCTCGATCTGACCGGTAGTGGCATCGAGACCATCGCCCACCTACGTCAGAACGGCCGGATCGTCATCATGTTCATGGCCTTCGACGGCCGGCCCAGCATCGTGCGCCTGCACGGCCGGGGCGAGGCGGTGCTGCCGGATGATCCGCGTTTTCCCGATTTGGCGCCACTGTTCTCCGAGCATCCAGGCGTCCGCTCCATCATCGTGGTGACGGTGCAGCGCATCTCGGACACCTGCGGCTACGCGGTCCCGAAGATGCTGTATCTGGAAGACCGGAGTGTGCTGGACGTGAGCAACGCCAAGAAGGGCGACGCCGGGCTGGTCCGGTACAGGTCGGAGAAGAATTCCGTCAGCCTGGACGGCCTTCCCGGCCTGGCCTGATGCGCGGCCCCGCCCTGGCGTGATCCGCGGCGCGTCGCGGCAGCGCCGGGTGGGTTCGCCCGTCTCGAGTTCTCCGGAAATTCATCTCGCCACAACCCTTGACGGGCGTTCCCCGCTGCAATTAGATAGGGAAACTTACCTAACCATTCGCCGCTTCCAACGGCGCAACAGCCAAGGAGACCCGATGACAACAGCGCGCCCGGCGCTGAAGTTGGTGGCCGCATTGACCACGGCCGCCCTGATGATCGCCACCGCAGCATGTGGATCCACCAGCACGGCCGCTGGAAATTCCACCTCGGCCAATACGGCGGCGGCAGGTACGTCGGCCGCAAGCACGTCTCCGGCAAGTACGTCGGCAGCTGCGAGTCCACCGGCGTCTGCGCCGGCCGTATCGGCCTCTGCTGCGGCGAGTCCACCGGCGTCTGCGCCGGCCGTATCGGCCTCTGCCGCGGCCAGTCCACCGGCGCCGGCCGCATCGGGAAAGGCCACGACTCTGCACGTCTGGATGCAGGGTGACACCCTCAAGGACATCAACATCGTCGGACTGAACGCGGAGTTCAGCGCCGCGCATCCCGGTGTCACCGTCGATCTGCAGGAGCAGACCTGGACCGACTACACCACCAAGGTCACGACCGGCCTGGCCGACGGTTCCGGCGCAGGACCGGACGTTCTCGAACTCGGCAACACCCAGGTCGCGCAATTCGCCGGTGCCGGGGCTCTCGAAGAACTGAAATCCGCCGATTTCGACAATTCGAGCACCTGGCTCGGTGGTTTGAAGGAATCCTCCACCTACAACGGCAAACTCGTCGCGGTGCCCTACTACGCCGGTGTCCGGGTCGGGATCTACCGCATGGACGTCGCAGCCAAGGCCGGTGTGAAGCCGCCGTTCGACAGCCTCGACGCCCTGCAGGCCGGCGCGGTGAAGTTGATGGCCGGTCAGCCGGACAGCTATTCCGGTCTGTACTTCCCCAGCCAGTACTGGTACGAGGGCATGTCGTTCATCTGGGACGCGGGCGGGGACATCGCCAAGCAGGGCAGTGACGGCAAATGGACGGCAGCGCTGGATTCGGACGCCTCGAAGGCGGGCCTCAAGCGCCTGAAGAGCTTCGTCGATGCCACCTCGCGGGGCGGTGACGGACAGACCGAGGCCAACGACGCACTCGTCATGGCGCAGGACCAGACCGCGATGTTCATCGACGCCTCGTGGAAACCCGGGGTCGTGGTGGACCCGAAGTCGGGCAACCCGAAGCTGACCGGCAAGGTGGGCGTGTTCACCGTGCCCGGTTCGAAGCCGGGAACCGTGCTGCCCCAGTTCCTCGGCGGTTCGGACATCGCGATCAACGGCAAATCCCCGAACGCAGATTTGGCCAAGGCGTACACGAAGATGCTGACCGGACAGAAGTACCAGGCGGTGCTCGCCGGGAAGGGATACATCGCCAATTCCACCGCCTTCAAGCCGAAAACCGGCGACGCGACCGCGGCAATCGTGGTGAAGGCGGCGTCGACCGGTCGATTCGTTCCCAACTCGAAGAACTGGACGAAGGTGGAGGACGGCAACGTTCTGCAGAACATGTTCGACGCAGTCCTGTCGGGCTCGCAGTCCATCGACGATGCCACCAAGGACGCCAGCACCAAGATCACCGAGCTGCTGAACAGCTGAACCACCGGACCGGCCGGACCCTCCGCTTCTGCTGGGTCCGGCCGGTCCGCTCCATCGCCGTCGGGACCTGTGGGAAGGAACAACAGTGACCTCTGCGCCACCGATCGACCGCCTCCTGGCGGCCGCCGAACCCGAGCCGGCGAACCCGCCGGTGCGGCGTCGTTCCTGGGCTCCCTACGCAATGGTGGCGCCGCTGATTCTGGTACTCCTGCTGGTCCTGATGGTTCCGTTGATCCGACTGATCATCGTGTCGCTGCAGAAATACGGCCTGGACCAGCTGATCGGGGGAAAGCCGACGCAGTGGGTCGGTCTGTCGCAGTTCGGTGATGTGCTGTCCTCCTCGGATTTCTGGTCCGCCCTGTGGCGCACGATCAAATTCGTCATCGTCGCCGTCGGGCTCACCATGGGCCTCGGACTCGCCCTGGCGCATCTGTTGGCCAAGGTTTCCGCTCCGGTCCGGATTTTCCTGCTGCTGTCCCTGGTCACCGTCTGGGCGATGCCGCCGATCATTGCCATGCCTATCTGGCGCTGGCTGATCGATCAACGGTTCGGTGTGCTCAACTACGTGCTGAACAAGGTCGGCGTGTTGCCGACCCGCAGTTTCAGTTGGTTTCGCCAGCCGCTCACCGGCTGGATGATCATCACCGCCATTGTGGTCTGGGGCGCTCTGCCGTTTGTGATCATCAGCCTGCACGCCGCTCTCACCGCCGTATCGACCGATCATGTCGAAGCCGCTCGATTGGACGGCGCCGGCGCCTGGAAGGTGTTCACCGCAGTGACCCTGCCGGCGATCAGATCGACGCTGATGATCATCACCACTCTTTCCATCATCTGGGACTACCGGGTCTTCGCGCAGATCTGGTTGTTGCGAGACATAGGCGCCAACAAGGACGCCTTTTACACGATCGGAATCTGGTCCTACGTGGAATCTTTCTCCAACAAGAACTTCGGGTTCGGCGCCGCCATTTCCCTGATCAGCGTCCTGCTCCTGGGTGGTCTTTCGGCCTTCGCCGTCCGGAACGTCCTGGCCGGCACCGCCGAGCAGGAGTCTCGATGACGATGGCTACCGTCGACAGGCCTACCTCAGCGCGGGTATCGGCTGGCCCCGTCGCGCTCACCCCACGTCGGCGGCGGTCGAAGCGGGTGGTCACCAAATCGCTCTGGAACATGCTGGGCGTCCTCGTCGGCCTGGTGATGATCTTTCCGGTGTTCTGGATGGTCAGCAGCTCCTTCAAGACCGGCATAAACCTGCAACGCTCGATACCGCAATGGATTCCGAGCCCTGCCACATTCGATTCCTACCGCAGGGCGTTCGCCCAGCCTCGGTTCCTGGGAAGCCTGGCCAACAGTCTGATCGTTGTCACCGCCACCGCGCTCGGATCGTTGATCATCGGGTTCGTCGCCGCGCTGGCATTGGGCCGCATGCAGTTCCGGGGGCGCAAAGCGTTGGTGATCCTGGTGATCACCATTCAAATGGTGCCCATCGAGGGCCTCATCATCCCGATGTACCTGATGCTGAACAGATACGGGTTGACCGACTCCGCGATCGGGCTGACCCTGGCCTACCTTTCCTTCGTGCTGCCCTTCACCGTCTGGATGCTGCGTGGCTTCATTGCAGCCGTCCCCGTCGATCTGGAAGAAGCGGCCCTCGTCGACGGTTGCACGCGCGGCCAGGCATTCCGCAAGATCATCCTTCCGCTGGCCGCACCCGGATTGGTGGCAACCACCGTCTTCGCCGTGATCCAGGCGTGGAACGAATACCTTTTCGCCTACGTACTTCTGAAGCAGAACAGCAAGCAGACCATTAGAGTGTGGCTCGATACTTTCATCACCACCAAGGGTGTGGATTGGGGTGCACTGATGGCCGCTTCGACCATTGTGGCGCTGCCGATCGTCGTGCTTTTCGCCATCATCCAGCGCAAAGTGGCGGCCGGAATAACCGCCGGGGCGGTGAAGGGCTGATGACGTCGGCGCAACTTTCCGTCTCGCCCAGTCTGGCTCAACTCGCTGATTCCGTACTGCTTCCCGGCTTCACCGGTTCGACCGCGCCAGACTGGTTGCGGCGCAGGATCTCCGGTTCGCTGGCCGGTGTGTGTCTGTTCTCCTCCAACGTCGGCAAACCCGAACAGCTGCGGTCGTTGACCGACTCGCTACGGTCGGAGCGCGAGAACGTGGTCATCTCGGTCGACGAGGAAGGCGGCGGCGTCACCCGGCTGGATGCCGCCACGGGATCGCGATTTCCCGGCGTCGCCGCCCTCGGGCGTGCCGACGACGTCCGACTGACGGAGCAGATCGGGGCCGCCGTAGGACGTCTCGTCGGTCAGGCCGGCATCACCCTCAACTTTGCGCCGTGTGCGGACGTGATGGCGGACCGGTTCAATCCGGTAATCGGAATCCGATCGTTCGGCGCCGATCCGGCACTGGTGGCGCGCCATACCGCAGCCTTCGTGACCGGACATCAGTCCACCGGACTCGCAGCCTGCGCCAAACACTTTCCCGGTCATGGCGACACCGATGTGGACACACACCTTTCGGTCGCCGTCATCGACTCGGATCTGGAATCCATCCGGTCCACGGCACTGTTGCCCTTCGTCGCCGCGGTCGAGGCGGGCGTCGCCTCCGTGATGGCGGGGCACCTGCTGGTACCTGCGGTGGATACGTTGCCGGCCAGCATTTCTCGCAGGTGGTTGACCGACATCCTGCGCCTCGAGTTGGGCTTTTCCGGCGCCGTCGTCACCGACGCCCTGGAAATGGCAGCGATCGCCGCCACCTACGGAATGGTCGAGGGGGCCGTGATGGCCATCGAGGCCGGCGCCGATCTGCTGTGTCTCGGGGCGGACGATGCCACTCCCGATCTGTTGGACGCCATTTCTGCGGCGCTCATCGCCGCGGTGCGAACGGGGCGTTTCCCCGAATCCCGTCTGGTGGAAGCGGCCGGACGTGCGCTGACCCTTTCCGCCCGGCCTGCTGTTTGCGCGCCGATCGATTCGGCGGCCGATCGAGCGCTCTCGGAGAAGGTGGCGCGCCGCGCACTGCTCACAGTCGGCCCACTCCCCCGCCTGCGACGAGGCCTGGTCGTCGTCCGGTGTGAGGCGGGACGCAACTTCGCCGTCGGATCGGTTCCGTGGGGGCCGATGACCGCCATTCCGGCGAACCTGTCGGCGACCGAATCCGTCGTCACCGCAACTCTGCCGCCGGACCTCGATCAACTCCGGAACGCCGAGCAGCTTCTGATCGTGACGAGCGACCGACACCGGTATCCCTGGATGCAGGAGGTGGTGCGCGCGATCCGTTCCGTACGTCCGGATGCCGTGTTGGCCGAAATGGGTACCAGCGGTGTCGAGGCACGGGATGCGCCCGCCATCGCCTCCTTCGGTGCGGGTCTTGCCAACACGCGCGCGATGGTCGAGGTTCTGGCCATCGGCACAGCAGGATGACCCTGATGGAGCCGCAACAGCGCAGCGCCGACTCACCCCGGCTGCTGCGGGAGATCAACGACCAGGTGGTGCTCCGGCTGCTGCTCGAACACGGACAGTTGACCAGGGGACGCGTCGGTGAACTGACCGGATTGTCGAAGCCGACCGTGTCGTCATTGTTGGCGCGGCTGGAATCCCGCGGACTGGTGACCACCGCCGGAGTGGTCGAAGGTGGGCCGGGGCCGAACGCACGGATCTATGAGGTGCACTCCCGGGTGGCCCACGTCGTCGGCGTGCACGTCGAGCAGAACGGTTGTGTGGCAGGCCTTGCCACGCTGACCGGCGAACTTCTGGCAACATTTTCGGTGCCGGTCCAGCAGCGCCGCACGGCCAGTCCGGTCGGCGAGATCTCCGCCGCCTTCGAGGGATTGTTGGCCGAGACCGGCTTGAATGCGCGCGCCGTCCACCGGCTGGTGGTAGCCACTCCTGGTGTCATCGATCCGGCAACGGGAAGACTGCGCCATGCCCGGCACATCCGCGGCTGGGAGGCGCCGGGCCTCATCGACGAGCTGACCGAGAGGCTCGGCCTATTGGTCATCCACGGCAACGACGTGAATCTCGCGACCGTCGCCGAGGGTGCGTACGGAGTGGCCAGGGACAGCTCGGACTACGCGCTGATGTGGCTCGACCGTGGCGTCGGTCTCGGCCTCGTCCTGGGAGGCGCGTTGCGGGCCGGCGCCCACGGCGGAGCCGGTGAGATCGGCTACCTGGGAGTACCCGGGGTGGAGGCGCCGCGCGCGGACCGGGGCGGAACCGGCGGGTTTCAGCAATTGGTCGGGGGCCAGGGGCTGAAGGCGTTGGCCCGCAAACACGGTGTCCGGGGGTCCAGTCCGGCGATGATCGTCACCTCGGCGCTGGCCGCCGGCGCTGCCGGGCAAGACCTGATCGCCGAGCTGGCCATCGGAATCGCGCTGGGCGCGGCCGCCGTCACCAATTTGATCGACCCCGGCCTACTCGTCCTTGGTGGTCCGGTGGCGCTGGCCGGCGGGCAGACGCTGCTGGATCCGGTGGTCGCTCATCTGCATCAGCTCAGCTTCGTCCGGCCGCCGGTTGTGTTGTCCGGTCTGTCTTCCTCGGACGGCGTTCTGCAGGGCGCGATCGAGGTCGCGCTGCAATCGGTTCGCGCTGAGCTGTTCGGTCAGGCCCCGACACTGGCCGGCGTTCTGCGCTGAGGCGGCACTACGGCGCACACACGGCATGACACCGAGCCAGAACGCTCTGCGGACCTGCCACCACCCGTCAGGCCGGTCCGGCTTCGGCCCGCAGCAGCTCCTTGATCATCGGAATGCGGACGGGCGCGACCGAGAGCTCGTGCACTCCCCTGGCCACGAGAGCCAGCGCATGCTCGGCCATTCCGGCTATTTCGCCACACACCGCGACCGGAGTACCGGACGCCACGGCGAAGCCGCACAGTTGATCGAGCAGTCGCTGCACGGCTGTCGAGGACGGATCCAGCAGGTCGGCGACGCCGGGTTCCGTTCGATCTGCCGCCATGGTGTAACTGGTCAGGTCGTTCGATCCGACGGAGACGAAATCACACACCGCGCAGATCTCGTCGGCCGCCAGTGCCGCGGACGGCACTTCGATCATCACGCCGACCTGGTCCGGAACCTGATGCGGCGTACCGTCGGCGACCAACGAGTCGACCGCGTCCGCAACGGCCTTGCGGAAGGCCACCGCTTCCGCCGCGATCGACACCATCGGAGCCATCACCGAAATTCGGTGACCGACCGAGGCTCGGAAGATCGCCCGCAGCTGGGACCGGAGCAGGTCCGGATGGGCCAAGAGGTAGCGCAACCCTCGAACGCCCAGAAAGCCGTTGTGCACCGGATCGAGATCCAAAGCCGTGACGGGCTTGTCGCCGCCCGCGTCCAGGACCCGGACGACCGTCGGGCGATCCTGCAACACCTCGAAGATCGCCGACAGATCGCTGGTCTGGGTGTCCTCGTCGGGGTAGGTGTCCCGGTCGAGCACCAGCAGTTCCGTCCGGAGCAGTCCGACGCCGTCAGCACCGGATTCCACCGCCGCCCTCGCGTCGGCCACCGAGCCGATGTTCGCGACCACCAGGATCTGCCGCCCGTCGGGCAGGTACACCGGGCCCTTGGCAGCGTCGGCTCTGGTCCGGGCGTGTGCGGTCAGCTGCTGGATGCGGGCGCGGACGTCCGCACCTTCGGACGCGGTGGGAGCTATCCGGACGGTACCGGCGTCCCCGTCGAGAACCAGTTCGGTGCCGGCAGGTAGCCGGGCGACCGAATCACCCGCTCGCAGGATCATCGGCAGCCCGAGGCCGCGGGCGACGATCACGGCGTGGGCCGTCGTGGAACTCCGGGACAGCACCACACCGGCGGCGCCCCGTTCGAGCAGAACCGGGACGTCGCCGGGTCCGAGATCGTCGGCGAACACGACCGCGCCGTCCAGATTCGCCGGAATACGATCCACCACCACGCCGAGTTCCGCGAGGACGGCGGCACCGGCCTCCCGAACATCGACCGCGCGGGCCGCGACCAATTCGTCCTGATCTTCGGCCAAACGGTCCGCGGTCACGCCGACCGCCTCCCACCAGGCGGTGGCGGCGTCAGCGGCTCCCGCTGCCAGCGGCGGCTCGGCCGCAGCTCGCATCTCCGGGTCGGTCAGCAGCACCGAGTGCGCAACCTCGAACTGGTTCCCTCCCGAAAGACGGGAAGCCGCAGCCACAATGGCCGCGTCCAGCCTGCTGCTCTGATGGACACCGTCGTATCGTTCACTCGTCGCGAGAGAACTGCCCGCCAGGTGACGCGGTGCGCGATCCAGTCGGATCAGGGGTCCGATCGCCAGACCTCCCGAGCCTGGCACGGCAGTCAGCACTCCGTCGACGATTGCAGGTGCGGCGCGCAGTGATCGGGTGCCGCTCGGCGCGTTGCCCATCCGCGCCGGCGCGGCGCCCATTCCAACCGGCGGAATCCGCCGCGGCAACGTTTCGGCCTCGCCGAAGCCGCCGGTGATCATGGCCGTGATGTCGGCGGTGGCCTTGGCCGCGTCGGGACCCGTTGCCTCGATCTCCACCTGATCGCCGCCGCGCAACGCCAGGCCGACGACCCGTAGAACCGCGCGCAGGTCGACCGGCGTCGTGCCCGGCCGTCCGAGGGTTACCTGGACATCCAGCCCGGTCAGCGCTCTGATCAGAGCGGCGACCGGACGGGCATGCAGACCGAGCGGATTCACGACCGAGACGGTCGCAGTCACGTCCGAACCGGCCCGATCCCCGGCTCGCCGTGAATGCAGCTGGGCTGCGCCCGAATCGGCGATGGTGGTCGCCTGCGCTGCCGACGAACCCGCCGCGACCGCGGAAGCGACCACCGCATCCAGGTCGCCGCCGCCCTCCGCGGTGACCGCAGCGGCAAGAGCGCCTTCTACCAGCGGCGCGTCGACGATGCGGATGCGTTCCGCCGCTTCGGGTTCCAGGAATTCGAGGGCCATTTCCGCGGTGAGCACCGCACTGCCCAGGTCGTACAGCAGCACGGCACCGGCGCCGGTGTCCGCCTCGGAAATCGCTTCGGCGATCCGGTCGAACGATGTGCCCAGGCTTCCGTCGTCGGTGCCGCCGGCGGCCGCGATCACCACCGACGGCGCCATCTGCCGAGCCAGCTCCGCACTTCCGCGCGCCAGATCGGCACTGTGGGAGACCAGGATCAACCCGACCGCCATCAGCCCTCCGTAGAACCAGCGGCACTGGCCGCGAGCGAGGCCAGCAGATAGGCCGTGCTCTGAGCGCCAGGGTCGATGTGGCCGATCGATCGTTCACCGAGGTAGGACGCCCGACCCTTCCTCGCCTGCAACGGTTTCGTCGCTTCCGCTCCTGCGGCACCCGCCTCGGCCGCCGCCGCGACGACACCGGCGACGTCGGCACCGGCCGCTGCTGCCGCGAGCGCGGCGTCGGCCGCGGGGCTCAAGGCGTCGACCATGGTCTTGTCCCCGAGTTCGGCCTTACCGCGGGCGATGACGCCGTCCCTGGCCGCCGCCAGTGCCGCGGCGACCACGTTGCCGTCGAGTTCTGTGGTGGCACCGAATACGGTCGAGGCGCGCAGGAATGCCGTTCCGAAGAGCGGGCCGGACGCGCCGCCGACCGTGGAGATCAAGGTCGTGGCGACCAGCGACATCACCTTGGCAGGTGTTTCCGGTTCGCTGGCCTGCAATTTGGTGATCACGGCGGAGAAACCGCGGGCGAGGTTCTCTCCGTGATCACCATCGCCGATCTCCTGGTCGAGATGGCTGAGTTCGGTGCGGCGCTGCGCGATGACCGCGCCCAGCGCCCGGATTGCCGCGACCAGCGACCCGGCGTCGTAGCTCATTTCGTTTCACATTCCTCTTCGAAGGGCGACGGTGTGCACCGGCGCGTCCCACAACTCGACGAATTCGTCATCGAGCTTGAGCAGCGTAATCGACATTCCCTGCATCTCCAGGGCGGTGATGTAGTTGCCGACCAGCGAACGCGTCACCTCGATACCTTTGGCAGCGAGATACTTCCGGGCGGAGTTGTAGGCCAGGTAGAGCTCGACCTCCGGCGTTCCGCCCATGCCGTTGACGAACAACAGGGTGCGGTCCCCGCCGCGGAACGGCAGGTCCTCGACGATCGTCGACAACAAGATCTCGACGATTTCATCGGCCGGCGCGAGCTTGCGGGTCTCGCGGCCCGGTTCGCCGTGGATCCCGATGCCGATCTCCATCTCGTCCTCGGCCAGGTTGAACGACGGCTCACCCGAATGCGGCACCGTGCAGGCCCGCAGGGCCATGCCCATCGACCGGACGTTGGCGTTGACCCGGGTCGCAATCGCGGTGACGGTCGCGAGATCGCTCCCGCGGGCGGCCGCTGCTCCGGCGATCTTCTCCAGCAGTACGGTGCCACCGACGCCTCGACGGCCTGCCGTCCAGGTGGAATCCTGCACTGCGACGTCGTCGTCCACGACGACCGCGGAAACCTGCAAACCTTCCGCTGCCGCGAGTTCGGCGGCCATCTCGAAGTTCAGCACGTCGCCGGTGTAGTTCTTCACGATGTGCAGGACGCCGGCGCCACCGTCCACCGCTGTGGTGGCGTCGAGGATCTGATCCGGAGTCGGCGACGTGAACATCGCGCCCGGAACGGCGGCATCCAACATGCCCGCGCCCACATATCCCACGTGCAAAGGTTCATGGCCGCTGCCACCACCGGACACGAGTGCCACCTTCCCGACGATCGGGCCGTCCGCCCGAGTCACGAACGTCGGATTCCGGTGCAGGGTCAAAAGATCCCCGTGCGCCGCCGCCATTCCGTCCAAGGCCTCGTCGACGACGGTGGCCGGGTCGTTGATGATCTTCTTCATGTCGCACTCCTTTGTGATGACGACGGATGGGACGACGGCTACAGCCCCGGCGAGTGGGGCCAAGTACGGATGGCGCAGGAGATCTCGACAAGGCCGAAGTGCGACCGTCAGGGCTGCGCGGGGCCTGTTCGAAGTCGCACCGACAGGCAGGTGACGCACCCCTCCATCTTCTCGAACTCGCTGATGTCGACCGGAACCGGGGTGTAGCCGAGGTCAGCGATGAGCTCCGCAGATCGTGGAGCCGAGGCAGCGATCAGCAGTCGCCCCTGCCCGAGGTCCACGACGTGCGCACCCGCTTCCTCCGGCATCGGCCGGAAGTGGGGAAAGAAGGACGAGTCGTCCACCAGAGGCGGATAGCCGATGACCGAGCCGTCCGGCAGCGCGGTGATCGCCGACTTCAGGTGCAGCACCTTGCGGAGCGGCACGGCGATCACGGTGGCGCCCAACGGTTCCAGGATGGATCGGAATTCGGCGACGCCGGCAGCATCGGTGCGGCCGCCGCGGCCGACGTAGACCAGGGAGCCGATTTTCAGCACGTCGCCACCATCCAGGGTGCCCTCGCCCATGGCAGTGACCGGATATCCCAGGTCGCGAAGCGCATCTGCGGTTCCGCTGGTCTCTGGCTTGCGTGCGTCCGCACCGGGATTGCTGATCACCGCCGTGCCTTCGAACATGACCACGGTGTCTTCGACGAACACCGCGTCCGGACACTCAGGCGCGTCCGTCACCTCGATGGTCTGCCAACCAGTGGTCCTCAACGCGTCCACATAACCGTGCCACTGCCGCTCCGCCAAGCCGGAATCGATCGGTTCCCGTTCGATATGGGTGATCAGACCTTCGGCCAGCCTGGGTGACGGACGACGGATCAGGGCGCGCCCCTGGACGCCGGGTGGGGGGGAAGTGGGCATGCGCGGCGCTCCAGTGGTTCTGTCCCTGCCCCGGCTGACCCGCGGCGAGTCGGTGGGGCTGATGTTCGACCCTAGACCTTCTGTGCAACGGTGAACGGATGCGATACATCGTGATCGGGGCCGGAGCCGTCGGCGGATCGATCGGGGCGAGCCTGTTCGCCGCGGGCTCCCCGGTCGTGCTGGTGGCACGCGGAGCACATCGGGACCGCATCGCGGAGGCGGGGCTGCAATTCACCACCCCGCGTGGGACCCGGAACCTGCAGATTCCGGTCGTTTCCGGACCCGAAGAAGTCGACCTGACCCTCGACGACGTGCTGGTCGTCGCAGTGAAGGTCCAGAACAGCCTCGAGGTGATGGAGGGCTGGAGCGGGCGACCCGTGTCCGGCGGCGGCACGGCCGGCACCCGACTTCCGTTGGTCTGCGCACAGAACGGCGTGGAGGGCGAGCGCATCGCCCTTCGGCGATTCGCCAGGGTGTACGGCATGTGCGTGGTGCTTCCGGCCAGTTATCTGGCGCCGGGACGGATCGACGCGATCGGGCATCCGATGGTCGGTGCGCTGACCATCGGCTCCTATCCCACCGGCGTCGACCCGTTTGTCGAGCGGATGTGCGCCGACCTGCGGGACGCCGACATCGCGGGTTATTCGAGCACGGCCGTGATGCGGTGGAAGTACACCAAGTTGTTGGCGAACCTCGGCAACGCGCTCGAGGCCATCTGCGGATCGATCGACGGTGCGGCCGCCGCGGCGCTCCTGGAGCGGGCCAGAGCCGAGGGCGAGCTGACTCTGCGCGTTGCCGGGATCGACTACGCCGACCGAGCAGAGAACGACGGCCGGAACCTGCGGATGGAAACCGGCGAGATCCCCGGTCGTCCCCGCCCCGGCGGATCCACCTGGCAGAGCCTCACTCGGGGCACGGGGAGTCTGGAGACGGACTATCTCTCGGGCGAGATCGCCCTGTTGGGCCGCCTGCATGGAATTCGCACCCCCGTGAATGCCACTGTCAGCCGGATCGCCGCCGATCTGGCCCAGCGGAGGGAACCGCCCGGGTCGATGACGGCCGAACAGCTGACGGTGCTGATCGACCAGGCGACCAGCGACTGAGCTGCAGCTGTCAACGGTGCGCCGGTTCGCACCCATCGAATCCGAACAGCGGGGGCAATCCGCCGTGACCGATCTCACCGGGAGGTCGAGGCGCCACGTGCCTCCCAGTCGTTAGCATCATTAACGACCCTGGAGGGAACCCGTGACCATCACTGCCACCCACGAGCGTCGGATCGCGCTCGGCGTCACCACCGTCGGCATCCTCGCCGCGATGCTGAACTCGTCGATCCTGTTGATCTCCCTGCCCGCCATCTTCGCCGGGCTCGGGCTGGATCCGCTAGCGCCGCAGAACATCAGTTACCTGCTGTGGATGCTGATGGGCTACATGCTCGTCACGGCGGTTCTGGTGGTCACCTTCGGCCGACTCGGAGATCAATACGGGCGGGCCAAGCTGTTCAATCTGGGCTTCGCGATCTTCACCGTGGGCTCCATCGCCTGCGCCCTGGTGCCCAACAGCGGGTCGGCCGGTGCCTTGGAGCTGATCGGCCTTCGGGTCGTACAGGGCATCGGCGGAGCGATGCTGACGGCGAATTCGACCGCCATCATCACCGACGCCTTTCCGCCCGACCGCCGCGGATTCGCCCTCGGCGTCAATCAGGTCGCGGGCCTGGCCGGTTCCTTCTTCGGGCTTGTCATCGGCGGTCTGCTCTCGGAATGGCACTGGCGGGCGGTGTTCTGGGTCAGCGTGCCGGTCGGATTGTGGGGAACCTGGATGGGCTACCGCACCCTGCACGACAAGCCGAGCGCCGGCCGAAAACACCAGCGAATCGACTGGTGGGGCAACGTCACGTTCGGGCTAGGCCTGATCTCGCTGCTGGTCGCCATCACTTACGGCCTGCAGCCCTATGGCGGTCACAACATGGGCTGGGCCAGCCCGATGGTGCTCACCGGCATGGCGCTGGGCGTCGTCCTGCTGGTGGTGTTCGTTCGGATCGAGGGCGCAGTGTCCGACCCGATGATCAATCTCCGATTGTTCAGAATCCGCGCTTTCACGGCAGGCAACATCGTCAACTTCGCGTCCGCGATGGCCCGTGGTGGCCTGCAGTTCATTCTCATCATCTGGTTGCAGGGCATCTGGCTCCCGCTGCACGGATACAGCTTTGCCGACACCCCACTCTGGGCAGGCATCTACATGCTTCCCCTGACGGTCGGATTCCTGGTTGCGGGGCCGGCTTCCGGCGCTCTGTCCGATCGGTTCGGTGCTCGCGCCTTCTCGACCGGCGGACTGGTCCTGACGGCTCTGACCTTCGTCGGGCTGATGCTGATCCCAGCCGACTTCAACTATGTTTTGTTCGCCGGATTGTTGGCGTTGAACGGCATTGGTTCCGGCCTGCTGGCCGCGCCGAATGCGGCCGCCATCATGAATTCGGTTCCGGCCTCGGAACGCGGTGCTGCCTCCGGGGTCCGTGCCACTGGTATGAACGCCGGCATGGTGCTGTCCATGGGAGGTTTCTTCACTCTGATGGCCATCGGCCTGGCCAGCAAACTCCCGGCGTCCATGTACTCCGGCCTGACGGCGCTCGGCGTGCATTCCGATGCCGCGAATACCATTTCGCAGACCCCGCCGGTCGGCACGCTGTTTGCCGCATTTCTCGGCGACAACCCCATCGCCCAATTGATGGGAGCCGTCGATCCGGCTCAGCTGCGGCCGGGCGGTGGCGCGGACGTCGCCACCCTCACCGGCCACACCTTCTTCCCGCACTTGATCTCGGACGCATTCCACCACGGACTGGTGGTGGCGTTCAGTGCGTCGCTCGTCCTTCTGCTCATCGCCATCGTCGCGTCGGCGATGCGCGGGAAGCACTTCATCCACGCAGACCAGGGCGAGCACGACGTTCGGCCGGATCTCACCGACCCCCATCCGGAGACAACGCTGCAGGCGATGGCGCGCGAAGGCGTCGCCATTGATTTCCCCGCCATTCCGGGAGCGGACCTGCAGTACGAAGACGCGATGGCAGACCAGGCACCGACGCGGTCCTGAAGTCAGGAACGCAGCAGTTTGAGCACTCCCCGTTCCACCTGCGGCGTGGCTGCCACCATGGTCAGGGCCGCACCGGCGGTCTGTTCGTCGACGACCTTCGGTAGCGCGTTGCCGAGGCTGCGTATCCCGGAATGCACCGCCGAGGTGATGCGCTGATTCCGCTCGAAGGCATCGATCACCCGAGGGTCGATGTACGAGGCGCGGCAGACGGTCGGGGTATTGCCGAGTTGTTCCGACACCGCCACCACGGCCTGCCGTTCCGCCCTGGCGACCGCTGTTTTCGACCTCAGGTCCAACGGGAGTCGGGACAGCGCGACGGCCGCCATCGTGGTGCCGTGCCAGGTGCGGAAGTCTTTGGCCGAGATGTTCTGCCTCGTGACCTCTTTGAGGTATTGATTGATCTCAGCGCCGGCCAGCCGGTGCCAACTCCGACCGATGCGGTAGGCGAGCAATTCCGGTATCTCGATGTCGCCGCGTCGCCGGAGCAGCCCGCCGACGATCTCCAGCAACTCGGGATCGCCGATCCGTTCGACGCGGTGCAGGCCGGATTTTGCGGTGTAGTCGAAGACCAGTTCGCGCTTCTCCCGTCGCACGTGTTCCCGACGCAGCGTGGCCAGCCCGAAGCTTCCGTTGGTCTCCGCGTACACCTCACCGCCGATCCGGAAATGGCCTCGGTCCAGCAACCGGAAAGCGGTCGCAAGCACCCGATCCTTGCTGAAACTCGCCTCGGCCAGATGCCCCTCGACCGTCTTCCTGGCCCTGGGAAGTGACGCTCCGAATGCGACCACCCGCTCGAACTTCTGCGTGTGCCGCCTCGTCGACCAGTCCGCGTGATAGAGGTACTGCTTTCGCCCCGCGGCATCGAATCCGGTGGCCTGGATGTGACCGTTGGACCACGGCGAGATCCAAACCTGCTGCCACGCCGGGGGAATCGCCAGGCTCTTGATCCGATCGAGGGTTTCCGAATCGGTGACCTGAGATCCTTCAGATTCGCGGTAGTCCCACCCTCGTCCCCGGCGCCGGCGCGTCAGACCGGGGCCGTCGGGTCGGGAGCGCCTCAAACGGACCATGGGCAGTGGCCTTTCCCTGCAAAACGCGGCCGGCCTCAACCGCGGCCGCCGCGTCAGCGAGCCGCTCTAGTCCGTCTTTTTTGAGGACCGGCCCGCTTGGTACAGAGTACGGCTACAGGGGCGCAGACCCGCTCGCAGTGATGACGATCCGCGCGAGTTGCAACCCGCGCGGCTGACCCGCAACCCGCGCGGACCTGGCGGAGATCGACGCACGACCCCGACGGCGCTACCCGCGCGCACTGATGACGTCCGCGCGGGCTGCAACCCGCGCGGCTGACCCGCAACCCGCGCGGACCTGCCCCGAAATCGACGCAAGACACCGGGGCAATGCGGAACGCGAACGCTCAATGTCCCCGATTTATATGACAGAAAGCTAATGGCCCGAAACAGGCAGTAGCGCTTGCCCCTTGAATGTGGACCGCATTTCGGAATTCAGCCCCGATTGGATAGGTTGCTCCCGACGTCGTTGGTACGTTCGGGGTTCGGGGGTGTTTCATGGGGGCTTTCGTCGGCCTTTTGCTGGGTATCGGCTTACTGCTGGTGTGGCAGGGGTGCACAGCACGACCACGCCCACCCCGGAAGCACGCCCGTAGCGACCGCATACGTGAAGAACTGGCGCAGGCCGGCCTTACCGGCATCAGCGCTGGCCAGTTGATCGCGCTGCAGGCGTTGAGCGCCTTCTTGGTCGGACTCGTCGGCGTCGTGCTGAGCCACTCGATTTCGGTCTCGCTCATCTTCGCGTTGTTCGCCGTCGCCGGGCCACCTCTGCTCGTGAGCAGACTGCGACAGCGCCGGCAGAGCGACCTGCGTGATCTGTGGCCGGAGGTGGTGGACAACCTCACCTCCGGAGTGCGCGCCGGCCTGTCACTTCCGGAAGCGTTGTCCGCCATCGGGATCCGCGGTCCGGAACAGCTCAGAGAACCGTTCAAGCAATTCGGCACCGACTACCGAACCACCGGCAGATTCAACGACAGCCTCGACCGCCTCAAAGCAGCTCTCGCCGATCCCGTCGGTGATCGGGTCTGCGAGTCGATGCGGGTGGCCAGAGAGGTCGGCGGCACCGATCTCGGCCGCCTCCTGACCACCCTGTCGTCCTTTCTCCGCGATGACGCCAGAACACGGTCGGAGCTGGTGGCGCGGCAATCCTGGTCGGTCAATGCAGCCAGGATGGCTGTCTGCGCTCCCTGGTTGGTGCTGATTCTGTTGGCCACCCAGCAGGAGACCTTGGACGCCTACGACACGCCGACCGGCACGGTGATCCTGGCTATCGGCGCCATCGCGTCGCTGGGCGCGTATCGCTTGATGATCCGAATCGGCCGTCTTCCTGCAGACAAGCGGGTGCTCCGATGAGTCCGGAGCTGATCGGCGGGCTCCTGGGAGCCCTGGTCGCGACGGGTTTGATACTGGCGGTGCTTGCGTCCCCGCCGCTGCGGCGGCCCACCCTGGCGGACCGGATCGCGCCGTATCTGCGCGACACGGCCGGCCAATCGCAACTGCTGGCCCGTTCGGGCAACGGGACCGCCACCGCGTTCGGACGACTGACCCGCCCACTGCTCCGCGACGCGATCAAAGTACTCGAGCGGGTCGTTGGTGGTCAGGCCTCGGTCCGTCGTCGGCTGGACTCGTTGAACTCGGCGATGACCATCGAACAGTTTCGCGCCGAGCAGGTGCTGTGGGGCGCTATCGCCACGGCGGCCGGATTGGCCCTCGGGCTACTGGCTGTGTTCGCCGGCCAGACGAACCCGCTGACCTTGGTCCTTCTCATCGTCGCGTGCGCGATCGGTGGAGTACTCGGTCGCGATTGGTGGCTCACCCAGGCCGTCACGAAACGCGACGCCGAAATCTTGACCGAATTCCCGGTTGTTGCGGAGATGCTCGCCCTTGCCGTCACCGCCGGCGAAGGCCCGGTCGGAGCGATCGAACGAATCTCCCGGTTGGCGCAGGGGCACCTGGTGAACCAGCTCAACTCGATTCTCGCCGATACCCGTTCCGGCACGCCCCTTCTCGTCGCCCTTACCACATTGCGCGACCGCACCCGCCTGGAACCGTTGTCTCGTTTCCTCGACGGAATGGCAGTCGCGATCGAACGGGGAACTCCGCTGGCCGACGTGCTGCGAGCGCAGGCCGCCGACGTCCGAGCGCTGGGCAAACGGCAACTACTCGAGTCGGGCGGCAAGAAAGAAATCGCCATGATGGTTCCGGTTGTTTTCTTCGTATTGCCGATCACAATCTTGTTCGCCCTCTATCCCGGTCTGATCGCCATCACCGCTGTAGCCAAATGAATTCCGAATTCAGCATCCCAACAGGAGAACACGATGAAGCACACCACTACCTGGTACCAGCACAGAATTCATCACGCACAACTGTGGTGGTCCGTGGCGATGCTGACGGTCACCGACCGCTTCCTCGCGCAACCCGGGCAGAACCAGGACGAAGACGCCGACCGCGGCGATGTCCCGGGCTGGGTCATGATCACCGTCATGACGGCCATCATGGTGATCGCCCTGCTGACGGTCTTCCGCCAGCAGGTCGTCTCGGCTGTGGAGAAGGCCTTCAAATCGGTGTCCGGCGCCTGAATCTCGCAGCCGACGGCCTGGCGCACGCCGAGACGGTCGAAGATCGCGACCGCGGATCGGCCGTCGCCGAATTCGTGATGGTGCTGGTGCTGCTGCTGTTCCTTTTCCTGTCACTGGTGTCCATCGGATTCTGGGCCTATTCCCGGACGCTGCTGACCTCAGCATCGGCGGACACCGCCCGGTACATCGCCAATGCAGACATAGATCAGAGCGTCGCCGCGGACCGGGTGGCGCATCTGCTGCAGGGCAGCGTCGCCGAATCCACCAGTACAAGCCTGCGCTGCACCTCCAACGCGACCGGCCTGCTGGTCGAGGTCGCCTGCACCATGCGCACCCCAGGCATCGTCAGCCTGCTGGACGGAGTGATGCCCGACATCACCGTCACCGGCCACTCGATCAAGGAATCCTCCCGGTGACGGACCGTCCACCGGCGCGATGGTTCGGACCGGTCGAGCACAGCGATCCTGCCCCCGGCGCCGCGATCAACGACCCTGACCGGACCCATCCAACGGACCCGGGCCGGGCGATGATCGAGGTGATTTTCCTGGGCGTCCTGATGCTGATCCCCGTCATCTACATCCTGATCGGCGTCCTCCGACTGCAGGCCACCACCTTCGCCGTCACCCAGGCGGCCCGGGACGCCGGCCGCGCCCTCGACTCCGCGCCCGCCATCGAAGACGGAATCGCCCGGGCCCCGCAGATCGCCACCATCGACCTCGCAGATCAGCACGTACCCGCCGACCAGATCTCTTTGCAATTCGTCGCAGCCGGAACCAGTTGCTCCCCGACCAACGCCGTTCCGCCGAGTCTGCGAGGCGGCGCGGTGTACGACGTCTGCGTCACCGCCGTCGTGACCCTTCCCGGCGTACCCAGCATCGTCACCGGTTCCAAGAACACCATCACCGGCGTCTACACCGTTCACATCGGCGACCTGCGGGAAGGGCGATGAACCGGCCTCGGGCGTCGGTACCTACACCCGAACGCAAAGCGACCTCTCAATCGGCGCCGACCGCCGCTGCCCCGATCGGCCCTGCTTCGGATGTCCGTGCTCAGAGCGACCGTGCTCAGAGCGACCGTGCCCAGGGCGACCGTGCTCAGGGCGACGCCGGATCCATCACCCCCATGATCATCGGCATGATGCTCTGCCTGCTGCTCCTGGGCGCCGGGGTCACCGCGGCCGGATCGGCCTTCCTGGGGGGACAACGCGTGCAACACCTGTGTGACGGGGCCGCAGCAGCAGCCGCCGGCACCATCACCGATGGCAGCACCGACCAGAACCTCATCGGAGCCGCGAACAGCTACCTGGCCATCCGCGGGTCCGACGTGACCGCACTGGTCAACCTGAACGCCACCACGATCACCTTGAGCTGCAGTGCCGAGGTGCCGATCACCTTCGGATCGCTGTTCGGCTCCCCCGCCCTCCGCCGCACCGTCACGGCGACCGCGAGAGCCGGCTACCGACAAAGCTGACCCGGCGCACTCGACCGGTGCGGTCGCGAGCCCAACTCCGACCACCATCGTTCGTGCGCCGTCGCTGTCGCTTTCGCAGAATTGAAGCCGCAGAATCCAAGGCGCTGGATTCAAGCCGCTGGATTCAAGCCGCTGGGTGGGGTGCCGGTCGAGACGGTCGGGCTCCGCGGAGCCGAGCGGCGAGCCGGGCGGTGGCGGCGTGCGGATCCTCCGCTTCGGTGATGGCCCGAACGACGACGACCCGGCTCGCACCCGCAGCCAGCACCTGCTCCAGGTTGGAGTCGTCGATGCCGCCGATGGCGAACCAGGGGCGGGTCGGCCGCGAGTCGGCGAGCTCGCGGATCGGGCCGAGGGTGGTGTGCGGCCGGCCAGGTTTGGTCGGTGTCGCCCAAATCGGTCCGAGGCAGAAATAGTCGACTCCGTCGAGGCGTGCGGCAGCCGTGGCCTCGGGCAGGCTGTGGCTGCTGAGTCCGATGATCATTTCCTCACCGACCACGCGGCGGGCCGCCGCGGGCGAGAGGTCGCGTTGACCCAGATGCAGCACGTCCGCCCCGGCGGTCAACGCAACGTCGGCGCGATCGTTGACAGCCAGCAGCTTTCCGTGGCGGCGGGCGGCGTCGGCGAACACCGCAAGCAGGTCCAGTTCGTCGGCGGCTTCGAGATTCTTCTCCCGCAGTTGAATGATGTCGACGCCCCCGGAGAGAACCGCGTCCAGGAATTCGGGTAGGTCACCCTGCCGGCGGCGGGAGTCGGTACACAGGTACAGGCGGGCGTCGTTCAGACGGTCGGCGGTCACCGGGCCCATCCAACCAGGTGGAGCAGAAGCGGGAGTGGCTCTGCCGGTCGTACTGCGGCGGGTGGCGCTGCCGGTCGCACTGCGGCGGGTGGCGCTGCGCCGGTCGGGACGAAACCACACTGCACCTGATGTGCACTTGCTACCTGATGTGCAACCAGTCGGGGACGCATCGGGATGCTCTACCCTGCCAGGGTGCCCGCCGCTGCTCCTGATGTGCTGATCGTCGGCGGCGGTGTGATCGGACTGGCCTGTGCATTCCGGCTCGCCGAAGCCGGGGCCGAGGTCGTCGTCGTCGACGCCAGCGGTGCTTCGGGGGCGAGCTGGGCGGCTGCAGGAATGCTCGCCCCGGTCAGCGAGGCCGGTTTCGGCGAAGAGGATCTGGTCCGACTCAACGTCGCTGCGGTCGCCGACTTCCGCCGTTTGGCGGTGACGCTGGACCAGTTGCCCGGCGAGTCGGTCGGGTTGCGAACCGAGGGAACCCTGGCGGTCGCGTTCAACGGCGACGACAAGGCCGCACTCGCCCGGATGACCGACTATCGAAGCTCCCTCGGGCTGCAGAGCCAAACTCTCACAGGCAGCGCCACCCGAACCCTCGAACCCTTCCTGGCGGCCAACATCCGCGGCGGAGTGCTCGCGCAGGACGACCTGTCCGTCGACAACCGCAGATATGTGCAGTCCCTGCAACGAGCTGGTGCTGCGCGGGGAGTGGCAACGGTGACCGGCACCGTCGCGACACTGACCAGGACGGCCGGTCGAGTGAGCGGCGTGCTGACCGAATCCGGCGAGCAACTGTCGGCCGGCAGTGTGGTGCTCTGTGCCGGCGCCCAATCGGGTCGCCTGACCGGCTATCCCATTCATCCGGTGAAGGGACAGATTCTGCGTCTGAGAGTTCCGGAACGACTCCGCGCGGCCGGACCGGTGTTGACCCGCACCGTCCGGGGGGTCGTCCGCGGCCAGGACGTCTACCTGGTCCCCAGGGCCAATGGTGAGGTGGTGCTGGGAGCCACCCAGGAGCAGCAGGGATTCGATACGACGGTGACCGCCGGCGGCGTCCTGGAGCTGTTGCGCAACGCATACGAGTTGATGCCGATCTCTTCCGAATTCGAAATGCTCGAGATGCGGGCCGGGCTGCGACCGGGCACTCCCGACAACGGGCCGCTGCTCGGCGAGGCCGAACCCGGCCTGATCCTGGCGACCGGGCACCACCGCAACGGGATGCTGTTGTCCGCTTCTACCGGCGTGGCGGTCGCCGCACTGATTGCCGGGCGGCCGGTCGCGGCGGCCTGGGTTCCGTTCGGTCCGCACCGGTTCGAACCGGCCGCGCAGCACCGACCGGAGCCGTTCCGCCCAAACGTGTGACACTCGATGGCATGCACGTGACACTCAACGGCGGTTCCACCGATCTTGTCGACGGAACGAGCCTGGCCGAGTTGGTTCCGACGATCAGCAACCGGGCGTCCGGCATCGCCGTCGCCCACAACGGTGAAGTGATTCCCAGAGGCGGCTGGCCGGAGCTGGTTCTTCGAGAAGGTGACCGGGTGGACGTCCTCACCGCGGTCCAGGGCGGCTGAAGTGACCGCCCCACGAGTGGAACCGGTGCCCACTGCCCAAGAACGGCTGGTCATCGCCGACGTGACGTTCACCTCGAGGCTGATCGTCGGCACCGGCGGCGCGCCCAGCCTGGCCGGCCTTGGCCGCATCCTCACCGAATCCGGCACCGAACTGACCACGGTGGCCATGAGGAGGGTCGACGTGGACTCCTCGGGGTCGGTACTGGACGTGCTGCGCGAGGTCGGCGTGCGGGTATTGCCCAACACCGCCGGTTGCCGCACCGCCGCGGAAGCAGTGCTCACCGCCCGACTGGCCCGGGAGGCGTTGGAAACCAACTGGATCAAAGTGGAGGTCGTCGCCGACGAACGCACCCTGCTACCGGACGGCCTCGAGCTGGTGGGGGCCTGCGAACAGCTGGCGGACGACGGTTTCGTGGTGTTGCCGTACACCAACGACGACCCCATACTCGCTCGCCGGCTCGAGCAGGTCGGTTGTGCGGCGGTGATGCCGGGTGGTTCCCCGATCGGATCAGGGCTGGGAATCGCTAACCCCGACAACATTTCGCTCATCGTGGAGCAGTCGGGCATCCCGGTCATTCTGGACGCCGGCATCGGTGCCGCGAGCGATGTGGTGCAGGCGATGGAGCTGGGTTGCGATGCGGTGTTGGTGGCCTCCGCTGTTACCAGGGCCGCCCAGCCGATGCGGATGGCCCGGGCCATGCGGCTGGCCGCCCGGGCCGGCCGGGACTCCTACCTGGCCGGCCGGATCCCGCGCCGCTGGTCGGCCGAGGCGTCCTCCCCCTACGAGGGAATGCTCGACGGAATGCTCTGACCCGTTCGGGGTGAATGCATCTCCGAACCGCGCTGCTGAGGCGATCCGAACCGGGACTTGCCACCGCTCTGTCGGCAACGGTTCTTACCGGCAGCGTCGATCGCCGGTCCGGACCTGCGATCTCGGCGTCAAGACAGCCCGAGGTCTGCAAGAACTTGCCGCGCGGCTCGATGATCTGCAAGAAATTGTCGTCCCGGGTCGTACAGTTGCCTGATGGCGCGACATCTTGCAGAAGTGGCGAAGCAGGCCGGCGTCAGCGAGGCGACGGTGAGCCGGGTGCTGAACGGCAAATCTGGCATTTCCGACGCCACCCGGGCCGCCGTTCTGACCGCCCTGGACGTCATGGGCTACGAACGTCCGACGCAACTGAAGACGGGCCGGGCCAGGATGGTCGGGCTGGTGCTTCCGGAGTTGCAGAATCCCATTTTTCCGGCGCTGGCAGAGGTGGTCGGCGGCGCACTCGCGCAGCGCGGTTTCAATGCGGTGCTGTGCACCCGCACCGGCAGCATGTCCGAGAGCGAGTACGTCGACATGCTTCTGGAGCGCCAGGTATCCGGAATGATCTTCGCCGGCGGTCAGTATGCCGAAGCCCGCGCACCGCACGAACACTATCTGCGGCTACTGAAATTGCGCCTCCCGGTGGCGTTGGTCAATGCCGCCGCAGAGCACTTGCAATTCCCCCGCGTGTCCACTGATGACGGCGTCGCCATGGAGCAGGCCTGTGGCCACCTCATCTCGCTCGGGCACGAGAAGATAGGACTCGTCCTCGGTCCGGCCGACCATGTTCCGTCGTTGCGAAAGCGAGTGGCGTTCGAGGCGGCCCTGCTGGCAGCCGGCTTGGATTCCGATTCGACGATGATCGAGCGCACCATGTTCTCCATCGAGGGCGGACATGCCGCCGCCACCAGGTTGCTCCAGCAGGGTGCAACCGGAATCGTCTGTGCCAGCGACCCTCTGGCGCTCGGAGCGATCCGGGCGGCCCGGCGGCAGGGATTGCAGGTGCCCAAGGATGTCTCGGTGGTCGGCTTCGACGACTCCGCGTTCATGAACTGCACCGACCCACCGCTGACGACGGTCCGCCAGCCCATCGAAGCCATCGGCCGGGCCGCTGTCGCCATGTTGACCTCACAGATCGAGGGATCTGCCGTTCTGGCCGACGAACTTTTCTACGAGCCGGAATTGGTCGTCCGCGGATCCACTGCGCCCGTCCTGGCGCGGGCCGGCACCGGGCGGCACTGACCCTGCTGTCCAGCCGGGCGCCGCTGGACCCGATCGATCAACCAAGCGCCGCTGAGCCCGACCGCTCAACCGGGCGCCGCTGAATCCGACCGAAACAGCCAAGCGCCGCTGATGGCTCTTCGAGGCAGTTTCGAAACCCACTGGAGCCGACCTTTCGAAGTGCCCTACGCCATAAAATGACGATCCTGCATTGCACAGTTCGACTCTTGCACGACTTTGTTGCTCATGAGTAGGGTCTCAGTCGCTGGGTTCGCAATACTTCGTAATCGTGATTGTGAACCAAGCCGGAGTCGTCCAACGTCGGGCGCCGACGTTGTCCGACGAATGGGAGCTGCTTGCGCTCCTGCTCGCCATCCTTTCCGCGATCTATCTCCGCGTCACCCGGTCCTGGAGTATTCATGACGACGCCCGCGCAGGTGCCTCTGGTGACACCTACGCCGGAAAGGAATCGCCGGCGCGCCGACCAAGCGGACCAATCGGTGATCTCGGCGACGGAGTGGCGCCGTCCATCAATCCGCTTCGGGCTCGGCGGGGCGCAGCTCCTGCTGATGATCAGCCTGGTCGTCGCGGGGCTCGGTCCGCTGCTCTGGCTGGCGAAATCGGCCATCACGCCGACGACCGATTCCCTGCAGGATCCGATGGCGTTGTTCCCCCACGGAACTGCCTGGGGCAACCTGACGGCAGCCTGGTCCGACGTGCGCGTCGGGCGCTATTTTTTCAATACCGTCGTCCTGGCCCTCGGCTCCTGGTTCGCTCAGATCATCATTGCCACGACTGCCGGTCACGCTCTTGCAATTCTGCGCCCCAAGTACGCGAAGGTGCTGACCTCTCTGGTGATGGCCACCCTGTTCGTTCCGGCCGTGGTGCTGCTCGTACCCCTTTACATCGAAATCGTCCACCCGCCACTGATCAACTATTCATTGATCAACACGTATTGGGCGGTGTGGCTACCGGCAGGGGCCAGTGCCTTCAACGTGGTGTTGGTGAAGCGCTTTTTCGACAACCTGCCGACGGAGATCTTCGAGGCTGCGCGAATGGACGGGGCCGGGGCTTTCCGCCTGTTCGGCTCGATCGTCGTCCCGATGTCTCGACCGATCCTGGGCGTGGTCTCCGTCTTCGCCATTCTCGCCTCCTGGAAGGACTTCCTGTGGCCGCTCCTTGTCCTCAACGACCCTGACCAGCAGCCGCTCTCGGTGCGGCTGCCGGCGATCACACCACAGACCGATCTCGGGGTGTTCCTGGCAGCCCTGCTCATCGCCACGGTGGTGCCGATCGCCGGCTTCGTCCTTTTCCAACGACAGTTCCTGCGCGGATCCGGGCTCGGTGGCGCCCTGAAAGGGTGATCCACATCGGCAGCCGGCCTCAGCAGCGCTTAAACGGCGTGACAGACGATTCAATACCGCGCCTGTGCCCGGCGGACAGCTCACGAAGTACCGCATCCGCGGAACGAACGAAGCTCTGGGTACTTGGATGCGGTAGTAGACTTCAGCGCGTGACAGATTTTCGTATAAGCCAGGCTGCGGCCCTACTGGCCGTCAGCGACGACACGGTGCGTCGCTGGGTCGACGGCGGTTCGCTGCCGACGACCAAAGATGCCGCCGGTCGGTCGGTCATTCCGGGTGCGGAACTCGCCTCCTTCGCACGCGAGCACGCCCGGTCGATGTCAGATCCGTCCGGCGTGGTCCGCTCTGCTCGGAATTCATTCGTCGGGCTCGTCACCTCCGTGGCCGCCGACAAGGTGATGGCGCAGGTGGAAATGCAATGCGGGCCGCATCGAGTCGTTTCGTTGATGAGCAGTGAGGCGGTACGAGAACTGGATCTCCAGGTCGGTTCGTTGGCCGTCGCCGTTGTCAAGGCGACCACGGTCATCGTCGAAACGCCCAGGGGCACTTCGTGAGACGCCCTCGAGGTGCCGCTCACAGCCGAATGTCATATGTCACTGTCGGTGTGCTGCTGAGCGCGCTTGTCGCCTGCTCCGCCGCATCGCAGCCGGTTGCGTCGACTTCGGGCACCGGGGTAGGAGCGAGCATCACCGGAACTCTGCAGATCGACGCGGCTGCTTCGCTGAAGAAGACGTTCGACGAACTTGCCGCGCAATTTCGGAAGGACCATCCTGCGGTGAAGGTGAGCGTCTCGTACGACGGGTCCTCCGTACTGGCCACCCAAATTCTGGGCGGTGCGCCGGTTGACGTCTTTGCCTCCGCCGATGGCAAGAACATGGAGAAGGTGATCTCCGCGAAGTTGATCACCGGAAAGCCGACGGAATTCGCCACCAATACTCTGCAGATCGCGGTGCAGCCCGGAAATCCTCGCAAGATCACCGGTCTCGCGGACCTCGCCCATCCGGGACTGACCCTCGATCTGTGTGCTGCCGCCCAACCCTGCGGCGCGGCCGCAGAGAAAGCCCTGGCCGCTGCGGGTGTCACAGCGACGCCGATCAGCAGAGAGCAGAATGTGACTGCCGTTCTGCTGAAGGTCGAATCCGGCGATGCAGACGCAGGTCTGGTGTACCGGACGGACGTGCTGGCTGCCGGCGGGAAGGTTCAGGGCATCGACTTTCCGGAGGCACGGCAGGCGCTGAACGCCTATCCGATCGCGGCCCTGGACCACGCCTCCAATCCGTCCGCTGCCGCCGCCTTCGTCACCCTGGTGACCGGACCGGTCGGCCGGAAGGTGTTGGCCCAGGCCGGCTTCGGTTCACCGCGCAGCTAGCAGATCGCGCAAGAATGGAAAGAAGCGAGGAGATCGGCCGCCGCGGGATCCCGCTGCCCGGCAACCCGCCGCCCCGTGACCCGCTTGCCGGCATCCCGCTGCCCGGCGACCTGCTTCCAAGCAACCCGCCTCCTGGCAACCCGATGCCCGACGGCAGAACTCGCCGGCCCGGCATTCGGTCGGCGGGGGCGGCTGCGAGGTCGGTGCCTCGGCTGCTGTTCGTTCCGGCCGGAATCGGCGTGGCATTTCTGTTGCTGCCGCTCGCGGCGCTCGTCGCCAAGGCCGATTGGCCACGCCTGCCGGCGGCGATCAGTTCCGAGAGTTCCCTTGCGGCGCTGACTCTGTCACTCAAGTGCGGAGCGGCGGCAACTGCCATCTGTTTGCTTCTGGGAATTCCGATGGCCGTTCTGTTGGCCCGGTTCGACGGACGTCTGGCGCTGTTGCTCCGCGGTTTGACCACCTTGCCGCTGGTGCTGCCGCCGATGGTGGGCGGTATCGCGCTGCTGTATCTGCTGGGCCGCAACGGGTTGATCGGCGCGTTCGTGAAGACGTTGTTCGGGCAGGTCGCGTTCACGACCGGCGCCGTCGTGATCGCGGAGGCCTTCGTCTCCCTGCCCTTTCTGGTGCTCTCGCTGGAAGGCGCGCTACGGACGACCGGCATCAGATTCGAGGTGATCGCGGCGACTCTCGGGGCCGGGCGCTGGACCGTATTTCGCCGGGTGACCCTGCCGCTGGTGGCGCCGGGTCTGATCTCTGCGACGGTGCTGTGCTTCGCCAGGGCTCTGGGTGAATTCGGGGCGACAGCACTGTTTGCCGGCAACGTTCCCGGCATCACCCAGACCATGCCGTTGGCCATCTACGAGGCCTTCAACGGCGCAGGTGTCGACCAGAATTCAGCCATCGCGATGTCCCTGCTGCTGGTCGCGGTCTCCGCGATCATCCTGGTGTTGATCCGGCCGTGGCGATCGGCGTCGACTCCGTGACGGGCCGAGGAATGCGCGGCACGCCCGCCCCGTCGCCCGGTGTCGACCTTTGCGTAGCAGTCACTCTCGCGCGCAACGATTTCGAGCTTCAGGCAACCTTTGACGTGCCGGCTGGTGAATCAGTCGCAATTCTTGGTCCCAACGGCGCCGGGAAATCCACCCTACTGGCGCTGGTGGCCGGTCTGCTGACGCCCGACTCGGGAACCGTGGAAGTGGGGGGTCGGTTGCTCAGCAGGGCTACGCCCTTTCTGCTCACGGCTCCGGAGAAGCGGCGGGTGGGATTGATGGGGCAGGATCCGTTGCTGTTTCCGCACCTTTCCGCCTTGGAGAACATCGCATTCGGGCCTCGTTCTCGCGGCTGGTCGCGGGTCAGGGCAAGAGCCGGCGCCCGAGAATGGCTGGAGCGGATGGAGCTGGCGCCGTTGGAATCCCGTCGGCCGTCCAAACTCTCCGGCGGGCAGCGTCAACGGGTTGCGTTGGCCAGGGCGCTGGCCGCCGAACCGGAGATCTTGTTGCTGGATGAGCCGTTGGGCGCTCTGGACGCTCGGACTGCCCCGGACATCCGGCAGGTGCTCCGAACTCACCTTCGCGACTCTGGAACCACCAGCCTGCTGGTGACTCACGACGTTCTGGATGCTGCCGTGCTCGCGGACCGGGTGCTGGTGCTCGAAGGTGGACGGATCGTCGACGACGGTCCTACCGGCACCGTGCTGACGGCTCCTCGATCGGCCTTCGGAGCCACGCTGGCCGGCCTGAACGTCGTCGACGGAATCGTGCAGCGGACCGCCGCCTCCGGCGAGGCCGCCGAGTTGAGGACCGAGAACGGCTTGCTGCTGCACGGGATCGCAGCGGACGATGTGCGGTCAGCAGATCCGGCGGCGGCGATATTCCGGCCGGCGGCGGTCTCGGTGTACCTCGTCCTGCCGGGCGGCAGTCCGCGGAACCATTGGCGCACGAACGTTTCGACGATGGAGCCGGGGACGTCGGCGGTTCGGCTGCGTACCGTCGCGCCGGCGGTCGCGGCAGACGTGACACCGGCGGCGGTGGCCGAACTCGGCCTGTTCCCGGGCTCTCCGGTGTATCTCTCGGTCAAGGCAACCGAGCTGCACATCCACCGCCGCTGACCCCGCTCAACCAAGCGACAGATGATCCGATGGAAAGCTGTTGAAGCGCAACAGGTTACCCGGTCGAGCTTGACCGGCAAGGTCGATGTCCCGGTCGAGAACGACTGCCACCACGGGATACCCGCCGGTGACCGGGTGATCCGCGAGGAACAGCACTGGTTGTCCGCTCGGTGGAATCTGAATCGAACCGAGCACGACGCCCTCACTCGGCAGTTCCCGCACGGAGTCGGGCGCCAGTACGGGTACCACGGTTGCATTTTCGTCCGGTCCTGGCCTGTCGAGGCGCAGGCCGACCCGATTGCTCTGCGAAGAAACCACCCACTCCCCCACGGTGAGATCGCCCGGGCGGCGAAACCAATCGTTTCGAGGGCCGAGCGTCACCCGGAGTTCGACCAGCGACGGGAAATGTTGGGGCATCACAGATCCGGCAGCGGGAACCAATTCTTCCGGATCTGGGCCGACGGCCAGTACGTCCCCGGCGGCCAGCGGAGCGGGACCGAGCCCGGAAAGGGTGTCGGTACTGCAAGAGCCCAGCACCGGGCCAACGTCGATGCCGCCCCTGACCGCCAGATAGCTACGCAACCCCGAGCGCGGTGATCGCAGCACCAGCGTGACGCCGCTCCGCAGTTCCACTGCGGTTGCGTGCGGCTGCCGGATGCGATCGAATTCCATCGCGGCGGGCGCGCCGGTGACCGCCACCAGAAGATTCCCGCGAGCGCGAAGCGCAAGTCCGCCGAGCGTGCATTCGATGGCTGCACTGCCGGGCCCGTTGCCGACGAGCAGATTCGCTCGGGCGAAGGACCCGCGGTCGGCGGCACCGGACCGGCCGACCCCCAGATGCGCGGATCCGAATCGGCCCTCGTCCTCGATCAATGCCAACGGCCCTGGCCGGATCACCTCGACTGCGCCGGTCACTGCCGACTACCCGGGATCGCAGGATTGTTGTCCGCGTCGACGAACCGGACCTGCCGTCCCGGTGCGATCAGAGCCGGCTGTGCCGCCTCGCTGTTCCACACCGAGACGTCGGTCCGGCCGATGAGCTGCCAGCCGCCAGGGGATTCGCGCGGATAGACGGCGCCGAACTCCCCTGCCAGCGCCACCGCACCTGCCGGAACTCGAATGCGGGAGGTGCTGCGCCGTTGAATACCGAGCAACCGGCTGTTCCCGCCGGTCAGGTAGCAGAACCCGGGAGCGAAACCCAGGAAGGCCGCGCGATAGCGGCTTCCGGTATGAGCCCGAATCAGCTCCAGGCCAGTCATTCCGCAACTCGCGGCGACCTCCTCGAGATCGGGTCCGTCGTAATGCACCGGAAGAACGACGGCAGCTCGCATCGACGCATCCTCGCGCGAATCGCCCGGCGCGTGAACGACTGCGGTCACCTCCGCGCGAAGCTGGCCGAGCGAGGTTCCCGGGCGCACCCGGATCAGCACCGTTCTGGCGGCCGGAACGATATCTTCCACCTCAGGGAGCGCCAGAGCCCGCAGCGACCCTGCGACGGCGAGAACTGTGTCGAGATCCGGAAGCTCGACCAGCAACCCTCGATCACCGGCCGCTCGGATCGAGACCGGTTCCTGGTCGTCTCCCGGCAACCGGCCGGGCGAGCTGTTCCTTGCTCCGGGGGCAGGCACAGCAGCAAGGTACCCCGAGGGTGTTACCAACGGCGCTGATTGTCGCGAATGCGCTCTTCACCCGGCGGACATCGACAGGAGATACCCGGTGCCGACAGTCAGCCCACCAGCCCAACGTGGTACATCCCCCGCAATCATCCAGCCCCCGGGAGCACCAGATCCGACCTGAGCACCGGCAGCGGCGAGCCAGGTTTGCCGTGCAGGTTGACCTCACCGGGCTACCCGTCATGATTAGCCGATGAAACCCGCGGCAGCTTCTCGGCGCATCGCAATGGTGGTGCTCAGCGTCGTACTCGTCGGAGCCCTGTGGGAGCTGTACAAGAACCTGGCACCGGTCGATGGTGTCAGCATCGGCGGATTGCGGGTCCTGCCGCGCACCGGCGATGCCGCGATGCCGCACCTGAGTTCCATCTGGCGCGCCTTCGGCTCGCAGGAGGTCTCGCTGGCCGGCAGCACCAGTGTGCTGACCTCCATCGCGACCGCCGGTTCGCACACGCTGGAGCTGGCAGTGGGCGGTTTCGTGGTCGGAGTGATCATCGGAGTTGCGCTCGCTCTGGTCATGGACCGATTCGGGCTGGCGCAACGAGCGCTGCTGCCCTGGATCGTTCTGAGTCAGACGGTTCCGCTGATCGCCCTCGCACCGTTGATCTCCGGGTGGGGTGCCGGCGTTCACTTCGACGGCTTCGAGTGGCAGCAATGGATGTCGGTGGCCGTCATCGCCGCGTATCTGTCGTTCTTCCCTGTTTCGATCGGCATGCTGCGGGGGCTCGAGGCGCCGACGGGCGTACATGTCGAATTGTTCAAATCGCTCTCGGCGAGCTGGTTCACCACCTTGATCCGGCTCAAACTGCCGGCGGCCATTCCTTTTCTGGTTCCGTCACTGCGGCTGGGTGCGGCAGCATCGGTCGTCGGTGCCGTGGTCGCCGAAACCTCGATCGGAGTGCCCGGTGGAATCGACCGGCTGATCATCGATTATTCGCAGCAGGCGACCGGGGACCCGTCACGGCTGTACGCGGCGGTGATCGGCGCCGCACTCCTCGGACTCATCGCAGCGGGCCTCGTCGCTCTGCTCGATTTCGGTTTGCGCAGCTATCAGAAGGGACGCACCGCATGAGCACATCGGCCGTCGAGATCACCGGCGTCAGCAAGGTCTTCGCTGCTCGCAAAGGCGACATCTCGGCTCTGACGGATATCGACCTGCAGGTGGAGACCGGAGAATTCGTCTCGCTGATCGGGCCGTCGGGATGCGGCAAATCGACGCTGCTGCGGATCATCGCCGGCCTGATCCCCAGCAGCGCGGGACGAGTGACGGTGAACGGGAAGAGCGCGGAACAGGCGCGCCGTGACCAGGACTACGGATTCGCGTTCCAACAGGCCGGGCTGCTCGACTGGCGATCCGTGGCAGCCAACGTCGAATTACCCCTGGTTGTCCATAAAGTCCCCAGGGCCGAACGACGGGCCAGAGCCCGGGAACTTCTCGAGTTGGTCGGCCTTGGCGATTTCGCCGAGCACCGACCTGCCGAACTATCCGGCGGAATGCAACAACGGGTCTCCATCGCGCGGGCGCTGGCCGAGAGTCCGACCTTGCTGCTGATGGACGAGCCGTTCGGCGCGCTCGACGAGATGACGCGGGAGCGAATGCAGGGCGAGCTGGTCCGGATTGCCGGCGATACCGCAGCCGCCGTCGTCTTCGTGACGCACTCGATTTCTGAGGCGGTCTTCCTCTCTCGACGAGTGGTGGTCATGTCGCCGCGGCCGGGACGGATCGCCGACATCATTCCCATCGACCTGGGCGACCGGAATTCACGGACCAGGGAGGCGCCGGAGTTCTTTGCAGCGGTGACCCGGGTCCGCGAGGCGCTGCGCGGGCGTGCCGTGACGCTGGACCGGCTCTGATGACCACCGTGCAGCCAGACGCGGGTGCGTCGAATTCTGAAGCCCAGGCTTTCCGGACTCAGATTTCTGGCGTCGCGTCGGTCGATTCGGTTGCCACGGGCGCGTCGATGCTGCGGCGCAGCGGTTCGGTGCTGGCCTCGGCCTGGCCGGCCGTCATCTTCGGGCTCTTCGCTCTACTGTGCTGGCAGGGACTTGTCAGGGCATTCCATATCGCCACGTTCGTGTTGCCCGCCCCGTCCGACATCTTCGCCGCGTTTGCGACCAATTTCGGCCGCGTCGCCACGGCGGCCGAGAACACCGGAGCCAACGCATTGGTCGGCCTGCTGATCGGTACCGTGCTGGCCGTTCTTGCCGCCTCTTTGTCGGCCAGATTGCGCATCGCCGATGAGCTGATCACGCCGTTGGCCGCCGCCGCGGCGACGATGCCGATCGTGGTGCTGGCGCCGATCTTCAACACCATGTTCGACTCGACCTCGACCCTGCCGCGCCGATTGGTGGTGACCGTGGCGACATTCGTGCCGATCTTTGTCAATACCGTCCGGGGACTGAAGCAGATCTCCCCCGTCCACGCCGAGTTGATGGCAAGCTATGCCGCCAGTGGGATGGCTGTTCTGCGGCACGTCCGGATACCGGGCGCACTTCCTTTCTTCTTCACGGGAATTCGGCTCGCCGCGTCCCTGTCCGTCATCTCCGCGGTGGTGGCCGAATATTTCGGCGGCCTGCAGCAGGGGCTCGGTCCGAAGATCACCTCCGCCGTGGCCGCCAGCGACTATGCCCTGGCGTGGGCCTACGTCATCGGTGCCATCGTGCTGGGATTGATCTTCTATCTCCTCGCCCTGGCAATCGAGAGTCTGGCGATGCGGTCACGGCAGGTCGCCGGTCGCTGATCCCCCACCCCCGAGCCGCACCCGCATCGCGCCGCGGCGCGCCACCACAGTCACCAGTCGCAGTTCCAGATACGCACCGAATGAGAAGGAGAATCCCGTGCAACATCGCATTCGCAAGGTACTGACAGTCGCTACCGCGGTCGCCACCGCGGTCAGCGTGGTGTCCTGCAGCAGCGGCAGCAGTGGCAGCACCGCGGCATCGTCCAGTTCCACCGGTGCCGGAGCGTCGTCGTCAGCTGCGCCGACCGGTTCCGGCGCAGTCGGTTCGGGTGCAGCCGGCTCCGGAGCTTCGGTGCCGAGCAGGCCGGCGGTGAAGGTCAAACTGCAGCTGCAGTGGTTCAATCAGGCTCAGTTCGGCGGCTATCTCGCCGCGCTGGACAAGGGGTTCTACACCGAGCAGGGCCTGGACGTGACGCTGCTCGAAGGCGGCACCACGATCGTTCCACAGACCGTTCTGGCGCAGGGACAGGCCGACTACGCCATCGCCTGGGTACCGAAGGCGCTGCAATCGAGGGAGCAGGGAGCCGGCATCACCGACGTCGCTCAGGTCTTCCAACGATCGGGCACGACTCGAGTCTCCTTCAAGGACAAGAACATTTCCACCGCTGCGGATCTGAAGGGCAAGAAGGTCGGCAACTGGGGCTTCGGAAATGAGTTCGAGTTGTTCGCCGGCATGACCAAGTCCGGATTGGATCCAGCCAAGGACGTCACCCTGGTGCAGCAGCAGTTCGACGAGAACGCACTGCTGAACGGGGACATCGATGCTGCCCAGGCGATGATCTACAACGAATACGCACAGGTGCTGGAGGCGAAGAATCCCAAGACGGGCAAGCTGTACACGCCGGCGGACTTCGGCGTTCTGAAATGGACCGACCAGGGAACGTCGATGCTGCAGGATGCCGTCTGGGCGAATACGGCGAAGCTTGCGGACCCGGCCTACCAGGCGACGACGGTCAAATTCCTGACCGCAAGTTTCAAGGGCTGGATCTACTGCGCGTCACATGCCACCGAGTGCCGTGACATCGTCGTGAAGAAGGGCTCGAAATTGGGAGCGAGTCATCAGTTGTGGCAGATGAACGAAGTCAGCAAGTTGATCTGGCCGTCGCCGGCCGGAATCGGCATCGTCAACCAAGCCGATTGGGACCGCACGGTGAAGATCGCCCAGAGCACGAAGAACGCCGATGGCAAGACGGTGCTGACCAAGGCGCCGGGCAAGGACGCCTTCACCAATGTCTATGCACAGAAGGCGATCGACGTGCTGAAGGCTCAGGGCGCCGACGTCACGGGGTCGACCTTCAAGCCCATCACGGTGACCCTCAACGCCGGCGGAGCATGATCCGAACCCGCTGCTCGCTGCCGCCCGGCAGGTAGCTGCGGCAAAGGCCCGTCCGACCGGTCTGTCCCACCGGTCGGACGGGCCTCGCGCAGTGCCACCAGGCGATGACGGTGCTCAGGTCCAGTAGCGATGCAACATGCTGTCGACCGGAACCCCGTGGTTCGAGGTGTAGACCGGACGAACCTGCACGAACATCCCGACATCCGGCGCCTCAAGCAGGTACGGCACTCCGCCGATCACACCCAGATAGATCGCAACGTGTCCTTCGTAGCCGATGATGTCCCCCGGCTGGCCCTGGCTCCATGGCACTGATCTGCCCGCGGAACGTTGGGCACCCGAGTAGGTTTCGATTCGTTGACCAGCCTGCATCAGGACGTAGGCGGTCAGACCGGAACAATCGAGGCCCACGATGCCCTGACAGGAGTTGGACGACCCACCGGCCCTGCTGCAGCCCTGGTCCGCAGCTCCACCGTTGGTGCCGCCGCCGTAGACGTACGGAATACCGACCGCCGCGAGACCGGCCGCCAGCCCCCTGGCCATGGCCGCTGTCGGCGCGACGATGGTTTGACCGGCAGCTCCGGCGGCCACGTGCGGGCCGGCCGGAATCGTGATCTTGACGCCGTTGATCACCACACCCTGGGCGACGCCACCACCGGTCGTTCCGAAGTACTTCTGGAACATGAAGAAGAAGTTCCGGTTGCCGTACGAGCTGCACTTGTCTCCGACACCCGGATATGCGGCGAGGGAAGCGGCGTTCGGTTGGTAGGGCGTGTAGTCGTACAGGGACGCCGTTGCGATGTTGCGGATGTAGACGGAGGATCCACCGCAACCACTTTGGGCGATGTTCCACAGGATCGTGGTGGTCTGGCCGGCGTGATAGTTGTATTTCTGCGGTTCGATCCGGTACCGGGCCCACTGCTTGGCCATTCCGTAGGCCTGGTTGAACAAGCCCGCATACTGCGGGTCGCAATTGGCGCTGCCACCCGGACCGGTGTCGGGGCAGTGCCAGCCATAGGCGGCGGCGTAGGTGGACATACTGACGTCGGTTCTGGTCAGCAGCGCCGATTCCTTCTGCAGCGTGACGAGCATGACCTGCGGATTGATGCCGCAGGCCACGGACAACCGTTGTAGCACCGCGGCGACGTCTTCGTTGGTGCCGCCCTGATAGGCGGCACAGTACTGATCCGCGACCTTGCTGGTGGTCGTCAGCTTCAACGAGCGAAGGCAGGCAGGCGAGGTACAGGCGGCCCCCTTGTCGTTGATGAAGGTGCGTATGTCGGCCGCGGTCATCGCCTTGGTGTTGTAGAAGACGGCGTCCGAAATGATCATGCCCGGGTCGAACGAGGTGGACCGGCCACCGGTTGCCGGACTGCAGTCCCCGGCTGCCACCGCGGCAGGCCTTGCCAGACCCGGATCCGGCCCGACGGATGGATCACTGCTGTTGTTCGGCACCGGCGCTTCCGGCGGATCGGGATTCACCGTGACGTTGACCGGGACGGTCGGTTTCGGCACGCTGCGCGCGCTCGTCGGGGTGGTGGTCGGGACGGTGGCCGGCATCCTGACGGCCGCCGACGTGGTCGTTCTGGTGGTGGACGCGGTGGTCGTGGCAGGGCTGGCCGTGGTGGTCTTGGCACGGCTGGGTGCCGTGGTCGGTAGGGACGACGTGGTTGCGATCCCGGGTGCGGTGATTTTCGTAGTCTTCGCGATTGTGATCGGTGCGGCCCTGGTCGTGGTGGGGACCGGTGGCCTGGTCGACGGCATCGTGCTGGTCCTGGGCATCGTGCTGGTCGACGGCATCGTGCTGGTCGACGGGATCGTGCTGGACCTAGGCATCGTGCTCGTCGTCGAAGCCGTACTGGTCGTCGGTGTGCTGGCCGTTGGCCTGACCGACGTGGTGCTGGACGTTGCCGTGCCGGGCGGAACGGATCCGGTCAGGGTCGAGGCCGACGACGGCTGGCCGGTCGGACTCGCGGTGACGGTCCTGTCTTGGGTCTTCGAAGTCGCCGACGACGGTGCCGACGGGCCCGAACCGCTGGTGGAAGCGCCGATTGTGGTCGGCGCGCTCGTCGCAGTCGACCTCACCTCCGGCGATGTGGGCGTCGTCGACGTGGAGGTTGCTGTTCTGGGAGTCGCCGACGTGGAGGTCGCCGACGTGGAGGTGCCCAGGACCTGGACGACCGGATCGGAAGCGCGGTTCGCAACGCCGAGCGCGGGACCGGCAGAGACGAAGCCGTTGCCGACCGGCCCGACGTCCGCTGCCGCAACGGCGACGAAGGCGCCACCGCCCAACCGGAGCGCCGGAACTGCCGGCTGCGAAGTTCTGTACGCGGCGGGGATGAGGGTGATCAATGGAGCGGCGAAAAGCTTCACCGTCAATGCCTCGGAAACTCCGAACCACTGTTCGACGTTCCGTCCGACATTGGTCCGCTGGACGATCTCACCGATCTGCCAGTCGAGTCGGTGATCCGACTCGTACTCGGGAACAAGTTTTACCAGTTGCTCGAAGAAGCCCTTCGAAGCCGCTGCCGCATCCAGCCGGTCGTAGGTTGCATAGAGGCCGGATTGAACGTCGGCGTGTTGCTGGAAAAGACCGACATACCCAGCGCGGCTGGCTGCGGGATCGAGCGACGACTCCTGCATCGCCACGGCAATGGCCACCCGTAGCCCTCGTCGGGTGATCTTCATCGATTTTCCGACTGAAACAATGGTGGATGCTGCAGTTACCTGCGCGGCGCTCAGACCGACGCCGTCGAACAATCCTCCGGTGATCGGCGCCACGGGTGGAGGTGTGACAGGTCCGCCGGAAGGCAGGCACGTGCTTGCCGCGGTGACCGCCGGTGCACTCGCCAGCGGTGCCGCAGCCTGCGACTGGACCGGGGTGCCCACCAGAACGAAGGCCGAGGCTATGACGGTGATTCCCCCGCGGCGCCAACCGGATCCGGGTCTCCACCGCTTCGGGCGATCTGGCGCAGAGACAGTCGGGCGCGCTGTCGACATCAGTTTCACTGAAGAGTTCCCTGCATATTGTTGAAGCGAGATTCCCGGTGCCGCGTTGGTCCAAATGGGCGTACCTCGATTCTAGGACCGGGCAGCCGTATGCACCACGGTAATCACCCGATCGAGATCGAACCGCTCCAACGAGAAATATCTGGTGACTGAGAGGCTTTGAACGGCGGTGCGTCAGTGGCGAACAAGTGCGACCTCGGGCCGAAGTAGATTGGTGTCGTAAGGCATCGAGCGGCCGGCTCGCGCAGACCCCGTCCGTGCTCCGGTCGAGAATGAGGGTGGACATCATGGGACTTCGCGACGCCTTTCGATCTCTGCGCGGCGGCACCGATCCGACCGCCGAGGTCGAGATATCGGACGGCGAAGCGCCGGAGCCGACATGGTTCCAGGTCCGGACCGACGGCTTCTACGAGGCCCCGCTCGATCCGAGCGCAGACCTGACGTCGGTCCGGCTGCAATTTCTTCCCGGCGGAAAGGTGAGCGAGTTGAATGGGACGCGTTCGGCGGACGCCCAGCTCATTTCGGGACAGCGGCAGGAGCACCAGGACCCGCGACTCGGGGATTACACTGCCGCCGGTCGATTCAACGTGCAACGTCGGTTCGAACGCATTGTCAGCTATGCGGCGCTCGAGCTGACCCCGGACGGCTTCCTGGCGCGTCGCATCGACACCGCAGACAGGCAGACCCTGGAATTGCAATTCATCTTTCGCCACGATTCCGCCGACCGGCTTTGATCCCTGCGTCAACCCGGCACGAACCTGCTCGAAGGAGATCCTTCCCGAGCCGACCCACCGCGGCAGTCGGCCGCCGCGCGATGCCCGCTCCAGGCGCGGCTCCGCGTAGGCTGGCCAGTTGTGAATGCCGACGAATCCACTGAGCTCAAGGCCCTCGAAGCGACCATGACCAGCATCGAGTCCGTGATCGATCTGCCACGGTTGAGAGCCACGATCGCCGAGCTGTCCGAGATGGCCAGCGTTCCCGACTTGTGGAACGACCCGGAGAAGGCGCAGCAGGTCACCAGCAAGCTGTCGCACGCCCAGTCGGAGCTCAAGAAGCTGCAGGATCTTCGGCAGCGGCTCGACGACCTCAATGTTCTCTTCGAGCTGGCCGACGACGACGCCGACACCATGGTCGAGGCACAGGCCGAACTGGTCGCCGTGCACGGCGAGGTGGAGACGATGGAGGTGCGAACCCTGCTGTCCGGCGAGTACGACGTACGGGAGGCGCTGATCACCATCCGGTCCGAGGCCGGTGGTGTCGATGCTGCCGACTTCGCCGAGATGCTGATGCGGATGTACCTGCGCTGGTCGGAACGGCATGGCTACGCAACCGAGGTGTACGACACCTCCTACGCCGAAGAGGCGGGCATCAAATCGGCCACCTTCCAGGTCAAAAGTCCTTACGCGTACGGAACTCTTTCGGTCGAGCAGGGCACCCACCGGCTCGTCCGCATCTCTCCGTTCGACAACCAGGGCCGGCGGCAGACCTCGTTCGCCGGAGTCGAGGTGATCCCCGTACTGGAGAGCAGCGACCACGTCGAAATCGACGAGAAAGAGCTGCGGGTCGACGTCTACCGTTCTTCCGGCCCCGGTGGACAAGGCGTGAACACCACCGACTCCGCGGTCCGGATCACCCACATCCCGACCGGCATCGTCGTTTCGTGTCAGAACGAGCGCTCCCAGATCCAGAACCGTGCGTCGGCGATGGCCGTGTTGGGCGCCAAGCTGCTGGTCCGGCGCAAGGAGGAGGAGAAGGCCACGATGGACGCATTGCGTGGTGATGGCGGCAATTCCTGGGGGAACCAGATGCGGTCGTACGTTCTGCACCCTTACCAGATGGTCAAGGACCTCCGGACGAATTTCGAGGTCGGCAATCCGACCGCGGTGTTCGATGGTGACATCGACGGTTTCCTGGAGGCGGGGATTCGCTGGCGCCGATCCGCCGACCCGGACAGCAACTGACGGACCCGGCCCGGTCACCACCCCGGATGTACCGGCCCGCTGCCGGCTGGATCGGACCGGTCAGCATCCCAAGGAATTGCTGCAGTTCATCCTCCTCATATCCGAGATGGGACAGCAGCAGGTCGGACAATTCGGCGGCTAGCCGGCGGATCTCCAAGAGGCCGTCCGTGCTCCCCGTACCTCGCCGGCCGCGATCTCCTCTACTGCCCGGCGAATCTGGCGAAGTTCACCGCGCAGATGATCGTGGATTGCCACCAGGTTCCGCGAATTACTCGCTCCTGCCGAGGAGGGCCGGCCGACGACGGCTCCGGCCCTCGGACGCTCCTGCACCGGAAGCCCGCCGGCAGCACCCCAGTGCCCGTCCCGCTCGGCCGCACCACTGTGCCCGATTTCGCTGTCCATGGCTCCCTCTCCGTTACCCAATGGGAATCCGGTGCCACGACTGCCCGTCGTTCCGGCGAGACCGTGGACTTCATTCGTCACCCGAATTCTCGCCAGAGCACGACGCACATCGGTTGCGGCAGCGGGATCGAGGCGATCAGTTCCATGCCCGGTACGCCGAATACCTGCACCAGGTCAGCTCCGGTGGCTGACACGAAGAGCCGGCCGGAGTCAAGCGCAAGCTGGCGAGGCCAAGCGCCGCAGGAGGTTTGCGACAGAAGAGCACCGTCGGAGAGCGAGATCTTGGAGATGGAGTCAGCCCCTCGATTCGCCAGGTAGACCACCTTCCCGTCGCTTGCCAGATCGCTCGGGTAGTTCCTGACATTGCGGGCGAGGGCAGCATCGGAGGCAGGGACCATCCGCCAGTCGAGCAGTCGCCGATCGACATGTCTGGCCAGCATCAGAACCGAACCGAGCTCTCCGGAGACCACCGCCGTGCCGTTGCCGAGCAGAACCAGGTTTCGAGGACCCGATCCAGCCGGTACGGCGCTCGCCACCGGGTTCACCAGCTTCCCCGCCTGCAGCAGATAGCTGACCACCTCGTCGGCACCGAGGTCAACCACCAGCACCTCGCCGCCGGGCGCCGGAACGACCTGGTGGACATGCGACTCCGCTTGCCTGTCCCGATCTGGGCCCGGACTGGTCGTCCGGTTCACGACGGTGGCCAGGCCCAGGGATCCATCCGAGGCGATGGTCAACGCCGCCACCGATCCGGGAACTCCCGACGCACCGTAGTTCGCGACCAACAGGTGCCGGGCCCCTGGCTCGACAACAGCATGGCAGGGCTCCGTACCCCCGGAACCGACCGCTGGCCCCAGCCGGACCAACCTTCTTCCATCCACCCGCCAAGCGTGCGCCAGACCTCCGTCCGTTCCGCAGACGCCGTACAAGAAGCGACCCGAGGGGTGGACGGCGAGGTACCGCAAACCTTCGACCGCGTCGCTTTCGCCGATCGCCTCGAGATTCTGATCGAACAGGGTGACCCCGCCGATACCGTTCCTGCCCATCCATCCGGCGAAAATCATGTTCGCTCTCGCGACCGAACGCGCTCCGCGCAGAACGCCTGATGCCGGAGCATTCTCATTTCGTCCGCTGGACGAGCAGATATCCACCGCTGTCGAAGATCTTGCGATAGGTGTGTCCACGGTGCTGCCTTTGCGCGTACTCGACAGGATCGCCTCCATCGTTGGGCGTGTGAGTGTCGATCAGCACGTAGTCGGGGACGGCTGTGCCCACGGTGCCGAACCAGTAGACGTGGTCGCGGGTGGCCAGGTGAGTGATGAGTCCCATGTTCGTCTCGACGCCTGCACCCTGGGGGATCAACGCCATCACTGCCTGGGCGGCGCGGGCGTCGGTGCTCGGTCGCCAGGTCTGGCTCTTCAACAGGCTGGCCAACGGAAACTGAAGGCACAGCACCAGTGCCATGGCCACCGTGGCTGTCGGAACGTGCGCGGCATACGAGCGCAACCAGGCGGGCGCCTTGAGGTGGATTCGTCCGTAACCGTCGATGAGAGCAACGAAGACGACGGGCATCAGGATCAGCGAGTAGTGCCAGTTGGTGCCCCAGTAGTCCGGATTCTTTCCGATCCAGCGCCAGGCCAACGTGGGGCCGGCGACCAGCACCCACGGCGAACGCAGCGCCAGGAATCCCGTGATGCCGAAGGTCAGCAGCAGGGTGATCGTCTTGACATCCCAGCCGGTGAAGAAGGTCTGGACCGCATTGGGACCGTTCTGCCCGAAACTCACGGTCGCCCAATAGTCGAAGCTGCCCGTCGAATTGAACGCCGGGATGACCACGAACAGGACCAGCAGGAAACCACCTACGCCGACGCCGGTCAACCATATCCCCACCCGGCGCGCACCGGCGATCATCAGCACCACACCGATGGCAGCGAGGGTGATTCCGAGGTCTTCTTTCACCAGCAGCAACGGCAACGACCACACCGCGACCAGCCGAGGTCGCCGCCGGAGGTAGGCCTCGCCCGCGAACGCCATCAATGGCGCCGCAAAAGCGACCTCGTGAAAGTCCGTATAGACGGCGGATTGAATACCGAAGGAGAGTGCATACGCAATCCCAACGGCAACTCCACCAGAGAACCCTAGCCGCAGCATTGCGATCCGGAAAATTGGAACGATCGATGCCGTTATCAGAACAGCCTGCAGAATCAGCAGGGTCTGCGCATGCGGAAAAAGTCGGTAGAAGGGTGCGAGCACGGCCAGAATCGGTGAGAAATGGTCGCCGAGAATGTTGTAGCCAGGACCTTTGATATCCACGACGGGTGCCTGCAGATGTGCGTAGGCCCGTATCGCCTGCTCGAAGATCGCATTGTCCCAGGACGGCGTCGAAAGGGTCGCGAAGCGAGTCAGCGACAAGGTCGAGTACAGAACCGCAGCGATCGCCCACACCGCGTACGGCAGCCACGTCGCTGCGCGCCGGCGCCGGGGGATCTGGCGTCGCGCAGTAGATTCTGAACCGGCGATGTCAACGGCGAACGGTGCTGCGTCGGACCCAACCGCCCCGAGCCGTCCCACGTCCACCTTCCCCCTCCTCGAGAAGTCCCGATGGAACTCCGCCACTGCAGGGAGGTTACCGGGCCGCTCGGCGTCTTCGGAGCATCTGCTCCGATCCTGGTGTGGGCCGGATCAGAAGAACGTCCGGATCATTCCCACGACTCGAGGGTCCGGCGCCGCAGCATCGTCCAACACGGGGATCAGCGTCCACTTGTCCATAGCTGTGCAGGGATGGGACAAACCAAGCCGCACGACGTCCCCCACCTCCACATCATCGGAATTACGCACAGACAGAAAGGCATGCTGATCGTTGAGCGCAAAGATCTGCGCTCCGGTCAATGGTTCGGGCGAACCGTCCGTTGGCCGGCGCATCTGCGGCTCGGGCATTCCTTGATCGAACGGCAGGTCCCGCCGGCCGGCGTCCAGCAGCGCCAGAGCGGGCTCCGGATGCGACACGACCCGCGCCCAGGCATGCATCGCGGGTTTGAGCACCGGGCCGTCACCCCGACCGGCCGGGGTGATCGAATGGTAGTACCCGTCGTCGTGAACGATGTAGGCGCCAGAGCGCAGAACGACTTCGACGGCCGGCCCGCGCTTTCCGACCGGGTCGGCATATTCCGCGAGCCGGTCGGCGACCCGGTCGAAATAGGCGCTGCCCCCGACGGTGATCATGGCGCGACCGGCCGTCGTCAGATCGACCATCGGACCGACGGCCGTCCAGACGCGGGCGATATCGTCAAGATATCGGTCGACCGCACCGATCTGATCGGCTCCGGCGCCTTGCCCGACTGCGCCCTCGTATCCACTGACTCCGATCAGCCGCAGCCGGGACGATCTTTGGACAGCCCGGGCGACCTCCAGTGCGGCGCCGACGCCCCTGGCGCCGGTCCTGCCTCCGTCGACCCCGAGTTCGACGCAGACGTCGATATTCGACCCGGCCGGCAGCGCCGACGTCATCAATTCCACCGAACGAACCGAGTCGACCCAGCTGCTGAATCTGAAGTCCGGATCGGCCATCTGTTGCGCCACAAGCCATCGCAGGCCATCCGGACGGAGGAAGGAACCAGCCAGCAGGATTTTCGGCAGGCCGAAGGCGCGCCCGACCCGCAGTTGCGGCTCGTTGGCCAGGGTGATGCCCCAGGCGCCCGCCCGCAGCTGGGCAAGGAACAACTCGGGCGCCATCGTGGTCTTTCCGTGCGGTGCCAGCTCCAGTCCGCGCGCAGAGCACCACTTCGCCATCACAGCGACATTCTGCGCAATGGCTCCGCGATCCAGCGTGAGCAGGGGCGTGCCCCACTCCGCCAACGACGTTCGCGCCAGCACCAGGTCCGCAACCGAACGCCCATCGGCCATCGGGGGCACCGACTTGTGACGCCAGTCGAGCACCTCGTTCCCGAGCCGACCCACTGCCTCCGCCAGAACCCGGTAGTTGCCCCTGCTCCGGTTCATCGAGCCACTGTTCATCGAGAGCCACTGTTCATCGACAGAACCCTACGAGGCGGCCCGTCTGGTGGAAATGACGGATCTCCGACAGCCGGTGGGCGTCGTCAGAGTCCCTCCGGCGAGTTCGGAGGCCGTGGACCGGGATTCGGTGGCGCACCCGGGTGGCGACGGCGAGATCTGCTGCGTTCTCCCACATTTGCCGCAAGGTTCTCCGACATCTGCGGAAAGTCGTTCGGCCAGCCCGGGGTGGCGCACCTCACAGTCGTCCCATAGGCTCCGGTCCCAGGGGGCATCGAAGCCGCAGCGCGAACAGGCCACGCCCCTCCCCCATCCCCCAGGGAAAGGCAGTTGCATGCCATACAGAAGTTCCCGGCGGAGGTCACTGCTCGTGACGGCCGCTTCCTCCTTGCTGCTGCTGACGATGGCAGCCGCACCCTCGACCGGCGCCACACCTCCCCGAGAGCAGGCCACCACCGCCACACCCACCGCGGGCACATCCACCGCCGCCACACCCACTGCGGGCACACCCACCGCGGGCACGGGTGCGGACGGATCGCTGCCGCTGCCCACTGCGACACCCGGCACCAAGCCGCTCAGCGGAAAGCTCGTGGGTCCGGTCGCACGGCACTTCACCGGGACCAAGCAGGTCTTCGTGCAGTTCGCGGGCAGCGGCGCAGCCGATACCGCCAGCGGAACGATCAAGCAGGGCAAGGGCAAGGTCGCCGCGAAACAAGCCTCGCAGGCCAGGAAGGCCGCCACTCGCGCAACCACCGCCGAAGTGGTCGCCGCGGCCAAGTCCAAGGACAAGTCGACCAAGGTGTTGTGGCAGGTTTCCAACGCGGTGCCCGGCGTTGCCATCGCGGCGACCGAACAGGCACTGCAGTCGCTGGTCGCGCGTCCTGACGTCGTGAAGATCTCGGCACTCGTGCCAAAGAAGGTCACCAACGCGAACACCGCCCAACTGGTCAAGGCGCTCAACACCTGGCACGACGTCGGGAACACCGGGGCCGGAGTCAAGGTCGGCGTCATCGACACCGGCATCGACTACACCCACGCCGACTTCGGCGGTCCGGGCACGATCGCCGCATGGACCGCCGCGCACGCCAACTCGGCCGCAAAGTTCACCCCGACCGCCAAGGTGGTCGGCGGCACCGACTTCGTGGGCGACAACTACAACGCGGACACCACCGCGGCCGATTACCAGCCGGTTCCCCATCCGGACAAGAATCCGCTGGACTGCGAGAGCCACGGCACCCACGTCTCCGGAACGGTCGCCGGATATGGCGTCGCCGCCAACGGCAAGACGTTCAAGGGCAGCTACGCCGGTCTGACCGGACCGGCTCTGATGGACATGAAGATCGGCCCCGGAATGGCGCCGATGGCCTCGCTCTACGCGTTGAAGGTGTTCGGCTGCACCGGTTCGACCGATGCCGTCATCCCCGCCCTCGACTGGGCGCTCGACCCCAACGGCGACGGTGATTTCTCCGACCACCTGGACGTGGTGAACATGTCCCTCGGGTCGGACTATGCGACGCCGGACGATCCCGAGAACGACGTGGTCGACGAACTCTCGGCGAATGGGGTGCTCTCGGTCATTGCGATGGGCAACAACGGCGACCTCACCGACACCGGCGGAGCGCCCGGCAACGCCATCAGCTCGCTCGCCGTCGCCAGCACGGTGGACTCGTTCCAGCTGCGCGACGGTCTTCGGGTCGAGGCGCCGGCGAATCTCAAGGGCATCGTCGCCGGCCAGTTCTCCGTCGCTTACGCATGGAAGACCAAGGCTCCCGTCACCGGCACCGTGGTCACCCTGTCCCCGGACAACGCGGACGGTTGCGCGAAGGTCTCCGCCGCGGACGCGTTGAAAATCAAGGGCAAGGTCGCCTGGCTCATCTGGGACGACAACGACGCCACCCGTCGTTGCGGTTCGGTGGGCCGGAGCGGGAACGTCGCCGCAGCCGGCGCCATCGGCGCCATCTTCACCTCCGGCCGGAACGTCTTCGGCGCCGGCATCACCGGCAGTGCCGACATCCCGGTGGTGCAGCTACCCAAGGTCGGCACGGACAAGCTGGCTCCGGCGGTCGCCGCCGGGACTTTGAAGGTCACCTTCGACGGCAAGCTCCAGGCCACCATCAAGGACATCACGCCGTCGATCAGCGACACCTTGTCCTCGTTCAGCTCTCGCGGAACGCATGGTGCTCCCGGTGTGGTCAAGCCCGATGTGGCCGCCCCCGGCGACACCATCGCCTCGGCCGGCATGGGTTCGGGCAACGGCGTTCTCGTCATCTCGGGAACCTCCATGGCGACCCCGCTGACGGCCGGTGTGGCAGCTCTGGTCAAGAAGATGCATCCGACCTGGACGCCGGAGCAGCTCAAGGCGGCCGTGATGAACACGGCTACTCACGACGTCTACTCGGGTGAGAACAAGAGCGGACCGAAGTACGGTCCGGCTCGGGTCGGTGCCGGACGGATCGACGCGCTTGCCGCCGTCAGCACGAAGGTGCTGGCGTACAACGTCGATCAGGCGGGCGCCGTGAGCGCATCCTTCGGCGCGGTCGAGGCCCCGATCACCTCTCCGACGGTGACCAGGACGCAGACCATCCGGATCCAGAACACCGCAACGAAGCCGGTGACCGTACAGCTCGCCTATGAAGGAATCGTCTCCCAGCCTGGCGTCTCGTACACGGTGAGTCCGACGACGCTCACGGTGAAGGCGAGCGGCTCGGGCAACGCCACGGTCAAGATGACCATCACGACCGCCAAATTGCGGAGGACGATCGACCCCACGATGGCAACCGAGCAAACCGATCCGAACTTCGGTGACCTGGCCCGTCAGTATGTGTCCGATGCTTCCGGTCACGTCCTGGTCAAGCAGCTGAACAAGACGTCGTTGCGCGTTCCGGTGTACGGCGCGGCCAAGCCGGTTTCCAAGACCACAGCGGTGGCGGGCAAGACCACTTCTGGCCGGCCGGCGATCGTCGTCAAGGGCGTCGGAGTCAACCAGGGTTCGGGTTCCACCGCCTATCAGTCGAAGCTTTCGGTGATGGATCTGGGTTACCGGAGCCCGAAAGAACCGGTCTGTCTGGGAGCGTCCACCGCCGGATGCGTCAGCAACGCGAGTACCCGGTCAGGCGACATCCAGTACGTGGGCGCAGGAGCCACCGTTTCCACAGCGGGAAGCAAGGCCGACGGCTGGCTCTATTTCGGCGTGTCGACCTACGGCAACTGGGCCACCGTCGGCAATAGCCTGCAGCCCTACGTCGACATCGATACCGACGGCGACGGCGCACCGGACTTCGAAGCGGTCGTCCGGAACACTGCGTCCACCGATCTGCTGTTGTCGTACGTGTACGACCTGAACAGCGGTGATCTGGTCGATGTCGAGCCGATCAACTTCAACCTCGGTGACGTTGACACCAATGTGTTCGATACCAACACGGTTTTGATTCCGGTGTCCCCGAAGGCGATCGGAATGGTCGGCTCACCCAAGTCGTTCCCGATCTCCTACAACGTGGGCACGTCGAGCTTCCTCGGATCGCCCGAGACCAACGGCGACATCGACCACACGCCGGCGATCTCCTTCGACGCCGCGGCGCCCAAGATCCAGGTTGCTGGTCCGCTGTATCTCGACAAGGCCGGAGCAACCATTCGGTACACGGTGAACCAGGCCCGGACGGGCTCTCACAAGCCGGCTGCCAAGCCGGTCAGCGCACTGATCTTCCATCTCGGTGGTGCGAGCGGGGCCAGAGCGCAGGTGCTCAAGCTCAAGGGCTGACACGTTTGGTAGGAATTTGGTACAGCGAGGCGCCGGGTATCTCAACCCGGCGCCTCGCCGCTATTGTGGCCGGCGCCGCTCGGCCGGTCGCCTGATTGTAGGTACACGGGAAACAACGGCCGAACATCTTGCAGCGCATAGATCGGAACCACCGAGCTGCGCGGAATGATCCGTTCCCAGGTGACGCGGCGCCGATGCGGCAGGCCTGATCCGTCGGCAGCAGCGAACTCGTAGTCGCCGGCCACGCGCCCGGCCAGGAGCGCTCGGCCGGATTCCACCGGAGTGGCGACCTCGTCACCCGGTGCCAGATCGCTGACCAGCTGCGAGAGGGCGAGCAGTTGCCGGCCAGGCTTCCGGCGGCCGGTAGGGCCGAGCAGCTCGCGCATGGACCCGAGGTCCAGCCCCGCTACGTCGTGATCAATGCCGGATGCCGCCGTGAGACCGATGATCCCCCGTTCCAAGAAGAGTCCCAGCACGGTGGTGGACTCCGCCCGGAGAACCCAGAGGCGGCGCGGCGGCCGTGGCTGCACCCGAGGGGGCGACGTGCTGGGACCTGGCCAGAAGTATTCGAGGTCCCGGGGGACGTCGTGGAACATACCCGAGTAGTGCTCGGGATTCTTGGCCAACAACTTGCTGCGGTGCGAGATCAGCAGCCGCTCGTCGCGCAGCCAGCCCGGGAGCTGCCCGGCGGTGTCGAGGTCGCGCTGAGTTCGGTCGACGACTTCCGGTGCGAATTCGGAGATCTGCGAGGCCGTGGAATCGGCGAACCCTCGCGATCTCCACTCCAGCACGCAGTCCAGTCCATATCGAACCAGCGCCGGAACCCAGCCGCGCCACATCACGACAGCCGGATGGTTCTGCCAGCCGTACTCGGGCAATTCGATCGCGCGGAGGATCTGCAAGGTTTCCACTCGTTGCTTGCCAAGACGCGGTGAATCGAGCACCGCCGCCGTGCGACCGAAATCGGCGAAGGGCAGGAAAGTCTGCATCGCCACAGTCTTTCAGCTCGCACAGCGGCCGCCGGCAGGGAACTCTCTTCAACTGGACGAAGTCGTCCGGAGCAACACGGCGCATCGAGCGCGTTCAGCGCAGCTGGGGCAGTGCGCGACATCCGGCGTTACGACTTCGACCCCTGAAGCAAGGAAATACCGCGCGGATCGAGCGGCCCGACCTGAATTCGTTCTACTCTTGCCTCAGCTTGCTGCGCAGAACAAGGAGACAGTTATGGGCATCGGACTTGGCGTATTCCTGATCATCGTCGGGGCGGTACTGGCCTTCGGGGTGAAGGCTCAGGTTTCCGGGCTGGACCTGACGACCATCGGCTGGATCGTGATGGGCGGCGGTGTCCTGGTTCTACTTCTGAGCCTGGCCATCTTCATGCCCAGGAGCCGACGGGCTCGAAGCACCGCCGTCACCACCGATTCGCTCGGCCGCCAGGCCGTCGTGGAACGGGATGACCGCATCAGCGGTCTGTAGTACATCAGCGGTCTGTAGTACATCAGCCCTGTCGTACGTCAGCGCTGTCGTGCATCAGCGCTGTCGTGCATCAGCGCTGTCGTGCATCAGCGCTGGAGTACATCAGTGCTGTACGCCATCTAGCGCTCGATCCAAAACCCGGCGGGCATAGGTCGCCACGACCTGCTCCGCCACCCGACCTCGACACCGACCTGCCGAGCCTCCCGGGCGGACCCGCAGCAAGGGTCCGCCCGGGAGCGCACGTGATACGAGGTGGCCAACCACCAGAATCAGGGGTAGCGGGTGTCCAGGGCGACGGCCGGGAAGGCGGCTCCTTCCCGATATTGCCGGATGAGCTTGGTCACCAGATCCAGATAGTAGAAGCCCCAACCGTCCGAGTCGGCTCCGGCGAGGTTATTGATGACCGTCGGCTCGATGTCATTGCTCAACGAAACGCTGAACTGATCCGGTGACCCGAATTCGTTCCATTGCTGAACCAACGCGACTTCCGGCTCGAAATCGTAGACACCCTGCATCGCCGCAACCAGGCTGGCACCGGAGTTGCGCGCGTGCGCGTCCCAGTCCGTCCAGGCACCGTAGACGGCATTCCCCGGCGTGGAGACCATCGCCGTCATCTGCTCGGGCGATGTCTGCGCAACTCCGCCGACAGCCATCCAGCCGAAGTTGGGTCCGCCCGGGCTGTTGTTGACCGCCTGGAATCGCACACTGCGACCTTCGAGCCCGGTCAGATCCCACTGCCGCAGGTACCACACCGGACCGGTCGAATTCTGCAACGATGGTGGCAGAAATCCCACTGGCGTCCATCCCGGCGGTTCGGCATGGCGCAGCACTTCGCCGGATTTCGCATCAGTGAGCACAAACAGGTTCCGCTGCCCGAATTCGGCAATGGTCCGGTAATTCCCGGAAGCCTTCGGTTGGCTATCGGCGCCGGAGGCCATGAAAGTGAACGCACGCTCGGTGACAGTGAATGCCGGGCTGGTCAACGAACCAGTTGCTGTTCCGCCCGCGGGCTCGCTGGTCGCATACGTTCCCAGATAACCGGCGTCCCCCAACGACCAATTGCCCGCGGCGGTCCAACCGTTGAAGTTCCCGGCACTGAACTGGGGCAGGAACTTCATCGGCCCGTTGGCGATCGGGTTTCGATCCTCCCAGCTCCAGTTGCCCCAGGGGTTCATCACGATCTCGTGGAAGGCGTTCATGTATCGCGTGGTGAACCGCGGGTTCTCGAATGTCGGCGGCGCTGCGACCGGGGAAACGCCGTACACGCTCAGCAGCGGTTTGCCGTGGAAGAGTTGCAGGTGGCGGGCCCGATCCGGCTTGTCGAGAACTTCGGTCTCCAGCAGACTGATGGCCTTCGCCGATGGTTGCCCATTGTCCAGGCCGATAAGAAATGCGACCTTCGGGTGGGTACGCAGCGTCGAATAGACATCGAGCAGTTTCAGGGTGGCCTGGGTGATGTTGTCGAACACTCCGTTGGACCAGTCGATCAAGATGAAATCCATACCGGCTTTGGAGATCCATTCGGCATGCTGCTTGATCACGTGCGTGTCCATCGAACTGTAGTATCCCAGAACGGGTTTCGCCTCGGTGGAATCCCAGATGATCTCACCGGCTTGATTGCCACCCGGATAGAACCAGCATTCGTACCCGATTCCGAATGCGGTCGCCTTCCGGCGCGCGGATCGACCGGGATCCCGAGGCGGATGATGGCCGGTGACTGCGGCGGGCGGTGTTGCGGCCTGCGCGGCGGTAGCGCCCAGAGTCGAGGTGAGGGCCAGTCCGCCGACGGCCGCGCCGGCCGAACCGATGAACCGCCTGCGGTCGAGGTGCATGCCAGCCGGTGCGGTGTATCCGGTCTTGGAGATGTCGGATGCCACGGTGAATCAGAGCTCCAGTTCCAAAGTTGTGCGGATGTCGGGTCGCAGCAATCAATCGTGATGCGCGAACCGGGATCTTGCAACGCTAAAAGCCGAATGATCCGCTGTCAAGGAATTGATTGATTTCGACCCGAATGCCGATAAATCGAAAGCCGAATTGTTTCATGTGCAACCGAACTCCATTGGCTCGTCGACCGGTTATTACTCCGATCAGGCTCCCCAGCTGGCTTGGACGCCACCGACCCGTTCGGCGACCATGCGTTCGGCATATCCGGATTCGACGAATGCGGCCAACGGATCGCGCGGCAAACCACGCTGTTCGCGTCGATCGGCCAGAGCCGTCCGGACGTCCGTCTCGTAGGCGTCCATCAGAACGCCGTGTGCGCCCAGCACGTCACCGGCATCCTGCGCAACGGACAGCGCTTCCTGATCGACCAGTAGTGCCTTCGCGGTCGCCTGCTGGACGTTGAGCACCGAACGGATCTGACCCGGAATCTTCTCCTCGATGTTGTGACACTGGTCCAGCATGAAGTTCACCTCCGACGAGGGAGCGTGCGCACCACTGCTGACGATCTCGACCATGATCCGGAACAACTGGAAGGGATCTGCCGAGCCGACGATCAGATCGTCGTCGGCATAGAAGCGTGAATTGAAGTCGAAGGCGCCCAGTCGATTCTGCCGCAGCAACTGCATGACGATGAACTCGATGTTGGTACCGGGCGCATGGTGACCGGTGTCGAGAATGACCTTGGCGCGCTCCCCCAGCGCCATGCAGTGCAACAGCGACGTACCCCAGTCCGGTAGGTCCATCGAGTAGAAATACGGCTCGAAGAACTTGTACTCCAGCAACAATCGCTGGTCCTGCTCGAGCGCTTCGTAGATCAGGGTGAGCGACTCCCCAAGCCGGTCCTGGCGCCCGCGCAGCGAATCCTGTCCGGCGTAGTTCGTGCCGTCCGGCAACCAGATCTTCAGGTCCTTCGAGCCGGTTGCCCGCATCACTTCGATGCACTCCAGATGGTGCGCAACGGCCTTGGCACGGACGGCCGGGTCGCGATGGGTCAGTGATCCGAGCTTGTAGTCGTCATCCTGGAACAGATTCGAGTTGATGGCGCCGATGGCAACGCCGAGGTCGTTCGCGAACGATGACAGCGCTCCGAAATCGTCCACCCGGTCCCACGGAATGTGCAGTGAAACCCGTGGTGTCAATCCGGTCAGTGAATGCACCTGCGCAGCATCGGCAATCTTCTCGAACGGATTCCGCGGCACGCCCTTGGTGGAGAACACCTTGAACCTGGTTCCCGAGTTGCCGTAGGCCCAACTCGGAACCTCGATGGTGAAAGAGTCGAGATCTGTGAGTGATTCGGAGATGTTCGTCATGGTGATCCTCGTCCGGTTGGAAATGGTTGCGGTGGAACGATCGGGGCAATGATGCGGGTCGGGGAGCCGGCGAGTAGTGCGGGTCAGGCGGTGGAGGCCCGAGGCACCAGCACCGGATCGAACAGAACACGCTGATGCTGGTGTCCCGCAACGGCGGTGATCTCGGCGAGCAACAACTCGGCGGCCTTGTGTCCCAATTGATACATCGGCTGCCGAATCGAGGTCAGCGGAATCGGCACGTCTCCCGCGCGATCGATGTCGTCGTATCCCACGACGGCCACATCCTTCGGAACAGCAACGCCCGCCTGTCGAAAAGCGCGCTGCACCCCGATCGCCAGCAGATCGTTGGTGCAGAAGACAGCGTCGGGTAGACGACCGGTGGCCAGCATTCGATTGCCGGCATCGACGCCGTCGGGAACGGTCATGGCCGGTGCCACGATCTCGGTGAGCGAGCTGGCATCGAGTCCGGCCTTTCGCAGCGCCCGGCGTGCGCCTTTGCGACGGTCGGCGCATTGGCGAAAGCTGGCCGGCCCGTTCACCAGCATCAATTGATGCGCGCCCCGGTCGATCAGATGGGAAATTGCGATCTCGCCACCCGCCACGTTGTCGACCGATACCGAGCATCCTTGGGAGGCATCTATCGTCCGGTCGACGAGTACCCCTCTGATATTTCGCACCACCAGCCGATCCAGTCCGGTCGGAAGCGCACCGACCGGCGTCAGCAACACACCGGCTGCTTGCAGTTCCTCGATCATTTCCAGGTTCGCCGATTCTTTCGCCGAATCGGAGTCGCTGTTGCACATCACCGCGCCGTAGCCATGTTCGGTGGCGCAGTCGATTGCACCGTGCGCCAACTCTGCGAAGAAGGGGTTGGTGATGTCCGGAAGGACGAGGCCGATCATCCGGCTCTGCCCGCGCCGCAGATCGGTGGCGCTCCGGTTGGGTACGAATCCCAGCCGCTCGATGGCGGCCGCGACCTGTTGCCGGGTCTGGACGGAAACTCGTTCGGGATGGTTGACCACATTCGACACGGTCCCGAGCGAAACGCCGGCCAGTTGAGCAACCTCTCGAATTCCACTCAATGGCTTCGCCGCCGGCAGGCGACCTCTTCTGGCCGGCACGCTGGTCATTCTCTGCGCTCCTGACTGGATCGGCCGTCAACGGTGTGCTGGTGATGCACTCGAAATCACCCGGGCGGTGGACATTGAGATAAATCCCGAGCTTGCGCGCCGGCGCTCGGAACCATGGGCACCGACGACCCGCCCCGGTCTTCGGCCGGTTCGCCGTACAGTCTGCGGCCCAGCAGCACGACAGCAGCAGAAGTCCAACCGTGCAGTGGGATGGTCCCATACCGGTCGTTCGGCAGCGCGATCGTTCCGTCGACCACGTTGTACTTCTCGTAGAGTCGGCCGGTCACGTCGAACTGGTCGACGACCATCGACACGAACCGTTTCGCGATGTCCGATGCCTGCTCGGAGAAGCCGTAGGCATCCAGACCCGCCACCGCGATCATCTGCAACGGTGCCCAGCCGGCCGGGTACATCCATTGCATGGCCTGGTCGTCCAACAGGTCCGGATAGGGGGACGGTTCGGACGTCTCCGTGGTGGCCAGCCCGTGATCGCCCAGCAGTCTGGGTAGGAATTCAACGCACCGGGCAGCCTGCTCCGACGTGGCCGCACCGGCCCACAGCGCCCAGAGGCCGGTGGCGCCGGCGTCGGTGACGAACCGCTCCTGCACGTGGTGGTAGTCGTAGAAGAAGCCCTCCGCCTCGTTCCAGCACCACTTCTGAAGCAACGCGGCGCGCCCACGGGCTTCTTCGTGCCACTGTTCCGACTCGCCGTCAAGACCCAACCGGGCCGCGATCTCGGCCAGCACGCGGGCATATCGGACCAGGGCGGCGTTGGTGATGACCGGTGCGATGGCTCGCACGTCGCCCTCGTACAGTGGCGTCCAGTCCAAGCCGGTCTCGGCCTCCGATGCCAGCCGCGGGTCGAGAGTGGGATCGCCGAGGTCACGGTTGGTCGCCAGCCCTGTCGGTGTGCTGTGGTGGTCCGCCGTCCAATAGCCGCGATACTCGGCGACCAGTCGCGGATACGCTCTGGCCGCAAGGTCCCG
>JAABVA010000125.1_pt1 | contig 95950 bp, 98 predicted proteins | sample 5560331 | NCBI WGS metagenome assembly JAABVA01 (sample SAMN12812661, study PRJNA571458) | rock metagenome | isolation source: Antarctica rocks | place: Antarctica: Victoria Land, Mt New Zealand sud | collected 2016-01-07
GTGGTGGAGGAGGGGGGGGTGAATGTGAGGCCGAGGGTGGCGGCGGAGGGGTGGTGGGTTAGGAAGGAGAGGGTGGGGTTGGAGGGGGTGGTGGGTGGGGAGAGGATGGAGGAGAGGGACGAGAGGAGGGCGGTGTTTTGGGAGCGGGTGTGGCGGAGGGCGAGGTTTAGGCTTTTGGTTTCGCGGAGTTTGGTGCGGAGGGCGAGGAGGGATTCGGGGGTAGGGGCGATGGCGGGGAGGGAGAGGGAGAGGTTCTGTGGGTGGGTGTTAGAACCTGGAAGCTGGAATGTAGTTTCTGCACATAAGGAGAATGTGGTTTGATGCTCTTGAGGATCTGCTTGGCAAAAAAGCAAAAACATACAACAGAAGGGATTCGCTGGTCGTCACCGACCCAACTACTGGTCTTCCGATCACCAGCTTATGTATGGCAGAGCGGACGGGATGCCCAGTTTTCTGATGTCTGTGGTCGTATGTGAAAGGAATGGCGATATAACAATTCATATTCAACAAACGAGTGCTTTCGCACTGGAAAAACAATACAGAATAGAAATGTCGAGCCCACCTCATAATGCCCCAACCTCATCCACCCGGCCAACTCATCCGGCACCGTCAAAATATTCCGCAACGTGTAAATCTCAAACTTGTCAAACGTCTTATCCACCGTCGCCTCCAGCAGCGTCTCGAGCTGATGCACGCCATTCTCAATCTCGGCCGTCGCATCGGGGTACTCGACATTGCCGTCGCCGTCGGCATCCGCGATCGAAAGGCTAGTTGAAGATTTGTCGGAGCCGAAGCCGAGGGCTGGAGGAGGCAGGGAGAGGAGACCGTTCTCGATGGCTTCGATGGCGTGGTAGATGATGGTGTTGACGGCGTTGATGATTTCGTCGATGAGGGACTTGTGGGGGGGTGTTAGTATTGCGCCAGGGAGGGATTGGGAGAGCGCGTACGAGGGGGGTGTATTGGAAGTGCTCTGTAAGCAGGGCGTCTGCTTGTCGCGCTGAGTCTGCCATCTTGGAAGCTGGAGAGATGGTGGTCGCAAACTTGCGACGGGGAACGCGAGGACTTGTTTACGCGATCACATCCTTAAACTTAGTATCCCTTTAACCGCTGCCGGGTGCCTTATTTAGCGTATCCGCTTACTCCACCAATCAGTTTATAGGATTCCACCCTGAACTCCTATTGTTCATCCTATCTTAATGCTATGATGATAAGCGGCCCAACAAGGACCGTCTTTGCAGATGGAGACATCGCAGATATTGCAGCCATAAGTAGAGCGCTTTCCCCGCTTGCTGCGGCCCAAATTTGGTGTAATTTCATCGAGAGACCTTCGTTTTCTTGACTCTGCCAATTGCCCTATCTCCTTGCACTCATGACAGTTCCCAGAGCTCTTTCTTTTGCAGATTTGATGATTCTCTAAAGGTATCATTGAACGTTCAATTGCTGATTCAATTGACGTTCTTTTTCGCTTCAGAAACTGCCTTTGAGAGATCTGACTAAGATCTGTAGGCTGTAGTCAGAGCCGTTCTGAACTCGCTATGAATAGTGTATTTAGCCTTCTTTGAAACATCTGAATGCAAAGAGAGTTTGTAGACATTGATAATGCTGATTTCAATGAGGAACTCGTACAAGGTTTTGTGTTCTCCTGATCTACATCGACGATTGTATGCGTAGATATATTGATTCAACTGACGTTTGAAGGCATCTGAATAGACTCAAATCGATCGTCTACAATAGTGATAGAACGCAGATTAGGACGATAAGTTCCTAAATCAGTTGAATCAGGTACTACATCGCAGGAAGGCATTCTTATCGAGGTGGGCAAGAACAATAGGGGGCTTTGTTGATATTGTTTCTATTTACAAAAAATTACCTTTTTGACCGAGCCTTACCACATCTGATTCGGGTCAACCTTAAAAATCAATCGAAGGCAAACAGCGGTTAAAGGGATATGTAGTATAAGCATATTATTTAAGGGTACAACTACCCGTACGGAGTACATACTTCGTACGACCCTTAGCACATGCACATGTTGACATCTTAATACGAGAAGAAAGAATAACATTCAAAGATGTCTAAAAGTTTTCTCATTCAAAAACACTTTCATTCACGTTCACATTCATCCCAAGAAACATTTGATTCGAAGGCAAAGAGCGAAGACATTTTTCTATTCATTGTTCCTTCGTCGCTCTTGACTGAGCCTTTCTCATCTCTCTCACATTTCCATCCTCGTCTTCTGCATCTTCGTCATGAAGGTTTCTGCGCCTCCCCTGTGGCCTCATTACAAACCATACCAGTCGGCATTCTAATAGCTCCCAATCGCATTTGCGGCGATTCATACACCATTCCAGTCGTGGAGCCACAGCACGCATACGACACATACGTACAATTGCAAGGACAGGGCACACCGCTACCTCGCCCCACGTCCACTCCTGCAATCCAATCCGATGGATTTGCCGCTAGACTTGAATTCAAGTCCGTTGCATTAGCTACAACTGTCGAGTTCGTGGTTGTGAAACCCGTTGAACTTGAATTGAGCGTTGGAAGTATCTCTGTCGAGTTTAAAATATCGGTTCCAAGTACTTTACGCCGGTTGGTGTACGCTGGGTATGTATACTTGCATATACCCGTGAAATAGGCGACGCCAGGACCTTGGAAGTCATCTGCAATGCATCTGCACCCTCCATCGGTAGAGCAGAGATTGTTTGGTCCGTAGCAAAATTGGTTGCATTGAGGGGCAGGGCCCCGTTGTGCGCCCGTTCCGCCACCCGACGTTGCTGTGTCTGGTTGGCGGTTGTTCGCATTGGTCCCGGAACCCGCATCGCTCGGATTCCCAGTTGCTGGCGGCTGTTGCACCGTGGGCATCATAATGCCAGACCCGGTCCATCTGGCAACGACAGGATTGCCTGCGGCTAGCATTGCCATGATAAAATCGTCGGCTTCGCTACCTGGCTGGTAGACTAGAATGGCTAGGTTTCCATGATCTCCTAATAATCGAATCTTTTAGCCCTAATCCAGGGCATCATCAATGCTAGGGGGTCTGATGCTGTAAGCCTACCGACTTCAATGTGTCCTCCCTCGATGGTACGTCTAGGGTTGAGCCCTATGTTCGCACACGTAGTGGCTGCTGGATGTCCATCCCATGATATGTCTGTGTAGCGGCTCGTGTCCGCTAGAAAGGTCCATTCCATAGGCTGTAATGGTATCGGATTAAGCATCTCTGTCTCGGATAAAGAATACTCGTACACTAGGTAGAGTCGCAGAAAAAGTCTACAGACGAGATAACAAACAAAAGCGAATCTTTGCTCCCGTAACATGTCTCGGACTCAAAATACTGCCAGAAATGGCAATGAAGGACTAAGAAATTTACATACCCCTGCTCCTACTATGTCCATTTTCGGAAGTAACGCAACTTTGCACCTTGCTGAAGAGCCAAAGCCCTCATTAGCTTTCCACCAGCAGGTTTGAATCGAAGTACTTACGCTTTGACCAGAACATTGGCACAGATGCCCTGTTATTCCACTGAGTATTCGTGACAGGGTCACCATTTATATCTCGTGGTCTTGCCTCTCCAGCTAATTGAAACAGATGTTTCTTCCGATCAATGCTTCTTATTCCGCCAAATCCAGTCGGGTCTGGCCTTATTGGGCCATCAAATATTGCGAGGCATTCTAGAAGGTTTGGACGACCATAGTATGGGTGGCAGGTAGGATGGGCCGATGATGCCAGAATTGCAAACAGAATACTACTTATCACTACTATGAATGCTGCATGGCCGTATGCCATCTCTTGGAAAGATATAGGGAGTCCTCTTTTGCGTCAATGGATCAGAACGCGGCGAAGGTGGGGGGCGTATATGTGCAGACTCGAAGAGATGGAAATTCAAACAAGGACTAAATCTCCGGGTCGAGGTGTCTGCAAGGTATTTGGAGAGTTGCTGTGGTATACGTGTGCACCGGCGGTCAGTAAACTCTACTTACTGCCGCCCGTGAAAGCGACTTGCGATGGAGCTATGTTGAGGCGCATCTTCTCAAACTTGCGCGCACGCACGTAGATTTCTTCCAAGTGTCTCAATAGCAATGCCGGAAACGCGTTCATCTTTGTTGTACTGACGACCCGGCTTTCCATAGCAGTGCTCCTGAACAGCAGTTAGCAATCTGTATTGGTTTCGCTTGATCGAAGCGCTCACGAGCTGCAACGCCGCCGGATGTCCCCGTTTCACAGTAACGAACTCCTTCCATCTCATATAGAGTAACAATATAAGAAACGACAACAGTAGGAGAGGAAGTCAGTATTCTGAAAAACAATCATTCGCCTTGTGGGAAGTGGCAGAAAAACATTACTTTCTTAAAAATGCGAGCTGAACTGAAAAGTCGACGCTGATATCATGCCTTCGTCTGTTGGAGATAGGGGAGTTAGGGCTGGTAGGGCTGAGGCCCGCTAGTAGAGTTTTCACCTTCCGCCTTCTAATAGCAACAACCAAAATATCAATATGCACCCATATGACCTCGTATTCCAACAGGTTATGAGCCCGGGTTAGTGCAAACTGCCTGGGTTGTTGCTCCGTATTCAGTGACTACGACAAGCTCACTGCCACCATGACTCTCCCCCTTCATCACCAAATTCGGCTCCTGACGGAGGAAAACTTCGATGACTGGCTTATCGATATTCGAGCCCATCTACGACCCAAAAAGCTATGGCAGTGTACTCAGACTGCTTCTGATGACAAGGAAAATCAGGAAAAGGTTGAACAAGCTGCTGATGCCATGACTCCCACTATCAGCGTCGACGTCAAACAAAAGCTGATCGAAGAAGATTTCAATGATGGCTACAAGATGCTTAGACATCTAGAAGCCTTACTTCAACCTTCTATAGACGCGGAGTTCATGCGTTTAACGAAGGAATATTACACGCTGTCGTCGATCGACTTCAAGAGTACAGGGAATATGCTCACACATATCAAACTTCTGGAGGAACGCATCGATGCAACCAAAGTCACTCTCGATAGCGACAAACGTACGATACTGTGCTTGATGATGTGCTTGCCTGAGCAGTACCGTTCCCTTATGCAAATCTGGTCTGTCACCAAAGATATGACTGCAGAAAAGGCTCGGGCCATGTTGCTTGAAGAAGATCGCCGGCAGGATCACGTGAATGAGACCAAAAGCATGACAGGCCTGATGCGTCATTTCGACAATAAGAGCAAGGGCTCTAATCGATGTGCTCATTGCAATAAGATTGGTCACAACAAGGAAGGATGCTGGAAATTACATCCGGAACAGGCTTCGGATGAGACTCAGGTAAAGACCAGATGGGACGCTAGCAAGGACAAAACCAACGGCGTCAGAATCATCAGATCGATGTAGCTAACGAGCTACTAAGATGGAGACCGTGGATAGCCTCGGACGAGGGCAAGCGGTATATGAAAGCATAGCCCACCTGGAATCCGTGGACAGGCCTCTGGATGAGGTCTCTGGATGAGGGTAAACGGGGTCACCTTGTCAGGTGACGGGGGAGCCTGATCAGCTCCATATGGTACTGCTCCGTGTAGGAGCCGGGGGAGCTCGGAAGCTTCGAAAAGGGAAGCTCGAAAGCTTCAAAAAGGGGAGCTTGGAAGCTTCAAAAAGGGAAGCTTGAATGTCCGAATTTTGGCCCATGAAGGCTCCGATTCCCAAAGGGGAGTGTTGGAAATAGGAGAGCTGGTAACCTTCGCTTCATAGGGCTGGTAGGGCTGAGGCCCGCTAGTGGAGTTTTCACCTTCCACCTCCTTCCTACTCGTAGATAGCCTTCGAACAGCAACAACCAAAATAAAGTATCAATATGCCCCCATATGACCTCGTATTCCAACATCGTCTTTTCGTTCTCGATTTCGAACTCTGAACGCGCAGGTCTTTGATCCTAGAGGTTAAAGATATCGCTGTAGTCTGTAGTCTATAGGAATTCTAGGACCAATCTTCTGCCTCGTACTGTAGCTCAAACTAAAATATCTAGCCGAGTGTCTTGGCCCCCGTGGCCTCGTGAAAATCAATGCCAAAATTTACTCCAGTACCTTACCTTACTCATAAGTGGTTGTCAAGTGTGTGGCGTTAACAAGGGCACAGCGACTGGAACGTTTCTCCTCACTTGCGAAATGCTGGAAGGGTTTGATTGATCTCTTGAAGAGCCTACGATCTGTGCAATGATGTCTGCCTAACGCCAGCTAATGCTGTGATAAAAGGATCGTGATACATACTGATGCCGGATCATTCCAAATATCTACCGCGGCGACTCTGCGCGCTTATCCCCTATTATTTTCTCTCGTTCCTTTACTCGTAACATTTCCTATATTTCCTCAGGTATACCATCCCTCCCGTCTTTGCTACCGTTATATCCTTGTCCCTACAGTGTGCACTTACATAGCTCAGAGCACAAATGCAACAATCAAGCCAACAGCAGTCGCCAACCCAACCCCAGTAAACACATCCTGCTTGCTCGCGTACCGGCTCGAGTACGCGGCGGATTTCGACTGGGTCGCAGCACCTGCAGAGGAGTTTGGCATGGGCATCGTGGTGTTGGAAGACATTGTGGTCATTGTGGTGCTGCCATTGCCGGATGTCGAAGCCGTGCCACCTGTGATTCCCTCCATGGGAGAGGTGTTGGATGTGGCGACCTTGGCTAGGGCTGTGAAGGAGTCAATGGTTCGGGATTTGTTTGCTGCAGGTCTAGGGGGCGAGACTTTGATTAGTGACTGAAGAATTGGAAATTGTGTGTCAAGGATGGGGTAGTGCTTACGCGTTGATGACGCCAACCATGCCAGACTGGCAATGATTCCCCTGCGAGCAGTAATACCATATGGGTTTGGTGTCATTGACCATGATCGTGTACGCAGGCATTGTCGTGTCCGTTGGTTTGACGGGCATGTAACCAGAGAACAAGCCTTTCGTACCCATAGAGTTCTTCATTGGCATGCACGGCATATCAAAGGATGCTTGTACAACCGAGTGGTCCTTTGAGCGGATCGTTAACCTCTGTACCTCTGCCATGACGTGACACAGGCATACCTTTGGGTAAAATTGGAACTGCACCATCTCTCCGACCTTGGCTTGCATGTCTTTTGGCTCAAATACCAAATCTCCGTTCTTGTTCGAGACCTTGACCACATGCATATTTACCATGCCACCTGTGCCGGAGGGAGCAGCAGCTCCTGCCATGGTTGAAGCGGCTGACATGGTTGAAGAACCAGCCATATCTTGCACCGGCATGGACGATGACGGTGCCAGGTCGGTCGCCATACTACTGCTCATGCCAGCTCCACCACCGTAGCCATATTGCGCCAAGGCTCCGCTAGCCAGGAGTACGGAAGATGCGAGAGGGAGCATTGAATACATTTTTGGGATAAGACGAGTCGTAGTAGTATTATAAAAGCGTCCGGCGCTGTTGTTAGGAGCAAACGAATGTAATGAGAAGATGTAGTGAAATAGCGAAAAAGTCGAAAATGTAGTAGAAAATTGTTGCAAAGAGATATTCGGTGATGGGGAAAAACCTAACGCAGGAACAAAGATAGAATATATACCTAGAATATCAGAAGAATGGAGGCTGGTCACGAGAGCACTACGCGTTCTTGCTAAGCCCTCCAACCTTCCGAGTTTCAGTTGTATACAATGCGCATTATATACCGTACTCGATTGGTTTGATGCTTGTCGTGTCTATGTAATGTGCGTTTAATATCGTGATTTAACGCTCTCGAGCAGAAGGTAGTGCTGTGTACTCCGGTCATCTGAGGGCTTTCTTGTCAAGAGTGACCTGCCGAAGTGATCATGATTTCAGCATCGGAATATTGAGGATTCTAAACTTCAGTCTATCGTTGAAGTTGCGAGGCATTGACCAAAATAAGCAACTAGCGTAAACCGGGCGCTTAGGGTTTGACTTGCGTCGCGAGTTTTGGAAGTCCATGTTTCAGCATCGCACCCAAAGGACATCCTGCTATATGCTTCGAATAAAGTTCTCGGATAACTTGTTCATGCAAGTATTGCTATTGGTCATTATCTGGTGGCTTCAACAAATCTTCTCCGTATCTGGCCAGGTCTCCATCCTTGGCCTCCAGAGTATAAAAGGTCTTTTCAGCCTTCTGATTATTGATAACTAATAGGGAAGCTGGTTGACCTATGAGGATCTTGGGATTAGCAATGGTGTAGCGAGACATTGTTGTCCAGCATCGCTTTCGTTGTAGAACTTGTATCAAAAATGGCATGATTCATCCGGTAGGACGAGATTATGACTTCCCGGCGGCGATTGAGTCTCAGAAGTCCAGCAGTAGCTGTGGAGCTAGCTTCCCAAGATCTTCAACCTGAAATGTGCAAATTCATCAGTTCAGTATCGTTCAATGTAGGATTTCGTCTTCCCTCACCTCCAAGAAATGCCCTCCCAAGCCACCCTCAGCCTCCGATCTCTCGTAAGCCGCCCGAGCCAAAGCTTCCCTGACAAAAGTTTCCATGTATTTCCCAACCAGAGCATTTGCATCCTTACTGATACGCGTTTTCTCGCCTTCGAAATGATGGTGGAGGAGTCTCGTAAGGAGCTTGGGCGGGATCGTAGGAGGTGGGTCTTGTGTTGCCGGTGGAATAATGGCTTCTGAGGCATCGACGTCTGAAGGAAGATCTTGCTCCTGTGAAGACGAGGAAGAGAAGGAGGGAACTCTGGCGGGGGCAGATTTGCGTCGGGGAGTGGCTGCCTTTGCGGCTTTCGATGCAGGGCGGGGAGGTTTGAATGCGGTGGGTTTGCGCTTCGGCGCTGGGTGAGAAGTTCCAGCGGGCATGGCTTCGGGGCGTGGTTGTTCGTTGAGGGTTGTCGTATTGCGGTTTCACTAGGTAGTTTCGATGCGCTGCAAGTACAGTCAAGAATATGAACGAGAATGCGATTCGTCTCGATTTCCACGCTAGCAGCACTGAACCCCAACACTGGCAAAGTCGAGATTACTCAACATTGATAGATGTATTGACAATTGACCTTCGATACACTTGCAATTCCAATTGCTTTCATCTAATTTTACCTTCTTTTGCAACTCTAGTCGCCACGCTCTGCAGTCTCCGGTGCAATGTTTATCCATTTCGCACAAGCGGGTTGAGAAGAGCCCCTGGAGCTCCGAAAGAAAACCGGCACTGTGGGTAAGTAGAATATATATGATTCTATACACATAATGTGGATGTATTGCTGTTCTATGAACTATTTGAACTCCTGGGCCACCATTTCCATGCATTCATTTTCCCTTTTATACACAATGTACCATTTAAGGTTCTGATCCTCACTTTTTGTTGGCGAGGTTCTCCTGCACCATACCACCAATCGTCCCGTCTGCCTTGAAGTTTTTGCCAATGGCTCCCTGCTGGTCAAAGGGGCCGCCAACTTTTTGGGCAGTGCCGCCAATTGCGCCGGTGGCTAGAGATTCCGCGTGTCAGCAAATCTTGAACTCAACTACCAGGGGGAGAAGATGAGGAGCAGGAAGCATCCTCCGTGACAATTGCAGAACGTACGGGTGAACATGGAACCGACGGCACCATCTTTGGAGAAGATGCTGGTTCCGGTGCCTGTAGTCTTCTCGCCAGCAGCAGGCTAGCCTTCAATCAGCTTTACAGTACAGAAGCATAAAGGTCACGAGGCATACTATCTGGTTGGTTGACTCATGGATACCACTGGTAAGCTCCTGGTCTTTCATCGCGCTGTTGGCGCCTTGCTCGAACGTCTTTGCTGTGTTGTCGCCGTCCATTGTGGTTGATGAGTATCGAAAATTCAAGTGCGATATGTTGACCAAAGGGAGACGTTAGGTGCCTGAAAATGAGATGGTGGACCTTAACATATTGCTCGGTGATGTAATGGAATCCGCTTGACGTCAATGACGGCATGATGAGGTACCGGGATCACATGTTTTTACAATCCACCAGTTCTACCACAGATGCTGCGATCTTGGTGAATAAAGAAATAGTAACGCACTCGATATACCTCGAGTCTGCCGTGGTTTGGATCAGTGAAACTGCTCTTTGCTGATCCACCAAGGATCGATCCCAGCACGAGGTCTACCCATGCTTTACGTATCTCGCGAGTGGTAGAAGGGTCAAAACACGCAGATCAAAGACCCTGACGCCCTTGTACTCGCATTGCTGATTCGCTGTACGGATACATGTGTTAAGAACGTATAATAATTCCTATCCCTTAAATCCTGGGGTGGCAGGTAGAGCTCGGAAAAATACAGTGGGTTGTAGAACTTACGTGTATGATACATCACGTGATATGTTGAATCCTGAAATAAACGAATGTAATTACCTAAGCTTTTAGTCAATCAACGGGCTCGACAACATTAGACGTACTTGTTTTACTCTTGATTATAAGTATCTATCTCATGTTGTTCAAGTTTGATAATACTCAGATGCAGAGTACACTGCTTCAGAACATAAAACGACTGTTGAATGTGGGATAAATACTGCATGTTAAGGGAAATACTCACCAAAAACCTTGTTCCTTCCCCATATCTACGCAACTCTCATTGGCCGAAGACCTATTGTTTTAAAACAACTTTCTTTACACTACCTAACGCGGTTAGTCAAGTATCATGTAATATAAGGTACGTTTCTGAGCCCTAGTGGCAGGATTAACACTAGTTTAAGCCTCTGAGACTTTCAACGAATGCAAGACCCATACGGAATACGACGTGAAGTGTCTTGTTATTGTCAATGTTATTTGGGGTCGAAGCCTTGCATATTCAGCTTTACGTTCGAGGCTGTCTGCAGTCACGAAACCATGCACGTATGCGAGCTATTCGGGGTCTGCATTGTACAGTACCGCAGTCGCAATCTCCTGATCCAAGGTAGCGAGGCTCGGTTCGCACCGCTCTTTGAGATCCCAGCCGGAGGGTGAGAGAAGGAAAGATGATTGATAGCATCATGAATGAGGTATTTCACCCGGACTTCCTGTGTAGGTTTGATATACCGCAATCCCAATTCAGGAGAGTACATTGTACTTGAGGAACCTTATCTCCGGAGGTCGGGGGGGACTAGGAATTGCCGCCGACAAAGCGGGGAAGGGGGAAGGAGTGACTCAAGTCCCGTGCACCTAACGCGGGGTCTAGGGATTGCCGCAAGAGGCATCGGTCGGGAACCCACCCAACAGTCGTTGAGTGATTTAGTTTATATTAGGTTCGATTCCTAACAGCGCTGGTACAATGGTGTTGTGGTTATCTTTCTCTTCCAACAGGACTGCCACTGTCAGTCTTTCACACAACTCTCTACTGATTGGTGGAAGACAGCCAAGCTGAACAATCAATAATCAATAATCAATAACGACAATAATAATGTAATTTACACTTTCGATAAGGTGTCAGCCACTACCAGGAGTACACCATGCGGCTGCCAAGAACCGATCGATCGAGATCGACTGGTCAATTATTGAACGGAGTACATACCGTACGGAATACTATGTACAGCTGTGGCCCGTGGGTAATTGTCCTGTGGTACTGATAAGCTTTGGTCCGAATCTGGCGGGCGCGAGGCAGTCACCAAATGCTTCGATCCTACTACTGTACTACCTTACTCTATATCGTTAGTAGGATTTCGGGAGCAGGGGAGCGGGACTGGGATGCTGACCTATCACCTCCCCTGCTCCCCCCTTGTCCTGCTCCACCCCCACCTAACGATAATCTGAGGGCCCTACCGAAAGCACGCTCATCTGCAGCTGAAGATTAATCCCCCAACCAGAAGTATGTATACAGATAATACATAATACAGTACATAGTCGACCGCAAGCCCTTCCTCGTTAGTGGCTACTGGCTACCGACTGCCGACATTGGCGGACTTGCCTGGCTCCTGCTTTATCTACGGTATCATGATTGTTTTATGATGGTGTTGTACTAACTGACCCTAAGGTATCTATCTACCTGACCTTACCCTACTCAAGGTGCTTTCTCTGTCTCTGTCATGACTCTCCATACGAGAATATATGCAGACACTGTCCTCCATCGTTTTGACCAAATCACCAACCAGACCACGCTCACGGCCTTTCTTTTTACTTGAAACAACCCACATTCCTCGATCGCGTGACCTGTATGCACGAGCCACTGTTGCTAAACAACCCCTTCCACTGCGTGGTCTATGCCTGCATCATAATTTACAATCCTGACTTATAACCATTCTCTTGCTTGCATCTCGCCTTGACCGGCTGTACCACTCGCACGTCCCTCATCTCAGCTATGCAACGTCCTCCACAGACCCGCCCCGTGTCGCCAAAGTCGACCGTACGGCTTTCACCTACAGCCAACGAGTTCCCTCGACAGGCTGGTCAGACTCTACAAGTGTCGAAGCCTGAGAACGGCCTCATCTCTCCGGCCAAATCAACGTTCTCGTTCAACGACGATGAGCCCAAGTCACAACCCGTCTCAGATATGCCAGATCTAATCGACCAGAAGAAGATATCACGACGGATTTCCCGAGGCGCTCCCGGGGACGCCGCGCTCGTGTCGATGGCTCACCGAGACCAAGAGGGCATAGATCTTGCAAGAAGGAAGAGCTCATTCTTCACTGAAGTCTTTGCCTATCGCGAACCGAATCTCTCGCCGCGAGAGAAGGTTTACAAGAATTCCGTCATTGTCGCGGAAGTGAAGATTAATGTCATTGTAAGACCTTTTCCGACTGGGACTCCAGGTCGTTGAGCCGTGCTTACGAGTCTTCACTAGGTGAAAGACGAATTCATCTTCCTGAAGAGTCTCTCCGAGCATCTTTCTCAACGGTACCAAAGGCCCACCTCCTCCATTTTCATCACCCTCGACCACTCTGCCTGTCTTTTGTTGGCCGGCACATTCGATTCAGCTTACATTTTCACCATAACCGCCCTTCCCTCACAAATCCAGCCGGTAACGAACAAGCGGAACACCGCTCTTATTCAAGCCTTCATGACCGATTCACTCGGTGTGTCTGCAGACAGAGGCGTGGTGAGATTTATTGGCATTGGGGAGGAATACCTTGGCACAAATGGCATGACGGTCCTTGGCGAAATTGACCACTTGACCAAAGGTGATGACAATGTGGCCGACTCAAGACGACCAAGCACTGTCTCGTCTGACACCAGACGACCAAGCGCTATCACTCTCGGAAGAGGTCGAAGCCGAAAGGCGCCGAAACCCAAGGAACTCGCCATACAAGAAACGAGTCTGCCACAAACCGCAGAGAAGCCGCCAAGTCCTCCGCTGAAGAGTCCACCTATGCCCGCAATGCCCGCAATGCCCGCAATGCCAACCGAGAAGAGTGCGATGGACAAAAAGGCGGAGACAGTACAGAAGAAGATGGGACGAAGGAAGAGTTTTCTGTCCATGTTCGGGAGGTAGGAATTTGGGTAGTCGCGGGGCAAGTGAAAGTCATGGATCGCTGAACTTCACGTACTACGGCTCCGATATCTATAGAGTTCAGACGCCTATTGGATGGAGAGGGATCGAGACGTTGTCCCGTTTTGTTATTGGGAGGGCGCATGCAGCATTTACAGAGGAAGCATCCGGGACGGGCTATTAGGGGCATTCTTGGGTCGGGACCTCAGGATATCGAAATATTCCTTGGAATCCATTGGGTTAACTCTACCTTATTTTATGACAGCGAAGGTGCATGGTAGTACGGATGGGAAGTGGGATTATACCTTACTCGAGTAATACATTTTTATTTTCTGGTTTTCCAAAAGGGGGGAAAGTTATGTATTGCATACAAACAATTATTGCTGCCTTGTCGTGGGATGGCAATGAAAGATATGTCTACCCACCTTCCGATTGCGATAAACCATTAGATTTGTATCATCAATCGCTTCGTACTGACCGAAGATGTGTTTGCCAAGATCGTTGCTCGCACATATGCACAGAAGGTAGGTACACTGACTCTGCAGCACATCGATCCTACTCTATTCCAGTATCATATCAATGAGCTTGATGAATGCTAATCTATTTTTTTAATATCGCTCGTCATGGGCCCATGGCTTGTTGAGTGATAGAATAGCGCCATACTCCAGGCCCTTGCTCATCCATCCCAGTGTCCTCCTTAAATTCTCAGCGTTCATTTTACCGGCTGTCAGAGGGCATCTTTGCGGAGTTCGGGGCCAGGTGACGGATCGACGTGCCAAGCCGATCGGCGCCGGGGGCTTTTGGGAGCGTTACCTGCCCCAGGTGACGGTCGGGAATAAGAGGTCGAACACGTAGAAACCGTGCTACTAGAGCGAGAAACACACATGCTCCAACGGTCTTTCTATACTAAGGATTCCTTAGACGAGGTTCATTGCTATTTGCCGCGCGCCATCTGTGATTGTTCTTCTCTTGTGCTTTCCGCTGCGAGAAGACTGACTATTCCATTTCAATGTTTGAGATTCAGGGCACAACTTAGAATAATCAAGAGCAATGTTCGAACAAAGAGAGTCAAGGTAGGCACAACGAGAATTTGAGGGGGGTCTATGAGATTGGTATCTAGATTCTAAATGTAACGATTTTTGGATTCGTAGCGAGTGTATAGTACAACAAAATCAACACGGTCTCCCATCATGGGCGAATGTCTTCCTCCATTCAACAAAATCCTTCCTCCGACAGCAGCGCCAACGCACATCTAAATGTCGAAAGTAACCACACACGTCGAACTACTACTCGTCACCCCCACCCCCGGCTGGATATTATTCCCCGTCGTCCCATCCACCTTCCCCCCGCCCCCATAACTCGCCGAACAGCTCACATACCCGCCCGTCTTCCAGCTCTGATCCCAGTTGATATCCTGCGCGAGCTTGGTATCGGACGCCTTGACCGTCTGCGGGTTGGGCAATTGGTCGCCGTTGCTCCATTTCTGGCCAGAGGTGCAGGAGACGGAGAGGCTGCCTGAGGCGGAGGTGCCGGTGGCGCCTATGCCGTAGGAGACGGATTGCGAGTCGCCTTCGTAGCCGGTGATGGTGCAGGTGTCGCCGCGGGTGGAGAGGGTGGTGGCGACGGGGGCGGAGGAGGCGAGGGTGAGGAGGGTGAGGGAGGTGAAGGCGAGGGCCGGGGAGTACATGGTGATATGAGTTGGTGAGGTTGTGATTTTGAAAGTTTCAAAGCCTTGGTGGGCTGATGGATGTGATTGTAGGTGAAGATGTTTGTCTTGATTGTAAGGAGTCCTTGGATGATTGAACTATGATTGATATCGTTTGACGAAGGACACGAAGCTTGCTTTATACTCTCCCTGAGCCCATGATCAATATCTACCATCGAAACTTCTACTGTCAGACCAACAGATCGCCGTCTGCCTCGCCGCAGTATCAGTCCCTCGAAACCGGTCATGTCGACTATCCAGGCAACAGCTTGACCTTGCTCTTTGTCACGATCTCCCAAGGCTTTCTCACCGATCGCCGGGCTTCCATGTTGTGCCGCCGATGTGCAAGATCGGCACAAGACGCCGCGGAAGCTCTGAACGCGGCATACTTGCCCCTGTGGACGTTGGCTCCATGGAATGGAAGGCTCTTGTTTCATACGCAAGGAAGATACTAGTTGTGCAATCAGCAAGCTCGCTACACCTGTTGGAAAAGGTATATCTCCACCAATTTGGGAACAATGACGGAAATACTGGTTGTAATGATGCTCTCTTGGCTCTTCATTCGACAGCTACGTCGTGACACCCGAAACAGAAACAAGATCAACATGGCTGCGAACCTTCAACCACCAATGATGAAGGAATGAAAGTCCCACTGCAGTTTCCACTACAGACATCCAACACCTCGACTTCCATGCTCCCACTCTATGCCTGCGTATCTTGCACACACATGGAAAAGTGCCTTGACGATCCGATGCACTTGAACCCAAGGTACTCTTACTGGACACGTGAAAGCCACGGTCGAAGATGATACCACAAAGTCTGCGCAGGAGCGTAAATAGATCTTCATCTGAGCCTCAAAAGCGGAGAAGTGGTGGACCCTGACGAGTAGATCGCCAAGTCGATGGTTTCGAATTGCGAGTGAAACCAACATGGGGCACAGCAAACCCACATTTCTTAAGGTATACTACTACCCCAGTGGGTTTTATCGATAGGACTTACTCCATCTCCACTAGGGCACTGATCAGCCTTTTGTAGTACTTGTATAGCGGTAAGCCCCCGGTCCAACAACTGTAGCCGTGCAAGTTTCGGGGCTATGTCGGTATTAGCCGAGCTTCGGACCAAGCTAGTCCTAAATAGTAAAACTAAGCCTTTGTTGGGTCTAGGGCAGCCTGAAGAATACTAGCTGCGCGGGTAGAGGTTAGCATGGCGTGAATCTGCTGATGTGCACATTGAATCAATCGATCAGCTGTGGATTGACCGATGAAAAAAAGCTTAAGCTTGCCTCGGAATCTCAGACCAGCTGGCTTAGTCATGCAGTCCGCGCCAGCGGATCTGAGGGCGAGATTTATCGAATTTGATCAGGTTGTCACTATGTTTATCCTGTGACAGCTCCTCAACAACCATATGTTTGGATTAATCGGACTATACTCGTCGCGAGATATGTTGATTGGAAAGTAGTTCAGAGTGTAAGATGATAATCTAATGTTTGAATATCCTCAATGCTGTTGGAATTTCAGGTGTGATTTGGTTGGTAATCTCCGCATCCATCCGGCGCCGCATTCATCCGGCGCTAGTGGACTCAGGGAATTCAGGGTATTTGACCTTCCTCCCACCTTTTCCTTCCTCCGAAGTTCCTACCTACTAGATAGCTTCAACCCCATATACTACAGGTCCTTCCTGCAGCGGGCTGGACATTGCATTAGCGTTTGAACCAGCGGTAGCCCGAAATGGTAAGATTACCAGCATATCAGGATATTGAACATCAGGGGGGTGTGCAAGGGTATTATATAAAACTAGGCCTAATTGAGCGGTCTATGAAGGAGAAAACGAGAAAACGAGAAAATATCCGACTATATCTGAAATCCTAAAAGCGAGTAGGCCCCCCCTCAGCAGCCAAAACAGCCTGAATTCGATCGGGCATTGAGTCTACCAGATTTACAAAATCCTCCGGCTTTAGCTCGCTTCAGGCATTCTGAATAGCTGCCTGTATCTGAGAGGTAGTCAAAGGTCGGGGGCGAAGTTTATTGATTCGTAGCTTAAGCAGGCCCCAAACACCCTCGATGGCATTGAGGTCAGGGCTGTTTCCGGGCCAATCGAGTAATGTAATTCCTTCAGTAGCAATAGCAGCTCGTGAATTGATAGCATTGTGAGCAGAGGCCTTATCCATTTGTACGGGGCATGTTTCACCGAGAGGCATGAAAGGTTCATGATCCTCGTTGCAATCCGTTCAGAAATCTCGAAGTGTCTGTCTGTGATTAGTACAAATATGATAGGCTCGCTGACAATACTCACGGGAAGAATGTGTTCAATGAAAGATTTGAAAGTGATATTCCCCCAAGCCTTTTTATCCCATATTACCATTGAACCTCTGATACCCCCACATATAGACCCTCAGCACATGCAGTAGGAAACCCTTCGGAATTTCGGACGAATGCAGTCACGAGTATAGGCCTCATCGGGCTTTCGAGTGATTCAGCGACGATTGCTACCTCCATTCTGTATAGCGGCTTCATCGGTAAAAATGACACGGAACCAGTCCGATTTGTTCCAGTGGCTATATTTCTGAGCAAAAGCTAGTCGTTTGACCATGGCATTATCGATAAGAAAGAGCTTAGCAACAGCTACACGTCGATGGTAATCATTATCATTGAGTATCTTCCGGATAGTAGTGACGGATAGATTCAGGTTCAGATGTTCGCTGATCTCTCGATAAGCCAATTGACGATGCTCAGCGCTTGATGTGACGTAGTTCAGAATTCGACATGTAATAGATGTAGTTATCACTGAAGGGCGTTCAGATTCACGACTGGGAGTCATCGGCTCGTTGCATATAAGACCTACGGTGCTGAGAGGTAGCTTGGTCAGGTGAGCAATTCGACGAAGCGTCATATTACCATAATATCGGAGGGCTTTGACCACTGTTCGTTGCTTCAATTCGATTCGAGTGCTTGTTGTTGATTCAGCAACATCAGTGATGTTGACATAAGAAGTAGTTCTGGTCAAATCAATCATAATAGCATCGAATTTGCTAAAATCATTCCGTTGAAGCGAAGTCATTGATTGTTCCGGATTCGAGCCGAAATTCAAATTAGTTTCATCTGGTCAGAGGTAGATAGAAGGCTGAATGAATGTAGTAGAAGGTAGATCTACATAGATAGAATGTTGAACGGTGCTTCGATAGCCTGTAGAACCGAGAGCAGCTGAATCTGGTAAGCCATTGTTTGAAGGTCTGATAGAGCCGGGTGAAGGGGTGCTGAAAGCACTAGCACTGAATTCGATGGTAGCTGAAGACATTGTAGAATAGTGATAGTAGGAAGGTAGTGATAGTAGTAGTAGGAAGGTAGTGATAGTAGTGAGGATTGAACTGGCTGATAGTACTAGGTTTGATGTTAGATATTCGGTGGTTGATGCTGAGGATTTGCTTGGAGAAACCTCACCTTTTTATAGTCAATTTGAGGTATTTTCCCCCAATTCTCACTCCTATTGCTGGTCAGCATCAAACAGGTTCAAAACCTCACTTTCGTAGCAATACGGGATAAAATTCCCCTAATTCTCCTGTTTTCGAGCTCAGGCAGGCCGAAAATCCTTCTAATTTCCCCCGTCCAGAGCCATAACAGTGATATTTCGGTGAGTTCCATATTAAGGAGGTCATCGGCGAGCCCAGCTACCAAACTAGTAGGGTAGTGAGTAGGGTAGTGAGGTTGGTGGCGATGAGAAGTAATAGAATATGGGGGCCTGATTGATGGCCTGAATGGCCTGAATGCTTAACTAAGCGAGCTCATCTAATCGAATGTCAGTAATTACCCGATTTGGACGCTGATTAAGGCATCAAATTTCGTTGAATTATTGGTTAAAATCAGTAGGGGTAGTACCTTACTAGCCAGGTGAGCTAATGCAATGTCCAGCCCGCTGCAGGAAGGACCTGTATATGCCCCATATGACCTCGTATTCCAACAAATGCAGACTGTCGACGTGAGACGACTGCAGCAGACCCCGTTGGCACTCATGCTCTGACCAAGCCGAATGGGTCTGAGATGATTCCGAGGCAAGAAAAAAACGCCGTCTTGGGCTGTGGAAATGATAGCGGGGATTCGTGCGCATACCTACGCATAAGCACTTATGTACGGAGTACTTCACTGCGTAGGTAGGTAGGTAGGTAGGTGGGTGGTGTTCTAGGGGCTGCGGAGATGGGGGGTTTGGTTTAATGTTTTTGGTAAGTGTTAGATTGGTGTCAACTTTCTTGTTGCAGACGGGAAAGAATATCATATATAAACAAGAAAGAAGAAAAACATTTTATGATCTTGAAGTACACTTCAGCTTTTCCCGCGCGAGCATTGTTTCTTTCGTCAAACCTCGTGATCAGAATTGGTTTGGATCTAGTGATTGGAGACTTGCTATGTACAAACGTCGCGAAACTGGCGAAACAGACCCCCCGATGCTGTCCTGATCATCCTGGAAAGAGTTCAGATGGTTCTTTGACCACGGCTGGAATATATGCCGTATCAATCTTCAAAAGTTGAGGTCGAGGCTGATCATGCTCCTGAACAAGCTTTGAATACTTCTTGTGCAACTCTTCCAGTTCGGCAGCTTCGCAGAATGATGTCGTCATCGCTTTGCTGGTTCTTCGCTTTGATCCGGTCTTTGCTCCGAGGCTTTGGGGTCCGTCTGACTTTTGTTGAAGCAGCGATAGGTGAAAGTGTGTAGATTCTATGAAGGTGAAGGTTTCAGCCAACTAAACCAACAGATACCCCTGACTAACCCGATTAGGATAGGCCCTGAGCATCACGTGCATCAACAACTTTAGATGTTTTCTGCGCCGTACCTTTCCTCAAAGGTACCATGCACAAGGGACACTGTGGAGAAGCTCAGCGATTGTATGGAGGAACTTAATGGCAGCGGCACCGCCCCCAATTCGATATCCGCGCTGGCAGTCAGCGAAAAGGGGGCAGCACCCGCTCGCCGCGCTATATCAGCTTCGCCAAGCTGCCTGGGTATGGCTTTAACGACACGCTCTTTGGCTACCTCTCTCTTCACTTCGTTTGGCCTAGTCTTCGTTTCAGGCGATTGAGATTCATCTGAAGTGCCGTTTTGGACTTTGTTTTCTTGCCCTTCCATCTCAACTCGAGTCAGGAATCTGCCTCCAGGTCCTCTTGGTCTTCTCATTGCATGCTTGTGTCTACTCTCGTGAACGTATGGCTTGCGGACCCCCGGTGTACATTTCAACCTTTCTTCGAGCTGTTGTCTCGCAACGCGCCACTCCAAAATCCGGTGAAACTGATTGGCGTTGACATAAAGGGGTGATTCGTTGGTAGGGCCCGGAATATCCTCCAAGTCTGGAGGCTAAGGTCGAGGACTGCTTAAGGTAGGAGGAACCAGAAGCTGAGGCGGCGGAGGAACCAGAGATATTTAACTTGAAAGAGATGGAAGATGAAGGCCTCGGGGTAAGTAAATATGTAGGGAGTGCTCTCGTTGCGCACTAGTGGCTGCGCTGCTAACCTGCAAATCAGGAGACTCGCCGCCGCGGTGTATCTGAGAGGAGAAAGATGGTATCTGGTATATAGGTCGAGATGGTGTTCCATATTCCGCCTTGATGGCATGCGTTGACTGTGTATCGTAGCCGTTTAGCCCAAAGGCTGTCACCGCAATTTGTTGTCGTCGACCAAACTGCCACATGGGGGACCCATCAGCTCTCGGGTCGGCCATATAGATCTTCAGTAAATGGGAAGTTGCTCTTCCTGTCAACGGTCTGCTGGTAGTAGCCCGAATTGCGCTGGGGGGGGGGTACCATATCGTGCTTGAACTGTGTGACTAGAACGAATAGAAGGCTCGAACGATCTCAAATAATCTATGATCATGCTGAAAGTTAAAGGGAACGTAATCCACGCCACCAAACTAAAGAATGCCGAAAGTATCTAGACTTCATCATCATCGCATTCATTCACATAGAAGACATTTCCCGTCTCATGTACTCAATCAACCGATCGCGGTGTTACCAGGAAAGTATAGAAGCTCAGGGTAAATGGAGTATCTCTAATACTAATGTCGGATAGCCACTTGTGTGTTATACGAATTCTGCACTATTTGAAGATTTACACTCAATTTTGATGAGGCTCTCGGCGAATTCTAAAAAACGGCACAGATTTCGCTTTACCGCCAGCAATCGCGCAAGCTGCCGCATTCATGCGGTGTAATCGAATGACTACAGGACGCAAGAGTACCTCGAAGCGCTTGGTAAGGATCGGCAGAACCTCACACATTTCCTAAGCTATGAGCTACAAGATCCTAGGAGGCAGTGGGGGACTCCTGATTCGGTCTTTCAAACATGGAGGATATCTTTTGAATATATTATGCAAACAGAGCCGGGGACAGCCCAGTTACTTTCGCTCGCAGCAATGCTTTCCCCACAGAAGATATCGCCCAAAATGTTACGGCAATCAGTTGAGAGAGAGAGAGAGATTTCTGGGCAGCTATAGGGACGCTCAAAGGATATAATTCAATCATCAATCGTTGTGACCTCGCTCCGGACTGGGACTGCCCCGCGAGTTAGATTCGCTGTTATCCCCTGCGATCTCGCCCTCCTCCGCCCGGCCTTGTCTCTCGTCTTCCCTCTCGTCTTCCCTCTCCTCCCCCTCCACCTCCTCACCTTCCTCACCTTGTTCGTCGTTATCAGTCTTATCCCTTGGCTTGAGAAGTCCGCCTCCGGGCTCGAAGTCTCTCTGTTCTGAGGAGTTAACCATGGCTTGATAATCTCGTCGCCGGCAGGAGACGTGGTGGGAAGGGTAGAGCCGGGGAGGCGAGTGAGTCCGGCCATAGCGTAGAGGCTTCGAGGGAGAGAAAGGTAGAGGTAGACCGCACAGATTGTAGGAAGGACTGGGTCCCGGGCTACGGCAGTGCGATCGACAAGATTAGCGTCGAACTCCAGAGATATTTCTCTGGCGTAGGATATAGGCGGAATTGCGGCTTTATGTACGGTCGCTTTGGATTGTTAACATCCTAGTCTCAGCGTACATAATGCCGTTGTAGATTTTGGACAGCCTTGGAACGACGAAGGGAACAGCCGTGATAATAGTAAGTATCATAATGCAGACTGTTGAGATTCTCAAACATAAATTGCTGTAACGCTTGGATGAACATGATTAGCGGCTAAGGACGTAATTTTTGGCCCCAACGGCAGTCAGCTCAAAAGACTCAGAAGGAGGGCCCGAGTTCAGCCTAGTGTAAAAAGTCTGGGACATTACTGCGTAGACTTCGAAGCTCCATTTCACGGCCGTGTACAAGCTTCACGTCGAAATTGGGGTCGAAGACAGATCAACATGTACAAGTATGAAGCCGGCAGCAATTGATGCTCGCTTCCTCCTTTTGAAAGTCTGCACTTCAAAATTTCCCGACATCACAGCTAAATCTCTTTATAGGCATCTCCTATAGTTCCCTAGCACCTCGTCGTCCGATTTCAACCTGTCTCCTTCGCCGGAAATGATCATCAAGAAGGTCATCATAATAATCTTTCAGCCTATAATCTGTCAGCACTGTCATCTGCGCCGCAGTGGCGGAAAAGTAAGATCTACTTACGGAGCCACAACATCACTGTATAACTCAGCCAAGAGCGTTTTCATATCGTCGTCCATTGGAGCCTCTGGATAGACTGTGGATAGACAATATCGCACAGCCTTTCGAGCAGCTTGTTTCCGGCCAAACGCGGTGTATACGCGATTCAAGACTTGATCAAGGGTCTCTGAGCGCCTTACCAGGCCGGAAGGGCGACCTTCCACAAAAGTAATGGTTTCGATGATGCCCTGTCGGTTACTCGTGATGCAAAGAATTGGTGTGCCGAGAATGATCTCAACCAGCAGGAGGCCAAATCGGCGCAATGGTCGAGTTAAGAAGTTCCAGCTGTTCTCTTCGGCAAACCCCCAGCAGTTGTCCATGATAGTCGTTCCCCATCTAGGAGCTTCGTGGTCAACAACGCCCATTCGCAGTCCAAAATTGTACATGAACTGGGATGAAGCTGAGGATGAGCGCGCACATCGAATTTGGCAGCTACATATGTCCGGAAACCATGAGGTCCGGAGAAGCAAAAGACAGGCCTGCGCCAACTCAAACGCAACCCTGAACTTCGAAACTTCTCCCAAGAGATTCTCATCTGCAAAGGAAGGGGGGCTGACCGCAGAGAGAATGTGCCGTAACGTTTGTCGAGGCTCTGGGCTGGACTGATTCGGGATCGCGGCCATCGCGATACTAAAGCAGGTGCCTGAGCTCGTGAAATGGCTTCTCTCCGCATTGCCTTGCATAACAAGCGTTACAGCGACTGATGCCACAGGACATCCGGAACTCGGTAGCTCCGCTTTTTCCACCTGCATCCGAACACTTTCTAGATTCCCAGTCGCGGAGTTCTGACCCAAGATCTTCCACCCCAAACGGCCCTCTTTTGCTGCTTTAGCAATCCCGGCAGCGCATGTTTCCCTAGAGGCGACTGCAGAAGGCGCCAGGAGCCCGGCTTGAGTAGCAAGTACAGAACTCCACTGGTCAAAGATGTCAAGGTCCAGATCTAGACTTGCATTGCCTTGGACAGCCTCACAGGAGCGGTGAAGCGCGTTTGCGTCGTCTCTTGTTCGCATGGCTATCGGGATGATAAGATGAATGATACCAGCATGGTACACGTGTTTGGAGTCGACTGTGTCCTTCCGCCTGTACTCATTGCGTAGCCATCCGGCTTTGGCTGAGCTGCGAATCCCTTCGATATCTTTGACAATGCTGTCCATCAGCTTCTGGATATGGTCTTTCCTCATGCTGATAAATCTTAACCGTTTCCCTGCTTTCGACATGTTGGTCCATCTATCCTTTTCAAGCTTCGTGAATTTCTTCAATTTCTTCTCTGCCAAATTGCAGTTGATGACCATGTTGTTGAGCTTTGCCTGAATTCCACAATACTCTACCTCACCCCAAAATTCTAGGTACATTGAATCTGGAATATCCTCGAGAATCAGCCATTCCATCTTCCAGTCCTCAATTGCACGCTTTTGTCTCAACAGCTCTTCCGCCATTGCCACGACATCTCGATCAAAGGATCTAGCTGCTTGGATGTCATTATATACCAGCTGGACTCCATTGCGTAAAGCGCCGTACCAAGTGCATATAGCTAATGCAAACGCGCATATGGAAGCACCAGCTGGCAAAATGATCTCAGGCATCTTGTCGGTGTCACAATTATTACTTTCCTGTTATATTTACAACGACTGCTTTCTGTCTCCAGCGCGTAGGTGGTGATCCCCTCTCAGGCTTGACCGTACGTTAGCGGCGTTCCTCGCATCCATTAAGATATCCGTGCCCCGCACCAAGTGCGTTGCTCGTGAGAAAGTATTCATTAGCAAAGCCTTTCAGAAGATAGAACTCGAAGACACTGCATGATGCAAGTACTCCCTGAGGCCACCAAGGGCTTTGTCGGCAAGAAATCTCTTGCGGATCGATTTGACGAAGTCCTTGGAAAGTTAGACCAAACCATTGAGGCAATCACAGCGCTCGAAAAACATACCCAGCGTGCGCAAGATGATACGGCGCGCCGCGACCTCGAGGGTGCCGTCCGACGGCTCGATGACTCCGTCTTTCAGCTGCGCATATGGGCGACCGATTTGACCTGCCAGGATCTCACGTCGAAGATGGAATCATTCGCAACACGGGATCTCGAAGCTCATGATGTCCTGCGAGTCATTGACGGCCACCGAATGCCCGTCGTAAACAGCTTGCGTGCAACGTTCACTGGAATAGAGGCGGCCGCTTTGAAAATATCAGGCTCCTTGGATGTATTGAACATTCGGGACTTAGGCGAGGCTGTCATCGACATTGAGCAATCTCTGCTAGAGCTGGATTCTCAGAAGACAGATATTCAGAAGAGTATCATTGGCATGACGACAGAAGACGTGGAGCGCGCGCTGTCGAGCGCGACCAGGAACTCTGCCCAGGGGTCTGTGTTAAGTATTGGTACGTTATAATCTTCACTTTCAACAGGTCGGTACTCGAAGTACCTATATTAATGGAAGACAGACGGAGGTGGGGTGAGAAGCTACTCGAGTATCCTCATAATACGAGCGTTGATGGACGAGGTCCGTTCGATAATGTGCTCGAAAAAATCAATGGATTCACCGCAAGGTCTGTTCCGGATCTCCCTACCACGATCAAATCTAACATACCGCTTGAAGCCAGTGAGCCATCTGTAATTCGGCCAGGAACCGTCTTCGAATACATCTTTGGGTCTAGCAGTGGCGGGTAAGTCACCAAGTGTTTCAGATCACATAGTACTACTTCAATCGCTCACAAATAAGTCTGATTGCCATCATGCTGGGTCGTCTAGGAATGTCAGAGGATGAATGCCTTGAATCATTTCGAAAATACGGAGATGCTCTATTCCACCATCCCAATTGGCTACATAGCGCTTCTGCGGGTCTGTACGGTTCTAAGTACAGCGCTCAACAGCTCGCACAGGCAACTCGAACGGTCCTCAGAACTTTTGACCCAAGCCCCGAGGACATAAAATGGAAGCGAGACTTGTTCGCATCCCCTGCAAGCAAGTGTAAAACGTACTAGTCACGAGTCTTGTAGGAGTACTGTCTTGCTTACGCATCAAGAACAGGGCGGTCACCGCAAACAGCATTGACTCTGAAGACGGTCGCCCTCACATCTTTCGCTCTTACGAAACATATGGTGATACCCAGTCAGGTGCGAAACCTCCAGCAGCTGCAGTTGTTCCCTTATGGCAAGTCGCACGAGCAACATGTGCAGCCCCGATGTATTTTTCGCCAATTACCATCGAAGACAAATCCTACGTAGATGGGGGCCTCGGGACCAACAATCCCGCTTTCGAGGCTTTCTGTGAGATAAGAACTGCCCAAGAAGGTTCCGCCCGTAAAGAATCGCTCCCTAGACCATTGGTCATCAGCATCGGGTCAGGTCAGAGCACACAAACCCAAAGATTTGCAGGCTCAAATCTTAAGGTTGTTATATCTGCTATAGCGCGCCTGATTACCCAGACGCAGAACGTTCACAACACACTGTTAGAGGTGGCGCAGATATCAGAATTGGACTACTTTCGATTCACTATAGACCCTGGACTCAAAGGCATCTCTCTAGATACCTGGAAGGTGAAGAAAAGAGGAGGCAAAACCATCTACAAGACTCTGGAGCGTATTGAAAAAGAGTGTATGAGATACTTGAAACAGGAAGACGTGCGTGTTGAGCTCCGCCGGTGTGCGCAAATAATTGTGGAACGGTGCAGCTCTGGATCCACTGTGGTGCAGTCGAAGCCTGCTGTTCCTACAATCAACCCTGGATTCAATGTGCCGCAGTCAAAGCCGGCTATATCTACGATCCCTTTCGGCCAAGATCATGACTTCATTGGACGTGAAATGATCCTGGATGAGCTGCGCCAAACGTCCAATTTTCAGAATCGACTTGCCTTGGTGGGAATGGGTGGAGTCGGGTGAGTCAATCATGCATCAAGCGGGATGTCGGCAGTGAGCCTCGCCCTTCGTTTGAGGCTGTACTGACCAAATCGAAAAATCCAGGAAGACACAAATTGCAATTGAATTCGGCCACCGGTTCAGAAAACGCTACCCTCAACGACCAGTATTTTGGATGAACGCGAGTACTGAATCCAGACTCGAGCAGAGTTACAACAAAATAGCCAATGTGCTGCAAATCCCAAATCAGCGAAATTCTGGAAGCAATGTCTTTCGGCTGGTCTGCAACTGGCTACGATATGAGGCCAACGATGGCTGGCTGATAATTCTTGACAATGCTGACGATGAGGGTTTGTTCGAAAATACACCCAAAGACAGATATACAGACGCAGCGGAAGTCTGGAGCGAAAGCCCTTTACCGCTGTCCACGTATCTTCCTCAGACTTCGAACGGATTGGTCTTGGTCACCTCTCGGAACAGGAGCGCTGCCTTCAGACTGGTTGGAAATAACAAGAACATAATCACCGTTTGGCCAATGTCTGTACATGAGAGTTCAAGGATGTTCTCGACGAGATTCAGTGGGATATGCACTCAGGACGATGTGAATCGACTAACTAAGCAGCTTGAGTACTTACCACTTGCAATTAGCCAAGCTGCAGCATACTTGAGCCAAGGCACACTGACAGTGAGGGAATACATGACTGCATTCTCGAAAGCTCGTGAGGTCATCGATGCGGACTTTCCCGATCTTCGAAGGGACCCCACCGCCCTCAATTCAGCTACCAAGACCTTACAAGCCTCTTTTGATCATCTATACATAAAGACACCGTCTCCCGTACGACTTCTGGCGCTGATGAGTCTTTTTGACCACGATGATATACCAGATTATCTGGTTCGGGACTACGTAGTTAATGAAGACTTCGAGCCAAGCGCCAAATCAAAGGACGAGCTTGACCAGGCTTTCAGGGACGACGTAACAACCTTAAGAAGCTATAGCCTCTTAGTCATCGGGAGCAACAGCGACTCTTTCAGTATACATCGACTAGTCAAATTGTCCATGCAGCGATGGTTGGACACGCGCGGCGAACTGGATATTTGGAAGCTCAAATATCTTAAAATACTGTCAGCAGCCTTCCCTAGCAATCCATACGTTGACTGGGGAAGAGTTCAGAGATTGTTCCCGCATGCAGAGGCTGCATTGGAGTACATACCGATTATTGAGCATGACTGGGAATCCTGGGCCGCAATCATCTTGCCTGCTGCGCGGTTAGCCGAAGCAACAGGTAGATACAATCGCGCGCAAGAACTCATTCAAACCGCATTGGGCCGGCTCGACGAAGGTCTAGGACCAGACCACTTAGTAACACTTACCGCAATCTCAGATCTGGGATCCGTACTTCGGCATCAAGGCAAATACGAGGCGGCGAAGGAGATGAATCAGCGAGCGTTACAAGGACGCGAGAAGGCATTGGGAGTCGAGCATCCTGATACATTGGCCAGCGTCAGCAACCTGGCATTGATACTACAAGGCCAGGGCAAATACGAGGCGGCGGAGAAGATATATCGACGAGCATTACAAGGATACGAGAAGGCATTGGGAGTCGAGCATCCCGATACATTAGCCAGCGTCAGCAACCTGGCATTGATACTACAAGGCCAGGGCAAATACGAGGCGGCGGAGGAGATGAATCGACGAGCGTTACAAGGACGCGAGAAAGCGTTGGGAGTCGAGCATCCCGATACATTAGCCAGCGTCAGCAACCTGGCATTGGTACTACAAGACCAGGGCAAATATGAGACGGCGAAGAAGATGAATCAACGGGCGTTACAAGAACGCGAGAAAGCGTTGGGAGTCGAGCATCTCGATACATTAGCCAGCGTCAGCAACCTGGCATTGATACTACGAGACCAGGGCAAATACGAGGCGGCGGAGGAGATGAATCAGCGAGCGTTACAAGGACGCGAGAAGGCATTGGGAGTCGAGCATCCTGATACATTGGCCAGCGTCAGCAACCTGGCATTGATACTACAAGGCCAGGGCAAATACGAGGCGGCGAAGGAGATGAATCGGCGAGCGTTACAAGGACGCGAGAAAACGTTGGGAGTCGAGCATCCCGATACATTAGTTAGCAACCTGACATTGATATCACAAGACCAGAGCAAATACGAGGTGACAAAGGAGATGAATCAGCGAGTGTTACAAGGCCGCGAGAAGGCGTTGGAAGTCGAGCATCTTGATACATTAGCCAGCGTCAGCAATCTGACATTGATATCACGAGATCAGGGCAAATACGAGGCGACGAAGGAGATGAATCGACGAACGTTACAAGAACGTGAGAACACATTGGGAGTCGAGCATCCTGATACATTGGCCAGCGTCGATAACCTGGCATTGATACAAGAAGGTCAGGGCAAATACGAGGAAACGAAGAAGATGAATCAACGAGCATTACAAGAACGCGAGAAAGCGTTGAGAGCCGAGCATCTCGATACATTAGCCAACATCTACAGCAGACCATATCGTGCAAACTGAAATAACTCGAATCTCAGATGTCGAATGTCGAACGTCAGGCGAGCGAGGCTGTGGACCCACCTCATAGATGTTAACCTGATGTTCATCGCAGTTAGTTAATGTAAATTGTAGTATAATCTTTAGATCAATCTACACAGTTCTTACATGCTCACCACACTACTCACCACCCTACATGCCCACTCTACTCATCACCCTACATGCTCACCACCCTACTCACCACCCTACATGCTCGCCTACCAACATGTTCAGCTACCAACTCAGCTACCTACCTACTCGCCTACCTACATGTTCAGCTACCGACTCAGCTACCTACTCGTTCGCCTACTCACCAGCCTACTCGCTTCAAAACATGCTTCAAAACATGCTTCATGCGACGCATTCGAATACGCGTCATTCGCTCCATGGCCTACTCCATAGTATGCTTCATACTGCTCCATAGCACATGCTAATTAGCTTAATAGAAAGCACCCTCCATGGCTCGATACCAAACTCCCTACCAAACTCCCTACCAAACTTCCTATCGAGCTCCCTGTCGAACACTCTACATGCCACTGACCTGTACGTCGGACCTTCCCCAACCTGGGCACACCTTCGCCCCTTTCGTTCAAACCCGCATTCCCCGCTGTGCGCTTGAAGGCATCGCGAATACCCGTGGTACGTGTGGCCGTCTGGTCCCGGTCTCGCTTGTGCCCATCTCCACTTTGCTTATCTACCTTGTGCCCATCTTCATTGCGCCGGAGAACGTGAAGGTCGTTATAGCGGATTGAACGATTCGGAGGTTGGAAGTCTAGACCAATCTTACTCCTAACGCGGCTGATCGAGATGGCTTTTAGCCTATGAGAACGAGGACCTTGTTAGAAACTGTGGGTGGCGGAGAGTTATGATTGTGATAGCGCTGTCACGGTAGTAGAGACTGCAATGGTAGATATGAATGTAGACGGTGTGAAGAGTAAAGAAGAATAGCGAAGAGTTGTTTGGCTTTGAGGTGGTGAAGTTTGAGAGTATGAATTGTACGAAAAACTAAAAGTGCCGTCGTCGCTCTACCCGGATCAGCACACAAGATCTCGTCGCTAATACTCAGGAGGCATAACTAAGTAACTATCCAAGGTAGAAATCCTCTGCAAATAAAACCCAAATACAGCTCTTTGAGTTCGAATCCGCAGGTCAAAGAAGTAACCTTAAGCCTTTTCCCACACTTGGCACATTGAACAGCGGTCAAAACAGTCCATAGGCCGCCGAACCCAAGAACCCAGAGAACCGAGATCCTGGCATTCACAGCCCTCAGAACCTTTGATAGAATGAACAGTAGCCAAAATGGCCTAAAAATGTAGTAAATGGACCGCCGAACCACAAAACCCAGAAAATCAGGATCCTAGGATCGAGAGAGCCTTATTGCCTAACATGCCCGTAGATACACTTCGGATCATCGCAGTCCTTACCCCTCTGAGCCCTGTAACACAGTCCATTTCGCGCCAGGTACCATAGGCAGTCGTACTCGCGCGGACTCAGGGGACCAACAAAATGGTTTTTGCTGCAGCCGGTACATCCGCCACGCAAGTAGTACCAATGGCACAAGTTCGCCTTTCGCAAAACCTGAAAATATGGGGAGCTCGGGTCGATCTTTAATGGCTTGTCGACACGTAGTCCACCGTCGTTGCGTATAACTGGTCCGAGTCTGCTGGCATCGATTGCGGGGTTTGCATACATCAGCCTTGAACCCGGAGATTTAGGAAAAGAAGAAATCGATGGATCGGAACTTCCGACTTGGGGATTAACAGTTGGAGCCGAAGCCACGATTGGGAAAGGCGCAGCTACGGGCTTATTGATATCCTGCGAGCCAAATAAAGTCTTGAGCGTAAGAGTCCGTGTAAAACCAAGAGCTGCAATCTGTGGGTGAATTGGGCCACCCTTGAGTAAGGTGATTCGCTCACGAGTATCATCATCGGCGGCAAATTTCTCCAAGAAAGGGGCATATCCGCCATCGTGAGAACAACCTAGGATGACATGCTTGCACTGCGCGTTGCCAATGTAAAAGCTTAGGGTTTCTGTTGCGGAGCGCATATCAGTAGGGCTCCTTATCGAAGCTGGGAGCATGTATACCGCGTATCTTGTAATCAGCTCGCTCCTTCCCAGCACCGACATCCACAAAGTCAAACAAAGCTTGACGCTTGGTAAACCCAACAGCAAAGAAGCCCAGGTCGGCAGCATGCTTCAACTTGCCGGACTGAAAACAAGCTTGTGCCAACCCCTTGAGATTAGCGTATGCTCGAACCATGATGTCCATATCGTCAGCGTAAATGCTAGAAGATTTCAAGTAATCCTTAATTCTAGCAAGGAATTCATCCGCGGCATCTTTGCCTCCCTCTTCACCCTTCTTGACAAACCTCTCTTGAAACTGTAGAGTCGCTCGCAGTGAGTGAGAGGTACTTTGTACGAGGGTAGGAGAGAGGGCTTCGTACCGTGTAGTCATCACCGTCAGCATCGATTAGTACCAGCACAAACGACCGGCGGGCCTGACGGAAGATCCGGGTGGTCAGTATCATCTCCAAGCTTTTCGAGATATAAGGCCTATACCTACCTTAACAGAATTCAAGTTTTCGCCAAGCTGGTCCACAAGCTGCTGAAGCCGACGACGCTCGTTCCTCTCGCTATCGAGATCGTACGAGATCTTCCGCCGGTCGTCCTCTGACTTCTCTAAGTGGCCAACAAGCTCCTACTTACCAATGATTGTAAGCACTTCAGGCCCAGAAAGTGAGTAGACAAAGGTAAGGGAATTGTACGTTGACGAGGGTAACTCTCTCCGCATCAGATTTCTCAAACCCATCAAGAAGAGCATGGTAATCCTTGACGAGACTACCATTAGTGCTGGCAGCCATCCTTCATTCAGGCAGATTCGTAGGAAAGGAAGCCTAAAACAAATATGAAGCATAGAAAAACAGTGGAGGTCAAGAGACACTTCGATGTTCACATCGCAGCCTCACACCAACACGTTTGCTTTGTTCTCATTATTCAACAATGTTAGAACTTTCCAGACAATTTGTCACTCCCATCTGCAGAGGTGGAAATTGTGCATATACATGCGGAGACAATGCATATGTAGTTCCTTTCTATGACTCGTAGCTGGAAGTGCATGGGGTTGCTATGTTAGTCTATCATAGACTACCTTAAGGTTTACTGAATCTCAGCCTTACCTTGCCTTAGCGGGATGGTTTATTAACGCGTTTAGGCCTAGCGTGCCTTGAGAAAATATAATTCTCGACGCGTCCTGCATCTTCCTTCCTTAGCTTTAAACTCCTAGTTAGATCAAACCCATATGACTCGCTCTATGCTGGCTCATAACATTAGCTACACTGAAGCTATATGAGGAGCTGCAAACCTCATTTTCGCTTGATCCGGATTTCAGCCGAATGCTCAGTGTTTATGAAAGGAAGCTTTTAAAGCATCATATGAAGGGCTTGAAGCAGAGGGATTTGAGGGTCTGGTTAGGGGGTGGTAGGTAGATTTGGTAGGGTCAAATGAGTTGCCTGAGGCAACAAATGAGGGCCCACATACGGGTGCTTATATAGTAAATATGAATAACGGAGAATCTCTATATTATTGAATTGGGGAGCCAATTTGCCACCTCTGTTATACATCTACAATCCTGGGTGTCCTCGAAGCTGGCTTACCAATATTTATGATACTTTTGTCAACCAATGGCGCTTTGCCCAGCAACTCCTCCGCAAGCCTGGATACGCCTCCTACGTCCGTTCATTTACCTGGACCACGGATATCGAAAAGCTGCAGCGGCCTTTCGGCTGGATTGACGACAGACGCGTAGTCTGGGAGCCCAAGATGGTTTATTTAATGTTCGCCCTTCTCGAAAAAGCAACAACCGTTGACATCGACACGGGGAATAGGTATCCTGACCCTCTTTCTCCACTGCCGCCGCTATTTCCTTCTGCGCAGCACATCCGTCTCGGAGGGAAAATGCATTACGCACTAGCCTCAGCGATACTCCATGGGCCTGACAAAGCACCCCTGTACTCGCTAACTCTCGACAACGTCCTGGAGGCCCAGGGAGGCCTTCTTCGCGCTAAAACAGCCTTCCGCTTCTTGTATGCCGTCCGCAATGGCGTCGGTCTGTCTTGTAACGATCCTTCTAACGTCACGGAAGACTGGCCGAAGGTAACCTTCCGGTGCAGGTTGCCCCGGGTTGAATGCAGCGACTTCTGACACCATCTCTACAACGTCGCTGCCAGCACATTCGATACATATGCCTCCGTAAGCAGGGTCAGCAGCACCCAGATCAGAAGCTCCCTGGCACACTCAGTCATGACAACGAAATCTATGACGAATGGGTTGCTTTTATCCGTATTGTACAGCCTCATATCCTGGTGATTGCGCACGGAGGCGATATCCACCCGCCGTGGAGTGGGGTAAAGACGTGGTCCTGGGTCCATCCGCCGTTGCAATTGCAATGGCCTGAGATAGCGCCAATGGATGAGAAGTTCCGGGAGACGTTGCTGCCACTGCTTAGGGAGGGCTGGCCTGGTCTCGAGAGAATAGCGACTCGAGGTGGGAATGTGCTTGAAGACTTGGAGGATATGGAGTGCGTAATCGTAGATGTGGACGAAAGGGTGGAGTCATGTTGGAACGCGACTGTTAGGGAGGAGGGTTGACAATTCGCTATTCACTATAAAATGTCGAGACATGTGTCAAGACATTTGATCCTTCCATTACGCTATAGATTGACCCTCGGCAATGACATTTCTTTCTGCAAAGGAAGCATTAAGATATGAAAGGATGTTCCAGTAAGCTATCTTAACGTTCTGCGAACAAGTTGTTTTCGTACGGTGTCCCCTTAACTCATGTATTTTTCATACCAAAAATGTTCTATGCACGAAATTATATCAGGAGGTCATAACTGGGCCAGTATTTTCATACGCTGTGTCTTGAATTCCTTCAACGCTAACTTACCAATGAAACAATTGATTAACCAGCTAGGGAATTCAAACTTATCTCTAGCTTTATCTGCAAAGACTCTTCATGCGTGCTCTGTTGCCCTAAATTAGCACATGATAGTTCTACCATGTAGCCAGAGTAATCTTGAGCTGTCGTAGTTCGCTGCCGATAAGAAGACGTTTCATCGTCACCACCGTTATGTTTTCCATTGTGTCCTCCGTCTACGGATGACGCCAGGAGGGTTAATTTAGAGAAACTTACCGGCTAGTCCATCCTATGTATGTGTATGCGTCGTGATCTCGATGGCGATGGCGATCGGGTCCAGGGGAAAACCCGCCCAAAATTAGCCAAGTCCCAAGGTCATTGGGAAGGCCTTGCCGCATGCCGCCCTCTAACGCCCTGGTCTTGGTTCAATCCTTTATTGCGGGCAGCTACATGCTATCAGCAGTTAATTCTGTCGCCATACCTCTGTAAGAGTGCTGTGGAGGTCAAAGTAGGTTGAGATCGAAAAGACGGAAATAGCAGTATCAAATTTCGGGAGGAGTAGTGCAACTGTGCAACCGCCCAAAGAATGCAGAGTCCGTGCTTTCCCGCAGCGAACAGTCATCCACTCACATCCAACCACTTCTTCAACCACAAGCTCTCTAACCGCCGGAGCACTACCAAAGGCTTTGCTGCATTGTGAATGGCGCATTCTATGCTTGAAACGAGCGAGTCGTTGGCTATGACGGAAAGCTTGACTATCTTTGGGGATTAGCAGCTCCCAATGCCACCAGGAACCGACGGCAGTTTCACCAATCATTCCGACTACGCGCGCATCTTTCTTCAACATCCCGAAGTGAGACAGCCTGTCTGCCATGTCTGGCCGATCTGACTGGATACCGGCAACAATGCTGTTGGCCTTGAATGGGCGTCTCGCTAGAAGCAACATGCCGATGCATCGTCCACGGCAGGAACTTTGCATAAGGTGGGCGACAACTGTCACGGGTTGGTCGAGGCACGCATACTTTTTGACTCTATTTGAGGCATCACGAAGGGATTGATATTGACTTAATTTATATGACCTTGTTCAATTTCCACTAAGACACACTGTCATTTCTCTGCTAAGATCTGTTTCCTCACACTCCTTGACATTTGGCGTCATTCCTATCTCCAAGTTTGCACGGCTAGACCACAACGTCACGGCGACAATGTCTTTTCAACTAATCACTCCCAAATCTGCGGCGCAGAGGGACAGCAAACAGCCCATGTCATTCTCTTCTTCCCACCGAAATGCCAGTCTCGAGCCACCAGCGTACACTACCGATGATATTCTTGCCGCCAAATATCGAAAATATTCCAAATACTGGCAATGGATGCGGGTGGGTATTACGGTGGCCACCCTCGCAGTCTCTATCGCTGTTATCGCCTGCGCAGCAAGTTCGTTGAGGGGATACTCAGATACACATCTCGAATCAGAGTGGTTACTACCTCTATGGCCCTTGAGCGTTGATCTCCGTCCGACGCACGCAGTCCTAGCCTGCGGCATCGTGGTTGCCGTCGCAGATCTGCTCTACCTCGCCCCTGCGCTATTCCCCTCTGTAGGAAATCCTCGCTCTCCAAATCCTACATTTGCTGATGCGATCTTATCTTTAGCGTTCTCCCAAGCTCCGCCTCCTCAATACCTTCTCCACCGTCCTTTCCTTCCTGTGCCTCAGCGTCGCTCTCTTCACCACCGCCTTTGCCAGCACCATCACCTCTCACCTTGCGAACAGCACCGACGCCGGTACGCTCACATCTTGGACCTGCAAATGGCAGGGCTTTGATAGCATAGCGCCGGCTGGCTTCCCCAAGATTTGCATGGAGAGCATGGTGGCGCTTGACTTGGTCATTTTACTCTTAATCATTGAGGTCTTTGCTGTTGCCGTTTCTGGATGGGGCTGGTGGGTGGAGTCTCGAGTTAAAAGGGGAATGTACGGTTCCGAGGGCAAGGTGCAGAGTGGATCTCCATGAAACGGTGGGTAATGTGGTTCAGAGTTGAACAAATTCCGAGTGGGGATAATCGCTGCTTAGCTGGCCGTGGTAGCATGTATCACTACTTTGATGAGGGTTACTATCAGAAAGCTTTTGGCATTGTGCTTTACGCACAGGACTTTATCTGAGTCTATAAGGCGTTTAGGGAGTTTGGGGGGGGGATGAAAATCGCGAATATTCCAAGTTGATATTTGGATAGGTCTTCGTTCATTCACTCGTACACAAATGTGTTTCTGAACAAAACCCCCCTCCTATCCCTCCAGGGGAAATCCAAAGACGTCCTCACGTGATAATCGACAGTCGCGGGTTTTCGGGCTCACGTAACGCCGGCTTCCCCCGCAATTTCTGTCACAAGTCACAACGTCTTTTACGCGGAGTACCACTCACTCCTTGCACAGAAAAGGCTATCCTCCCCGATCATTGACTGGCTCTGAACATCTCCAACCATGCGGGGTGCCGTCATTCAATGCCGTATGGCTGCTTCAGCCAACCATGTCTGCATGCGATCGCCATCAACCAGTTCTCTTATCTCTCGAAGCTCTGGTGTGCAACCACGCTTCAAGAGCACCTGCACTCGAAGCAATCGACTCATCAAACGCTTTCCAACATGGCTCTCCCAGGGCACCGGCCTGATCACATACCCAATACAACCGAGTACGGCGCCGACGACAAGTTCACCGCAGAGCATATCTCCAACACCACCTCGTTCGAGAATGTCCAGACAGTTCGCCGAAAACGAGAGGCACCTCCTCTCGTCAGGGACCTGAGCACCGAGGAGCGCCATCGGCTTGAGATGAAGCTCGTGCGAAAGATTGATGTCAGGCTCCTGCCCATGCTCGTTCTCATGTACATCATGAACTACCTGGATCGAAACAATATTGCAGCGGCGCGCTTGGCGGGCTTGCAGAAAGACTTGCACCTCACGGGTACCCAGTACTTGACATGTCTCAGTATTCTATTCGTGGGGTACTTGCTCATGCAGGTCCCGTCAAATCTCTTCTTGAACAAAATTGGGAAGCCTGCATTGTATCTCCCAACTGTGATGATTGTGTGGGGCGTCATCTCGGCTGCTACAGCAGGAGCTCAGAGCTATGGCGGGCTTGTTGCCATTCGCTTTTTCCTTGGGTTCGTCGAAGCTGCTTACTTCCCCGGCTGTTTGTTCTTTCTCTCTTCGTGGTATACTAGGAAGGAGCTAGGATTTAGGACGGCAGTGCTGTACTCTGGTTCATTGCTATCAGGCGCTTTCTCTGGATTGATTTCCGCCGGTATTACCAAGAATCTAGATGGAGCAAGAGGTCTCCGTGCTTGGCGCTGGTTGTTCATTATCGAGGGCGTAATTACCATTGCCATTGCATTTGTGGCCTACCTTTGGCTCCCAAATTTCCCTCGCACAACGACTTGGCTTACAGAGAACGAACGCCAATTGGCAACCTGGCGGCTGGATGAAGATATCGGAGAAGACGACTGGGTTGGAAGCCAGGCCCAAAGCTTTGCTCAAGGAGCGAAACTAGCTTTCACCGACGTAAAGATGTACATTTTGGTAGGCAGTGCGATATATCGTGTTATTTTCCCGCTAACTCTTTCCAGATGGTCCTACTTTTCTGCTTCGTCGCCTCCGGCACCGTCACAAACCTCTTCCCGACAGTTGTCAAGACCCTCGGCTACTCCAACGTCACATCCCTCCTCCTGACTGTCCCACCCTACGCCCTAGCCGTCATCACTACCTTCCTCAACGCCTGGCACGCCGACAAAACAGGCGAGCGCTACTTCCATATCACCCTCCCCTTGTATTTCGCCGTCATAGCCTACATAATCGCAGCCTCCACCATCAAGCCCGGGCCCCGATATCTCTCTATGATGCTCATGGTTCCAGGCGTGTATACTGGCTATGTGGTCGCTCTGGCGTGGATCTCGAATACGCTGCCTAGACCTCCTGCAAAGGTAAGTTCACGCACACATAGGCAGATATAGGGGCGTTTCTAACAACCCTGGAACATCAGCGCGCGGCCGCACTGGCAGCCATCAACGCCGTCTCAAACACCTCCTCCATCTACGCCTCCTACATGTATCCCGACTCCGCCTCACCCCGCTTTAGTGCGTCCCCCAGCCTTTCCTAAAAACTCCCTCATGTTACTAATACAACCCCCTTCGTAGTCGTCGCTATGAGCGTCAACTGTGTAACCGCCTTCATCGCCATCTGCACCGCCACACTCCTCCGCTTCATTTTGGTAAGATTGAACAAGAAACTCGATCGGGGAGAGATTGTCGAGGGGGCGGTTGCGTTTGGGGAGGGCATCCCTGGCGAGGCGGCGAGGAAGGGGTTTAGGTTTGTTTTGTGAGAGTCGTGGGGTTTCTATGTGGGGATATGGAAATTTCAACTATATTATACAGGACCCCCGAGAGTGTTCTGGTGATTTCGCGCTGATTTGTCTATGTGGGTATATTGAGGACAGGGACTGCTGATACCAATACAATATCTTCAAACCCTCCAAACAAGCAGACTGATAATCGATAGACTGCGCCGAGGTATCTGTGAGTGACAAGATCCTCTTTTCTATATCAACACTAGGTCATCTCTTTCAACCGATTATATTTTGGGGACTCGCACTGCTGTTCCTTAGAACCATGCTCGCGATCGCCCAACGAAGAAGTCGACGTACGGAAAAGACGGGATGAAAGTGTCTTTTTGAGTGACCAAAACCCCTTTTCTCTAGGTAATTCTAGGTTTCGTTGTTTCTTTCGTGTGGGTGTTTTGAGGAAAGAGGGGAACTACTGATACTGATTGATGATCGATATCATGATATAAAGACACTGATACACGCAAAAGACTGCATGGAAGCGCTCTGTCTGTAACAAGCTAAGCTGTCTTTCCAGGTACGGAATAATCCAAACTATGGCGCTCAACGCTCGTCTCCAAGGGACTTCTACGCCAACGCCGAAGCGAGAATGCCCCCCCGCCCCACACCCTCACCCGTGCCGAAATTCGCCGCCGCCCATACCGCCGCCGAAGCCGGACCTCCGCCACCATCGCCACGAGCCCCGGCGTTCCTCGTCTGCACGAAGTGCTGCCAGTTCCTAACCGCGCTTGGTTCAGGCGATGCGCAATACGTCAAGAAGATGCCCCGGACGGCTGTGCATCCCGTGCGGGATCCTGTACGGGGCGGTATACGAGCCGGGTGTTTTCTGGTGCGGCAGCAGAAGTGCTTTGGGTTGCCGGCGGTGTTTGCAGGCGCTGCCGGTGGGGTAGGGGGTAGAGGTATGAGTTGTGTTTGCGTTGTGGGTATCTGCGGGAGAGCCGGTTGGGCAACAGCGCTGCTTTCTGCTAAGGCTGGAGGGGAGATCCGGAAGGGCAGGTGGGAGGCGTTGAGGGGAGTGGGGAGATGTGGCGGCCGGGGTGGAATGTCGGGGAGAGATGGGTGGGTGGTGGGAGCGAGGGCTTATGTTGCTTGTGTGGAGGGGAGAAGCGTGTTCGTGGGTGCAAGATGGGGGGTTTTCTTCTGGTTTGTTTTTGAGGACTTTTAGAGGGATTGTATTGGTGACTCAACGTGAGCGACTCCCCAACAGAATCTATGGTGTCTCGCTTTGACCCGCAAGCCCACGCCTCGTGAAAACTTCCTTTCTGCCGTTCCCCCAGTTCTTCCGCAATCTCTTACTCCGGCTCTTCGTGAGCTTTCTTTTTTTTTTTTTTTTTTTACTCACGTGTCCATCGCCAAATGAGTATTAACACTAACCTATAATCATGACGGAGCAGAGGTTGTAGACAAGGTTTTCGTTTACTTTGATTCGAGGAGTTGGGAAGCGCTTTGAAGGGGTTTAAGACGAGGATGTGTTTCAACTGATTTATCTTTCCCATAGGACCTCGGATGTTTTCAATACATGAATGTTGATCTTGCACGTTGCTTTTCGGGATTCAATGCTCTGCTGAAACTGGCTGAGACGGGTTTGATTAGTTAATGCGTGTTGAGAAAGCGATAGATTTCTTGGAATCGGCTGCTACCTCTTTACTGGGGCTCCTGCTTGGATTGCTTTATTTCCCCCGGACTTTTTCCTCAATTACGTTTGCCTTTGATGTCTTCTCGATCTACTCTAGGATTTTTTTTTCTCTAATATTATCTCCTTCGTTCCCTCCAATATCCCCTCGATCCTTCTATTAGATTCCCTTGAACCTTTCTCTTGAACATTTCTATTGCCATTGCCTCCATCGTACTCTTGTGGTGCTACTGCGACTCATAAGCCCTTGGTGGAGGGGATCATACGTACACATGATGGAACATGAATCCTGCAGAAGCTGCTCGTCCGTGTATACGCTGATACGGAAGGTTCAGGTGAGGAGTTGCCAAGGGGTGTACAGAGTCTGTAAATAGTAGCCTGTCGCGTCAGAGTTATCGAGATCAAAAAATAGAGTTGTCGTTCTCTTGAAATAGTAATGTTTCATTGACTTGAGAATTCGGAATAGAAGGTTTCGTGACGCTTCCAGCAGCAATCTTCGAAGACTTCCAGTAGGGCTCAAGGATAGTTCCTTGGACACAACAAACGATGCGTCCTTGGAGCCCTGACGGTCAGTCCAAAAGAAATGTCTGCTGCTTTTCGATCAAAAGGCTTCAGGCAATCTTGGGGCGCTCAGACATTTTCAGTGGACTCGTGCTGTGCGTAAACGCGAGCGAAAAGAGTTTCACGTCTATTCAGTACGGCTAGCAAGCCACATCTCATGCAATTTCTTCTGCCGCTCCCAATCTTTACGGACTTTCTTCGTTCAGCTCTTCGTGAGCTCTTCTCCAGCCGCATCTTTCGTCGGCAGATCATCATCGTCCCACTCACTGTACTCACTGGTCCTGAACATTCCTAAATGACTCACTTTCCCTTTCTCGGCCTTTTGCAACGAGTCTCTCTCTTTCTTTCCCTTCTCCAACTGCTTTTGGCAAGCTTTTTCGGCTTTCTCATCCCGACCTTGTATCAGATTCTTGGAAGCGGGTCGGACTAGGGTGGACTGGTTTTCCCTGTCCTCGGTGTAGATTCCGAGGCCGAGGAGGTCGATATCGCGCCCTCGATCGCAAAGCGTCATGACCTCTTGGAAGACGTTACTTGACGTCTCAAGCGAAGGTACCTCAGCTCGGAACTAAAAAAGAACGTCGTCGTATGGCTTGGCCATGTCTGAAGGCTCTGCTTCAGCGACAATCCCAGGACCGACTATGTCTTTGAGTTGATCGGGAAGTAGCCCATCTTTTGCTCCAGCAGCTTTTCGAAGCGAGTCTCTCATCGTAGACAAGGAATAGAAATACGGTTTGGCAGGCTCCGCGATAGCAATTCCAGCCCAGCCGATTTCATAGCTTTCCGGCGAAGCTGTACCATTTAGGCCGAGAATGTTGACCATCGATGTAACCCATAGCGCAGTCGCTTTGAGATAGTGAACATTTGGGGTGGGCTTGTCGGCGTTGTTGTATTCGGACACTAGCTCTGAGATGGCATTCATTGCTCGGGGGTGGTTAAACGAGTCAAGGAGGGCATCGTGGATGCTGGATTGCGACTTTTGGAGGAAATCGGCAAGAGCACCATCTGTACCGGGGGAGAAGTCTGCTGACGCTATCGATCCCTGCGTCTTCAAGAAAAAGTTGTCTAATTTATCTTCCCAAGTGCTTCCGGCTTTGGTAAGATCTTCAGTAATCTCAATTCCTTCGCGCCAGCCGCCAAGGAGAAAGATTATTCCAAGGCTTCGTGCAGTCCACGCGCCCTTGCTTAGGGCTTCTCGGATAGTTGTAAGGTTCTTTAGTGATTTCAACATCTTCGATTCAGAGATTGACAAATGCCCCATGTGCAAGAAGTAGTTCACCCATTGAGATTGCTTCCCTTCATCATACCAATATGCTTCGCTCTGGCAAGCTCGTTGTCATGGTGTGGGAATGCAAGATCGATCCCTCCTGAATGAATGTCAATCTATTTGCCTAGCGTGTCTGATGCCATGGCCGAGCGTTCAATGTGCCACCCAGGCCTACCTCTACCCCAGGGGCTAGGCCAGCTTGGCTCCCCAGGCTGGGACGCTTTCCAAAGCGCGAAATCGGCACGGGACCGCTTTTCGGCCACTTTCTTTGTCAAGGCCCCTTCACCATCTGCCGAAAGTGGCTGGTTACTCCGATTCCATGGTTCGAGCCTTGTGTATGTATTTCCCCGCAGCTTCAAATGTCTCGATATCAAAATATACCGAGCCATCAGAGAGGTATGCAGTATAAGCGAACTGTTTCTGAACAACCCTACCCACAAACTCGACAATCTAAGGGCCATACTCTGTTTAACCCGAATCAACTCATCCGGATCAAGCACGTTGAAATCTCGAACGTCCTGCATAAACCGATCTTCGTACTTTCTGGTCAGATCTGTAAATATAGAATGATCTTCCACATTAATTAATGACCCTTGAAATAGATCGAAAATATAGAGGTTCGAGATCTCACCACAACCAGGACCTGGGACCCCTGTAAATATATCGTAGTTAAGCAGGATCCATGCTAAGCCAGGAAAATTTAAGCGTACTCTACAGATGTAGAAATATCAGTTAGAATTTATGATTCATGGACCTTTCCTCTTTTTTGTATATTTGAACGTGAGGCATTCCGTCGTTGAGCTGAACAGTTCTTTATTCTTTATTAAGCTGTCGAGCTTGCAAGATACAAACATCGTTGGTTTGTAAATGCCATCGCAGAAATGCTCAACAAAAACGCCCGCTAAATGCATGAATCCTTGTAGCCTTGCTCTCACAATAAAGCGGCAAGCCCTAGCACACCCACCGCCGCTGCTCCTGCCGCCTTATAGATCCCCGTGGGCTGACTTGCCGCGCCAGCTTTGCTTGACGAACTCGTCGGACTGCTGCTCGAGGACGAAGAACTCGAGGCCGATGTAGTCATTGAACTAGTTTGGTTGCTTTGCGTGGTCGATGTCGACGTCACGGTGCTCTGACCCGGCGCTGTACCCGAGCTCCCACCAGTAACGCTTCCACTAGCGCCTGGTATCGTGCCATTGGTGCCACCGAGAGTGCTATTTCCTTTCGAGAATACGAGGATTGTAGGCGTGGCTGTATGGGCCGCTTTCGCAGCCGAGCTGACGCCGGAACCGTAAGCGTCTAGCTCGGTGCGCACGCTCGAGGGGAGTTTCGAGTAGTACGATGGTTGGGGGACGCTCCCGGTCGCAGTTTCGAGGGACTTGAAGTAAGAAGATTGTTCTGCGAGCGCTTGGCTGCTGGAGAGGGCGGTCGCGAGGTATTGGGTTGCGGCCACGTAGCCCGATTTTGTACTTGCGGAGGCGGCGTAGGACGACGTCGCGGAGGCCTGAGGGGGAATGGTTAGATCGCTGTTTGTAGCAGAAAACTCGAGAAGGGTATAGAAGGCTTACCAGGGGGTTCGATGTTGCTTGGGAGGTGAAAGCGCCGACAAGACTTGAGGTGACGCCGTTGAGATCAATGGCTAGGGAGGTCGCGGCGAGCAAGGCCAGGGTGGAGAGGGTTGAAGTATGCATATTCGTCTGGGAACACGCTGAAGCTAGGAAATAATAACGAAGCGATAGGGAAAGGTTGAGATTTTTGAGACGACGAGTTTTGAGGTTATGCACAAAGACTCGAATGCAGGGTGAGTTTGCTTTACAGTGAGAGGATAGTAGGAATGATAGAGTACGACCAAACAGAGGACAAGTATATATGTATACTTGGTTGCCTGATAGCCTACGCAAGCGAAAATAGAACAACTCACACTACCGCAACCCGCCGACTCGGCCACAAGAAGGCTGGGGGAGCATGCTACAGCCGTGTGTTCCTTCGGCTGTTTGGGTGTATATAGTAGTGTATATCGTAGTGTAAGCCGTCGCAAGAGCTTCTCAGCGTGCAAACTACTTCCCTCAGGATCTGGATTATTGTGCATTGCCTGCCTCAGAAAAGAGCACAAGCCACAGCATTAGTGTAGGTATTGCTTCCATGAGGTGTTTCATGTGTGACACGTCGCCAATGATTCAGAGTCTCAATTATCACAGGATTGGGGGGGCGGTGGGAAGTTGGGAGGCTGAGCCAAAGCACGAAGGCGGAAGGATTGAGGTCATCTCGTATTAGCTGATACGCGCGGGTGCGGCTAAATTTAGCCATGCCTCTTTATCGCACCAATGCCACTACCTACAATCCATCTACTGTGTTAGGCTCAGCCTCCATGACTGTTGTCGGCTGTGAAACACTTTGTGAGGCACCTGGCACCTCAGGTCACACGGTATTGCAGTCTGTCTAAGATGTAGGAAGGATCATCGCTGGTAGTTCCGCTAAACTAGGTGTTGGCAGGCGGGTGCTTCCTTCCTGGGGTGCATGATGAGGAGAAATCATATGTACCTTAGTTCATTCGTCCATCGACATAACCAGGAGTACAAAGTCTTACCAAGAGTAGAGAAACAGTGAACGGTTTCGGAAGAAATATGCTATCCAGCAGTACATGACGAGCTCGATCAAAACAAACGTATATGTGACATACACGAACGGTGGCAATCGCAACCATGGTCGAAACCTTATCGATAAATCGGAAGCCCGTTCCATGTGGATCTCTTCCTAACGATTAGTGAACATCCCGGTCAATCATGTCTTCGCCCATCAATGAGGCTTTTATCCATGGATCAAACGATATGAGATAGAGACTTGGCCATGAACAGGACGCTTATCTTTCGCCCTAGGTAATACTGATATGGGACTTGGCGGCACGTCTTTGTTTCTTCTTCTGCTTCCTACATATGCGACTAATTGTCTTGTCTTCTACTTTAGTCATGCTCCCGTCGATGAGCTCGCTATCGTCACTTCCCCTCAAGCGTAGGGAAACCTTAGATGCTGGTAGCTTATGACGAAGGTACGAATCCAGACAGTCTACCTGCCTGACTGTCCAAAAACCTCATTTATGAAAACTAAAACTCAAAAGGTGCACCGACAGCGAGAGTAGCCCCAAAAGAAGAGTCGGTGACTTGGATAGAGTGATGAAGCAAGTGCTGGGTAGGCGATCAGTTAGGCATGATAGAAAATGAGAATTGCATCAAACACATGAAGACCTCGATTGCTGGGAATTTACATTCCAGTCGCTAGGTAGGGTTCTCCACCAAACGATGATCCATCGATGAGGCTATTATCCAAGGACTGACTATACCCACCGTTCGGTTGCAACATATGCGCTCAGGCAGTACGTGGCTCGAGGGAGGAACGTTGGGTAAAATTGCTTGGACCGAGGACGCCTAAAACGATTTTCGCAAGCCCTCTACTTCTAGATATAGAGTGTGAACCAGTGTCATATGGAAGGAAGTGTGGCTCAATGAGAGTAAGGTAGTTGCGACTGCGGCATTCCTGTAATCTACCCTTAAATGTACCTAATATGGTTTGTCAAGGAAGCGCCAGTCTTAACTCGAGGGCTGACAGGGTGCTAGGACTAAAACCAGGGATGGCAAGACCATGAAATATCCTGTCCACCAACGTGGATCGTGCTTATCCTGCTTTTTGTTAGAATGTAAAGTATAAGGATCTACTTTGTTGGAGACTCACAAAACAGCATAACGAAAGATTCTCGTCCATTCCCCATGTTTCTTGACGAATGCCGTCAGCCAAGTTCTGGAATGTGTAACAATTATGGCGATCGAATCTCGGCACGCATGTTGAAAAGCCGTTCGCGACCGCCGTATCTCTTGGTGTCAAGTTGAGCCTCAATATACTCGCTGTGATCCAGGAAGCGGCTGCAGTCAGAGCAGGTAACCTGTTCCTCTCGGGAATGAACGGAGACATCCATGACTTGATTGGCTACCGCCGAGATGCATTTCGAGGCGAGTTTCAGATTAAGGTGGTCTTCAATTGGAAGTTCCTTGATGATCATGGTCAGGATCTCGATCGGAAAATGCATGCTGTAATAATCATAAGTAGGGTCCACGTTATCTGAGGAAGTCTATGGTTGTACTTTTGGATGATTATATTTCGATATCTGCTTTGGATTGTGTTGCTGGCGTTCAGCTACAGTGGCTATCACGTAGTATTAGTAACGACCAAGTCAAAAAAGGTTGTTCTGGTACTCGCCTTGACGATGAGACAAGATCTACTAAGTTGAGGAAATTGACTGATACACAAGAGAACAAACGTCGGGAAGAGCTTTCGGACTTGAATAGTGTAGACTTTACAGCTACTTGTGAGCCCTATTCTCAAGAGGCAGTCCCGGGAAAGTACTTACCTATTGCAATACAGTAAGCCTGATTGAGCATCCAAGTATTGGGTGAAATTCGATGGATCAACTTGGTGGTCAACGACTTGCTGTTGCCCACTTTAGCTCTTGAGTGAGCTGCTGTCAGCTTTTGGATTAAAGAAAGAATTTAGAGCTCTTGGTGCGCCCCTTAACAGTAAATGATATCGCAAGCGAATGACTGAATGGCGTTAGTGCATGAGCCTCGGAATATCAAAGCTCCTGGTGTTGGGAATGGTACCTAGCTTTCAATCGAACTTTGTAAAGGTGTTTTGAAGGGACTTACCAGGATCTTGAGATCTGTCATGAAGGCGGTAATTGGTCCCCAGATGCTCACGATAACGACGATTTTAGTGGCAGAGTGTGAGAGAAAATATTGAAAGAACAGTTTCTGTGGCCAGGAAGGTTGGTTGCATGATCCTCTCACGGTTTCAGTCGTAACTCTGAATGTACAACTCGTTCACGCACAGAGAAGTTAATCAGCATGCACAAACAAAGAGACATGAGAATAGACGCCTTGAGCTTCAATTGAAGAGGTCTACGAGGAAGGTTCCTTGCATGAGAATCTACAAGTCTAATACCACCATGGTCGAAGAGGCGTTCTGACGTTAGGGACAGAGTGCCCTCTGACGCAACGGAAGACAGGCAGAAAGAGCCCAACAGAAAGACGACTGCCGATAACCGCATTTCCTACCCACTGACGCTCTTAATACTTCGGTTCACACCCTTCTCACCCTACCTACGTTTGCCTACAATCGGTCTTAGCTCCTGCCCCGACCCTAAAACATCCCAACTGGAAACAAACACCGAATCGTTGCCTCCTCGCCACAGTCCAAATCGCTATTGGCTGTGCTGCGAGACTGTCCATAACGTACTCCGTTGCACATTCACCGCACAGGCAGCGTAAATTTGGATAGCCGTATGCACACTCAGGATGAACCGACATTCACGATTGGTGGAGGAATGGTGTCATATCTGAAGGCAGACCTATTCAATTACTACTGAGCATATGTGAGGGACTGGCTAATACCAAAGTACGTCCAGAAGAGACAGAGACGCTATATACTTCGGTGGAGTTTCTGAAGACTGCAAGCAAAGCGCCTTCAGGAGCGATCAGTGTTTGTGTGGCGCCTTCAGTGAAGACGGTAACAACGGACGGGACTGAGAGAGGTGGAGAAGATAGATGGGATGCAGTGTAATAATCATTTGCAGAGCTGATATGAAACAGTGCAGGGTCAAAATCACAGTTTCACCCATGGCAAACAGGGCCAAAAGAGAAGAGGAGGAGTACGACTTGCACGCACGGTCCTTTCGACAGTACAGTATTCAAACAAATACATTCCTCCCAGTACTACAAGCATGCCAAAACCCATCCGTCCTCGCCTCCAACGTCTGCATTGTCTATGATAACGCAGTCCAAAGACTTCTTACATCCACATCCTCTACCCAGCAGAACCGTCATAAAATACTCCCAAAGTTCCCAATAGCACCTTCAGCCCCAACTTCCTAGCATGTTCATTCCCTCATTTCACACCGGTTCCTAACAACCACAACACTTACAAAACAGCTCCATTCAAGGATATCGTCAGTATAGTCAAATGTCAAAGCAGTGCCACCGACGATGGTGGGGTTTGGTGGCTATGAATCTTGTGTATGTCAGGGGAGCCACGCTAAGGGTACAAAGACAGATGAATAAAAACCTACAAAGAGAGTCATGCAGTGCCATTCCATCCACCACACCATATCACTCCTACCACCCCCCCTTCTCTATCTCTACCCCAACTCCCTCATCACCTCTCCTATTTAAAAAAAAACCACCCAAACTCACTTCCCCAACAAAAGCCCTCTCGCCCCCTTAAACCCAAATGACTCATCCTACCCTTCATACCACACACAACCCGCAATGAAAAAACACAAGCACCTCGCGCGTTTAGCTTGCTTTTAAAGAAAAAAAAAAAGGGCCTCGGGGAGGGGAGGGGGGGTTATCTGGGTACATATTTTTATCTCTGCCGGTCGTAAAAAATATATATATTTGGAGGGGGAAAAGGACGGTGTTGGAGAATGTTCTCGGTATTAGATAAACTCGGTTCAAGTGGATATGTATGTACTGTATGTAGTCCGGTCGTAAAAGCTAATACGTTCACTCAATGAGGGTTATCGATTTCACAGGAAGCTGAAGTAGTCCAGAGGTGGGGGGGGGGGGGGGGGGGTAAGTACGGTGACCCGCTTTATTGAGCGTTGGGGTGGAATACGGAGTTGTGTGTGCAAAGGCGGTACATCGCAGCAGAGCAAACATCAGAAATCCCACCTGTGCAACAACCAGCTATACATGTGATTGAGCGCTCGCTATTGGTACCGCAACCAGGGTACATAGCTAGGACAATCGAGCACATCCAATGCTCGCAAATGTGCGCGACTACTGAGCTATGTGTTGCTGCTGTTTCAAACGCTCCCTATGTCTGCGATACCAGGTGCCATTCTGCCCATCACACATGTGCACACAAAACCCGTCCAGTGTCCCGGATTTCTCACGTGCATGGCAAAATCCTTCAGTAGCCATCCCTATACCTCCTCCAGCGCCGAGCAACAATGCCTTATGAACGATGCACTCAGAGCACCATATGTCCAACGCCAGCATCTCTGTACTCAAACGCCTTTGGACATGCGAATGAGCAAAAGCGTTTCCTGCCATACCATCGTGCTGTCGTATACTGCGTCGCAGTTTATGTGCCGCTAACAAGAAACAATTACCTATCCTACAACCTTCACGTTCCTGGAGCGTCGGCCATGCTCTGTTTCCGCTCCCTTGCTGTCAGCCCGCCGTGGGCTTCCCAGTTATCCAACAGACGGCCTACTTCCTTGAAAGAAACGGGTTTGGTCATGAAGAGGTCGACGCCGCTCGTAAAGGCCTCTCTTTGGTCGCGGCTGGATGCTAGACCTGTGAGGGCGATGATCAGGGCGGGGGATAAGGGAGAGGGTTTGGGGATGTCGTCGGCGGTGGCGGTTTTGGAGGTTCGGCCACGCTTTTCTTCGATGTCACGGATGGCGCGGGTGGCTTCGAAGCCGTTCATGACGGGCATGCTGATATCTGGGAGGGCAGGTAAGTATGGAGCAAATGAGTGCTATAATGGCTTCTTACCCATGAAGATGATGTCGTAGCCTTCCTTGTTGTCTTCAGCCGCCTCGACAGCCAGGTGTCCATTGTCTGCCGAGTCAACCAGTGCGTACTTCCTCTTCTTCATGAATGTTTCAAGCAGTCTAAGGTTGATTTTGTTGTCATCGACTAATAATAACCTTGGGGGCCGCTTCTGCACGTCTTCAAAAGTTGTAATAGTGGAACTGCCTGGCTTTGTACTTCGTTCTGTCGTCTGCGTTGAAGATGGTAGAGTAAGGTCTGGTGTGGCTGAATCTACCTCAACTGTAACTATCTCTCCGGTTTTCGTAACAGGCGAGGTGTATGGAAATGCAGACTTGGTTATGTACGGTTCAGTCACTCTCTGATCTAGACTAGGACGTCTTGATTCCCTCCTCGTCAGGTCAATACGAAGGCGTTGGGAGGGGGTTGGCCTAATTTTCTCATCGCCATGACCATCCTGAGATGGGAACGGGAAGTCTTCGCCGTCCTTACTTTGATAATCGCCAGTAGCACCAGCAGACGAGTTTTCAATAGCCATTTGTGCATTGGTAGAGTCAGCCGCTGTTACTCCATTGCTTACTTGGACCGTCATGGATGTGTGCTCGGTCTGGAGCGTCATCTCTTCGAATTCGGGAATAACAGTTTCAGCCTCTGAATTAGCTGGACTTTCTCCCCTAATCAGACACGCCGCTGGGGCTAGTCCGTCAGAGACGGATTTCGCCTTGTCGAGACATGTGTACATAGCTTTGGCGAGTTTGTAAGGTCCGAAGGGTTTTGAAACAAATTCCATGGCCCCAAAAACATGAGTATGCAATTTCTTATTACGAGAGCTGTTGCTAGAAAGCACAATCGTCGGGGATCTACGGTAACTTTGCTGCGACAATGCTGCGAGATTCTTTTCATCCACGATGACAACATCCGGAGCGGAAGCAGACGACGGGGACACGGCTTCGAGGTTGAACCAGTCCTCAATGTATTCTTGGAGTACCTGAGCTGTATTTGTGGACTGAAGAGTTACTTCGGTCTTAGGATCGAACCCGTAAAGGGCGACGGATCTTCCAGGGTACTCAGCTTGTAATGCGCTGATCGAATCATCGTAAAGGCGCTCAAGGGAATTTCCACTACTCGGCGTTGACATAGGAGTGTCAGATTCAGGTGCTCGCTTTAGCGGCAAACGGATCTTGACCTCTGTTCCTTGACCAACCTGACTCTTGATGTCAATGGAGCCCCCAAGCATATTGACTATACTTCGGACGATCGACAAGCCTAGCCCAGTACCGCTGGCTAAAGTGTCCTCTTGACAGAAGGCTGTAGATGTTTAGCTAGAGGTTTGATTTTACAGAAGATATAAAGATGACATACGTGTATACAGACTCGTACGGAGGTACTCGCTGGAAATGCCCTTGCCGGTATCAGTAATCTTAACCTCTAGCATTCTTTCGTTTTTCTCTTCCGCTCCAGCGTCAATAGCTAGCTCATCGAGAGCCAGTTTGACAATTATCGTTCCCTTCTGCGTATACTTGAGCGCGTTACCCAGTACATTCATGATGACCTGTATGTTCGTCAATATTATGAAAGCACATGGATGGCAATATACGGTGACAGCTTAGCTAATCGATTATATATGATAACTTATAAAGAGCAATGACTTTAAGGGGTGAAAAAACAGATCAAAATTACAGAGACAAAGACAAGACTTACCCGCCTTAGTGCTCCGGGTTGCGTAGTAAACGTGTAATCGGCATGAGCAATATCTAGCACGACTTCGATGTCCTTTGCAGCAAGCTGTTCGCCACCAGATCCAGCTAAAAGAGATCGCTTGCTACCACGGTTAGAGTATTTACCCCTCGTATCGCTTGAGAAATCGGCGAATTCTGCTGAATTAATGTCCTGGTAGACCTGGCCTGCATAAACCCCTTCAATGACTTCTTCTGTGACCGCCGCAACATCAATAATGGCGTAAATGTTCATCAGAGGAGGCGCTTCTTTCTGCATTACCCGTTTCGCTGATGTTCTAGCTGATGCTGTAAAGTTGGTCCGAGCACCCGTCCTAGGCTTTCTGACGTTACGCCAGTTGCGTTCAAAGGTATTGATCTTACTGAAATCGAGAATGTGATTAATGGTATCTAAAAGAGTCCTGGAACATGAGTGGACCGTGGATATGAGACTGTTTTGGAAGTTATCGACATCCGTCTCCCCAAGAAACTCTGCGCTTGCAAGTATGCCATGCAGCGGTGATCTAAGCTCGTGCGAGATAGAACCAATGAAGTCTCCCTTTTGACGATCCGCAGATATACTGGAAAGTCGGGAGACCTCTGCCATTATACTATTACCAAAGGCATTCAGGAAATTGAGCTCAGCTTCTTCGGAGAAAACTTGGCGAGCCGAGGTTCCCCAGACAAAGCAACCGCTGAACCACCTCGCGGAACTAGCATCCCATAGAGGTGCGAAGAGTAATTGGCGTACGTTTGGAAAATGTTTTCGTAGCAAGTCCGCTTCCAGGCGTTTTCTTTTAGAGTAAGTGGTCCTGCTGCCTGAAGGCTTCTGCGGATCCCGGGGCGATGCACTGTCGTCCTCCGATGATGAGAGGTTACCGTCTACATCAAAGCCCCACAGTTTGCCTCGAGGATAACGTTGAAGGAAGCTCTGCAACAGATCTTCATTCAATGGGCTGAATGACTTAATGCCGGTCATCTTAGTCACAGGGCTCATAGCTCCCTCAGAGGTAGAAAAGCTGATTACATCTGCCGGTTTCTGGTACATCCGATCCACTAAAGTACCGCCAAAGCTGCTTTGCCTGTAGACCGCTTTGATTGCTTCGTTAGAACTTGATGGATCATTCTTCTCGATGTCATTCTTAGTCTGGTTTTCGTTAAACGCTGTAGAACTATCAGAGGATCTGTCCTCACGCCCGTGGAAACCAATAGCTGTGTCGAGAAAGACAACGCCTCCTTTACCTCGAAGATCCAGAGATTCCCTGAGAAGATTTGCTGCGCGTACAAAGGTTGAACGCTGGCCAAGGTCAGCATCGCCACGAGCAGCCCTACTCTCATTTTCATCTTGAGAGTCATCATGGTCGTCCGAAGGGGTGGTGTTACTTGAGAACTCCGTTTTCGGTGGGACATGATCTGGCGCAACTTGAGGTTCTTGGCTGTCAGAGCTACGCATTACCCGTGGACGACTTTCGCGCTTCTTCAAGCCATGTCTAGAATTCAGGACTGAGGTGTCGAAAGTGTGGTCTTCTATATCGAAGCGACTCTTTCCTTCTACAAACGCATTCAACCCCCTTGACATCCTCATCGCCCTTTTGCGCTCTTCTGCCTCGCTGTTTATTTCCATGTGCTTCATAATCGTTCTAGCAATGGTACCGAGGAACTCCTCTTGATCTGCGCTCAGACGGGCTCGTGGCTGATCATCAATGATGAAGAGACTACCGATGTTTACATCTCTCTTTGTGGTTAATGGCGTGCCAGCATAGAATCTAAAGTAGGGCGGCCCCGTAACGAAGGGCAGTTGATTAAAACGGGCATCTTCACTTAGGTCTGTGACTGTAAAACACGGATATCCTCCCGGACTTGGTGGTAACTCGATGGTTTTCTGCGTGGAAGTGAGCTGGTGTCTCGGGATATTCAATTATTCTTGATATCATACCTCACAGAGCCTCCCTTGCTTATTGACAGTTGAGCAGCCAATCCATAAGCTGTCGCCGGCCTCTTCACATTTTTGGTCATCGGCAAGGCTTAATGTCTTGGTCGACTCAGCTATGAAATATTGATGCTCCTTGTCGATGACGCTGATTTACAATCAGCAAGAATTTCGAACGATGGCAGGCTCCTTACCTAATCATCGCTCTCTGTGCGTTCAGGCGAAGAGCACATAGTTGAGCTAGGGCAGTCAAGGTCGTATCAGGTGAGGATACTGCATTGGCACTCAGAGTGTTCTGAGCAAAATCTGCAAGGTTCCGTGATGCGACTTCTGGCGAGCCGACTGGGCTGCTTGGGGGCTGGAAGTAGCGGTATAGTTCACGTTCTCTGGTATTATCAACCTTTGTGGAGGCACTTTGCGCGATTGTCATTGCGACTCTTGCTGGTAGCTGAGAAGCTTTCCAAGTCCGGGGGGCAAAGGAAGATGCTCCTCCAGGACTTCAAGGAGTAGTAGCGACCAGGTCTGTACCTAAGCACTCCATGAATGGGGTTTAGACAACAGTATCCTTCTGGGTGATCTTGTACATGCTCTCAGTTTGCAGTACCTTAGTGCTTGTAGAACGCGGTGAATAAGGTCAGATACACCGTGGTACTATCGATACCCTATGCTATCGACGCGAAATCCTTAGCGGTCGATCACCAGCTTTCTTTCCCCCTACGTCACTTGTCGACAGGGCATGCACATATCCAGTAAATTCCCAACCGATAGCCAAATAACTTCGTGCGCCAGGTCAGCTTCTGGACTGAGTAGTTGATTCAAGTCTGGAAATCATGGAATGATGAGCCCAATTCAAGATCAATGCTTGAATCATCTCATGGAAAATATGGATTCGGACATCTCAGGGGAAACCGGCTATTCTTTCCTGACTTGCTGCACCCCCTAGTGATTAACCAATCGGCATCTATAAGCTCCGACTCTTCGAGATCAACACATGAACTGACCTTACCACCTTACCTACCTACTCGACAAGATCTTTCCACACCCCCCGTTCTCAAAAATATCCCGGACCACATCTTTGCTTAAAACGAACCCCAGAGACTCACTCGCCATGCCACGCCGTGGCCATGGGCCCTCCGATGCCACAAGGAGGCTTATAGCCACTTTAGATATCACGTGCGAGAGGGTACGTATAAACTGGATCTTGAGCTCTTATAGCTAAGTCTCCATACTGATGAACCCAGCTGTCTTATAGTCCAAAATGCCCCCCCAGGGACTACATATTCGTTCCAAAAGGTCAGCTATAAGACGCAAACACTAAGAAAGGAAGCTAACTTTGGTAGGAAATATTTATGTGACTCGTCACTGGTGAGTTACCAAGAAGTCAGCCTTTCTCAAGCGCGGCTCTAACTTTTTCCAAAGCCGAGACCTCACAAAACAAGCGGGAGAAACACTCTACGTGGTCTTTGTAGGTCTTCTTGTCCTGTTACCCGTATATATACCTGACCTCAGCAGAAAAACAACACTCATGAGAGGCTTGGCCTTCATTGCCCAAAGCAGATTTACGAAGCCGTCGAAGAAGATGCTGCGGCCTCGGCTGAAAAACGCCAACGGGCAGTGGAGACCAAAGACCATCGAGATCTTGCACGCGCTCGTCATATGCTCTCCCGCCACTTTCCAAGAATTCCCAAAGACTCGGCAGAAGAAATCCTAGAACATGGCTTTCTGAAAGGTAGTGGTCGCGTGGGAAGATCGATGATAATTGACGAAGAGATCAAGATTGAGTTAGCTGTGAATGCTCATATTCGTCATCGGTTCACAAACTATGACTCTCTTTATTCTCAGATGAAAGCAGACAATGCAACGGGCGACCTTAAGAAGACAGCGAGGACAAGTGTCTATGACCAAGTGAAAAAGATAGCGCAGTCTTGGCGTGAAATTGGTGTTCCCACGTCCATCATGAGTTCAGACGTCTCCAAAGAGATGACAGGCGGATTGAAAGGAAATAAGAATGGAGATGATGCATCTCACGAGCAATCAGACAACCAAGATCAAAATCTCAATAGCAAGCTGTGGCCAAAATACGGACTGCCTCCACAACGCCAGGCAGCGATGGTCGCCAAACTTATCTCCTTTGCAAATTGCAAACAACGGAAAGCCATAGAATGCCCGGGTCATCCAGCTGCTTCGGACAATGATCCTATCGAACCTCAACGAGAACATGGCCATGTATCACCCACACATACACTCGAGCGAGCACTTGACCACATGAATCTAGACGATGAGACTTTTGGAGTAAAAAGCCGCCCAGATCTCAAGAACACATCGATAGATCCTATGATAGCTGCAACCGATACATTTCGACATACGTACCAACATCATCTGCAGGACGTCCCTAGTGCTGGATCGAAAGGCGAAGGCCCCGTAAGGCCTATTATAGCAGAGGTATACGAGGAACAGGCAAAGGAGGATCTTGAGATATTGAAGCGTGATTTCTCCCATAGGGAGCACATGACTCAACGGCAGATCCAAGAAGTGGTGAGATTGCACAAAAAGCGATTCCAGGAGGATTCCCAATATGCTCCTGTTATTGAGCTCAGAGGACCTGAAGATGAAACTCAACGTGCTGCTAGACTGGCAGCTCGTAGGACCGATCCCAGACGATCAGCCAAGATAGCGCTTCGGAAAGAAAATCGCAGGAAGGATACCATGGAAGACCTGAGAAGATACAAAGTAGGAGAAGAGCTTAATTTACCAAAAAAGCGGATGAATCGGCTTCGGCGACTTCTGAAGAACGAACATGCGGAGGGAGAATATGCTAGTCTAGGATATAGGGACACGCCGGAAAAGCAATTGCGAGCCTTTAATGCAGCAGAGAATTTTGCAACTGTACCCCTTACCAATTCAAAAGAGGAGACTATCATGCTGCCAACCCAATCTAGAAGTGACGCGTCATCGATGCTGGTCGTGCCTTCTTCGACTACACCGAACGAGGAGGACATAGCTGAGTGCGAGGGGTCCGACAGCGAACTAGAATGGATGGATATTTCCTGAATTGTGTTTAGGAGGATTGGATAGACACGGTACCCACAAGGGCGTTGTGCTTGGCCAGCGGTATCAGAATGATTCTCGTGCGGATTTGGCAGTGACGTGGCTGTGGACACACTGTGATTAGGCCTTTGTCAGAAGAAGAGCCGATCTACACAGGTTCGAGATTAAAAGTTACGGATGTTCTAGAATGTACATATGTATTTCATTAGCAGACTTCCGTTCGGCGAGGTTGTACTCGTACGGATGTAGCCGTGGCAGGTGTTGATCAAATAAGCTTTAGGTAGTACGGTAGACGGTTGATCTATGGATGCTAGCGTCAGCCTTGCCAGGCTTTTAGAGGAAGATCCAAATGCCACGGCAGCACGAGAGCTACACGACATATTGTGGTCGAAATGGCTTTTTGTGTGACGAACATACTCTAAGCTCTGCTCTGCTCCACGTACGTGGTGAGTAGACTACATACCAACGCAATTATCCCCAGGAAGGACTGCCTTCAATGCGCCCCAAGACACTTACCATATGTCTAGAAGATGCCCTCAAACCAACACCCTATCCTTGCCCTCCCGTACTCTGTTCGCGCTGAAATCCAAGACACACCTCCTTTGACCAGCTATCTTCTGCATCTCATCTCTATTAAACGTTCCAATCTTTGTGTGTCAGCAGATGTCAATTCGACTTCCGTCTTGCTACGTCTAGCCGAAGAAGTTGGAGATTACATTTGCGTACTTAAAACCCATTCCGACATTATCGATGACTTTTCGGAAAAGACGATCAAGGGCCTTACAGAAATATCTCGGAGAAAACGCTTCTTGATTTTCGAGGATAGGAAATTTGGTGATATTGGCAGTATGTTAAACCCGTGTCAAATGTATCTTATCGAATGCCGGTAGATCGGATTCTAAGACAAGCGAAACAGGCACAGTCCAATCACAGTACACCCGCGGCCCCCTCTCAATCGCCACCTGGGCTCACCTAACAAATGCCCACATCTTTCCAGGCCCCTCGATCATCACCGCACTCCACTCCGCCGCAACTACGACCTTGACATCCCTCAACCAATCTGTCTTCACCGAAATAAGTACCGGCACCCCTCGCCGCAGCCTTGACGGCGACACCACCGAAGACGAAGAGGAAGACTCTGCCTCGATCACAATCCCAATTCCAGACTCACACCATGCCCGCACAAACAGCTCCGTCACAGCCGTAACCACCATTTCCCAAACCTACGAACCTTCACCGCCTGTGCTTGCCCGCTCTTTCTCATCCGGCGATGGCGATATCGAACCCGGCGACCGCGAACAAGCGCTCCAAGCGCTCGGCCCCCCACCACACGTCAGAGGCTTGCTCCTCCTGGCCGAAATGAGCAGCGAAGGCAACCTTATGACACCCGCCTACACCAGCGCCTGCCTCTCCGCCGCCCGCGCCCACCCGGACTTCGTCCTCGGCTTCATCTCCCAGCACTCGCTAAATCAAAAACCTACCGACGCGTTTCTAAACATCACACCAGGCGTTTCTCTTCCACCCGAAGGCGAGGAAGACGATGAAAGTAACAAAGGGGATGGCCTGGGCCAGAGATGGAGGACACCCGCGGAGGTTGTGGGCAAGGAAGGGGCGGATGTTGTTATCGTAGGAAGGGGGATACTAGGGGCAAGGGATAGGCGGAGGGAGGCGGAAAGGTATCGGAAGGAGGCGTGGGGGGCTTACGAGCGGAGGATTGGGAGGGGTGGGGGATGAGTGGGTGGTTTGGGGGGGTTAGGGGGGTATATACGTTGGTTATGAACATAGAGATTCAAATAATTCATGAGAAAACGGCCGACCATACTTCACTATTACAACAACCACAACCCCCCACTTTCCGGTTTTATTTACCAAAGTCCCTCTCACCCAAAAACCCGCTATACCTTTTCTCCCCCCCGGTGCTCTTTCCCCCCTCACTCCCCCCGCCGCCCCTCACTCCCCGCCACCCTCCCTCAGACCCCTCAAACCAACTCCCACTAGTTTTCAAGCAGATCCATAAAACCATGAACTCCCCACATGTTAGCACCACCAGCAACGAACAACGAAGAAGAACCAGCGGAGCGATAGACGTTAGTGCGAAGGGTGAGTTGGCCGTAGGATGAGGATTCTTGTCTCGCTGATAGACAATTCGAAATTTTTGGAGCGGCTGATGGGGGGGTTTTTTTTGGTTGGGATGTTGAGGACTGAGGTTTCGGGTGGATGGGTGGTTGGGGTTTGGAGGTGGAGAGGTTAGAGGATGCGGACGTGGACGTGGACGTGGACGTGGAAGAGAAGATGTAGGAGAGAGTGCGAGCTTCGGTTAGATACTACAGTACATTTTACTCTTAGCATTGATTTTTTGGGGAATTATTGATACCGTTCTTTTAGCTTTTAATCGATGATGAGGTTTTCATCGATCTTTTTTAAAGAGTGTAAATTTAAACCCGTACGAAGGACAGCGTTTGAGAGCTAGAGGATGCAAAGACAGGTCTCTCAATGTTTGACGAGAGTGCAATCTTCGATTACTGATCATCATTTTTCAGCATAGATTTGCTTAATTCTCGATATCATTCTTTCCGATTTTGATCTGGAAATTGGTTGCAAATCGCAATGCCACCCCATCTTTCACACCTTGCTCCACTTCGCTTGTCGATAGCCTCCAGTCCAGTTGGCCCATGCAAATGCGTACCTTACGATGCTCAAAGAGACATGAATCATAAACATTATCCGTTGTCTCAGCATCGTTTCGCTTAATTCTTGATATCATTCTTTCGAATAACAATCGGTGAACCGTTCATCGTCATACCGAAGATCAAATTCTAACCCGTAACACTGATGGGTTTGAGAAGTAGTTCCATAGACGGCAAATCGCAATGCCACCAAATTTTACCCTTTGCTCCAGCCGGCTGCTCCCTTTTACTTGTGGATAGCCTCCAGTCTGTTGAAGGAGAGACTGCGATCTAGGAAAACAGTGTGTATTGTTCCCAGCCAAAATCTTAGATTCATCCTATCAATTGAAGTGACTGATAGATTTTTCGTCGTTGTATAAAACACCAACATCTTACTTGTATGGGTGATAGGTAGCTAGATCCCGAGACCACCCCTTCCTCTCTTTTGCTCCACTTAGCTTGTCGACAGTCCTCGGTCAATCTGGCTCATGCAGAAGCGTTTTCTTTGATGCTCAAAGAGAATATCGCTCGTCATTCCCAGTACTGCTTTTTCAGAGAATTTTGGGGGGTTCTTGGAGATCGTGATAATAGAGAGCAAGGTGGAGAGAGCATTCTCAGTGGGGTGGGTGATAAAGGTATAAGAGCTAATTTCGTAGACGGCCGGCCCATTTCAATTGCTCTGCAAGCAGACGAGTTTTCAAGAGCTCATAGGCGGAGTTGACATATTGCTACTTGGGAACCATTTGTTTCATTGTCGCGGCCTGTTCCTTCGTCCGCTCAACCACATGCGGCATCACCTGCTTGTGATGATGACACGAAGATCTCTGCTGATGATGATCATATCATCTGCAGATCGAACATCGCAAATGAATTCAAGCCGCGCCGGGTTGAACTAGTCATAAATCACAACGCCCCATTTTACCCCTTTTTTCCTGCCGGCAGGTCCACTTCGCTTATTGATAGTCTCCGGTCCAGTTGGCCCAAGCAAATGCGTTCTTCCTGATGTATAGTAAAAGATTGCGGTCCATGGAGATACTTTTCTGTAAGATGAAACCGTCGAAATCAATTCTGTGGGTTTTCGGTGATATGGGCGAGGAGTACTGGGTCGTCGATAACACCCAGTGGAGATCTACGGGATGTGAATGATTGCGGGCAATGCTGTTGCTCTAGATGAGAAGAGCGGGGAGCTAATCCGTGTTTGATATCGAACACGGTAAAGCGAGTCGTCGATAGTAGGTACGTTTTTATGAATAATAAGATAAAGCGTCGAGATTCATGCCGTTGAGCTTGGTGGAAAGAAGCGCGTTTATACGTTTTCCAAGGCTAGAGGTCATGAGCTGAGAAATTGACATTTATTGGAAATAGCCGGTTGTCGAGATCGACGCGGGATATCCTGCTCTGGAAGCCTCGGTTTCGAAGGCAAAGAAGGTGTTCTGCTGGATGTAGGTTTGGCCTGAGTTTGACGAGCGCTTCGCTCGGTTTATTAAATGCGTTATGTGTATTGTCATTCAGTAGCCTCGTAGTGGCGTTCTTTTTACCATTATCTCCCTCGTTATCTCCCTCGTTATCTCCCTTTAAGTCCCGAGAGACTTATGATTCTATGGCCTCCTTTCCTTTATCGACCTCATATCGCAGTTCCTGGCTGTTAACCAAACCCCTTCTTCATCGTGATTGCCAAAACATCCCTCACACTTTGAAACCCTTCTTTAATAACACCCAGACACATGCTGCGCCATCTTTGGATCACGCTTTGTACCGGGGTCCCCATATTGATATGGTTGAGGCGGTGAGTAATTCCGTACCAAGCGTTATGTTAGAAGATACCTTTATTCCATCGCTTCAGGGAGTGAGGGGCTGAAGGGAAAGGTAGAAAGTAATGTGGGTGAAGATATTAGACGAATCAGCTCAAGAAGCGCTGACATGTACAGAGCGGCTGAGAGCCGGTCACGGTAGGGCGGCGACCAGGTGTCGGATCTCGTCTTCCGGTGGTACCATCCCACCCCGTAGTCGCTGTCCTTTTCGTACCACTTTTTGATCTCTTTTATCCCCGCCGCATTGGATCGGGTGATCAGTTTGTCGAGCTGCCTTTCCAGCTGTTGAATGATAGCAATATCTTGCTGATGTATTCCAAGATAGACCTGACTCGGAAAAAGTTTTCTTATGTAATACCTGGGATTCTTTCTGCATCAGCTTCGGATCACGCTTCTTAGCGCTTTTCTCACGTTGATATAGTTAAAACAAGAGAAGATTCCGGATCGAGGGCTACGCCGTAAGACGCCTTTGCTTCGTTGCACTCCAGGTTTTAGAGGTTGAAGGGAAGAGTAGAAAGCAATGTGGGTGAAGGTACTGCACACTCTTTAGTTGTGGAGTCATCTTTCCAGCTGCTTAATGAAAGCTATATTTTGCTATCGCAATCCAGAACATATCCCACTCTCAGAAAGCTTTCTTGTTTAGACCTAGAGTACGTTCTGTGCTAGCTTCGGATCGCGCTCCGTGTCGTAATTCCCATGCTGACGGGGTTGGCTCGGTGGATGAATCCGGATCGCGTGTCACACTGGATGATTGCGAGCTGCATCGCGCTTCTCCTCACGTTTCAATTCTCTTGTTTCGCAGAGTAGAAAGCAATGTGGGTGAGGCGCTAGACAATTATGATCGAGAAGCTGACTTTCCAGCTGCTGAATGAGAACAATATTTTGCTGATGCCAGAATAGACGTCATCCAAGAACCCTCCTTGTCAGACACCTGGATGCATTGTGCACCAGTTTTGGATCACCCTCCCGTATCGCCTTCTCATGTGTGCCGCTAGATTATCGTCTCACATAGCTCCAGTTCTCACAGATATCTTCGTCAAGCCCTCTTTGGGGACTCGTCGAAGCGGTTCCACGTTAGTATAGATCAGGCGGATGGATACTTTTGGGTCGAGTGCCAAGCTGGAAGATTGCGAGCTGCACCGCGCTTCTCCTCGCGCTTCAGGATCTTGTTCTCGTTACTTGCTGCCTTGCTTCTCATTAGCAGCATCTTCAGAGATCTGGAAGACGTGTGAGGCACTGGTGGTTGGAGCGAATGAAGTGGTGGAAGGAAAAGATGGAGGATGAATGGGGTGATGGGTGGCGGGACGCATAGAAAGCAATGTTGGTGGAGATGCGAGAACCATCTGGTTGGGGAGCTGTCATTCCCAAACCGGCACCGAGTCCTCAAAGTCCCATATTCACCCTCCATATGTTCCACAACGAAAGTCTACCACACGCTGAGATGAGCATATCCTGCGTCGTAGTGGAAATCTCTCCAGAGCGCCACAAAGGCAGCATGTGAGACGTGCATGCAGCGTGAACAAATCGCAAGTTTGGAGTGTTTCTTGGAGCCGAAACTGGATCGGCTATTGTATTTTGTTTTCGATCACTGTGTTGGATGGCTTCTCGACTGTATAGCTTCTAGGCTCAGGCGCGGTCGGACCGAAAGTCGAATTTCATTTTTGGAAGATAGTTTCCCGGATTTTTGAGGTGGATTTCCGATAAACTGAGCTCCAAATGAAGAAGTGAGGCAAGCCAGTGACATTTATGCATCCTGAATGGCGAGTTATCCCATAAGAACTCTTGCGTTGTGAGTTTGTTAAAGGTATGTTGAGGCCTTGGATTCCTTCCATCGAAGAGGGTGATGATATCTCAACTTTGAAAAACCCGGGAAAGGGACCTACAGGTCTTGTTGGCAACTCAAGCGGATCAAATTGATCAAAAGACCAGATTCATTCCATTGTGTGAGAAATTGAATTTGTTACTGGCCAAGTAAACGAATACAGCTGACCATAACAGTGACCAAGTTTCTCAGTTCAGTTGGACGATATCCGGGATTCTAGGTAGTTCTTAAGTCTCTGGTTTTCGCATTCGAGCCTCGTTCTGGAGGAGTTCCAAGAGGAAAACAGGAGGAAGCATAGAATTCAGAATGGAGGCTTTCCTAGATCATAGGGGGTGCCCAATATTGACACTTCGTCTAAAATTCACTAGCTGTCAAAGTTTGACAGGATGCTCTAAGCCGAGGTTGCGATACCAGCATAGAGAGCCCGATTTTTTGGAGCGTGTATGGGTCCCAATGCTTTTGGTAGTAATCGCATGGACTACGTGACGTACTTACTGACTGATCGTTCCTTAGTAGAGAGTAAAAGCTCAACGTCGTTTATGTTCTCTTCCAATGTATAATACTAGTAGGTGGAACAAGGAGATAGTAGACCAGACTGGTGCCAGGTATATTAGTCCATGTTGTGATGAAGGAGGTTGGACCAGAGTTGGTGGATATAGAAAAGACAAAGAAGTCGGGAGGAGGTTGGGGTTTATGTATCTGAGGGTGAACATTGAGCCTGCGCTAGAGCGATTCATCTTCCACTATCAAGGGGAATCGAAGAAGAAGCTACATTCATCGCAAGTTAGCAATCGCTCATTTCTAGTCTGGCAGTGATGTTGAATAAGCAGTGAAGATCTGGTGACCGTACCTGACGCGGCTTAGAGAGCTCTGCTGTCATTACAGGATAGAGGGAGTGTAGGCCTTGGCTTGTGGCCACACTGGTTCCCCTCATTGAGCCTGATAGTGATAGTGCCGATCTCAGACTTTCGATGGGGAAAGATGGAGGGCTGATCAGAAGAGTGGACTTCCGAGAGCGATGATAAGTCTTATGTTCCATAGATAGTTGATGGTAAGGCAGGAGTGGAATACACTCGTCGTGCCATAGCAGTTGGAACATCAAATTTTGTCCTCTCCTATATTCCAAGGAGTATAGACATAGCTTTGTAGGTTTCGAGTCCTCAAGTGGCTTATGGCTATGTATTATGAGTAAGATGACACATCTAGATATTGAGGTAACCCTACCATAAGCTGACCGACCATTTGAAGCTGGTGATCGTGGCAATCTTGGACTACCCGGGCACAACCGCAGTAAAGACTGGCTTTGACCACCAGAGTCATGATGTAAATGCATGCAAATGGAGATTCTCTGGGGTGCTTGAGCACGATGCTGCTGCCCATGAGAAGTATTTGGAAATATAGAATATGAATGGTAGGTTGGCTTAGAGTGGTGTGGGCTCGCTTATGGTCAAAAAGGGCCGTTGTAGTAGCTAAAAGGGCCGACATAAAGCCGGTGTAGGTCCAACGATGGACGATGGCGACTTACTAAGAAAGAGTGGTCGCACATAAAAGTGTCTGATTGAGTGAAACCCTGTATTATTTTTTCTGGCAGCCTGATTCTAGAGTCACTTGCCGCGAAGTACTGGAAGATTCGTTGAACACTAGAAATAGGAAGGAAAGTCGAGATATAGAGAAGTTAAATATCTGGTTGATCGTTCTTCTCGTTCTTGTCGTTCTTCTCCTTTCATAGTGAACAAGCGTACTGGATTACTTCTCAAAACTGCAGCGTGCCATCTATAACAGGGTGAATATTATAGCATATTTTTAGATCCTGTTCAGTTGAGATGCCTTCGATAACGAAAACCTGATCCTAGGCGGAAGCAGCGTGCAGCCATGGCCATCGGAAGCCTTGATAAAAGCATCGAGCCTTCGTGGTAGCATCACCGCTGCTCTGATGTTTCTCATCTAAAGAGGTATTTCATATATGATTTTCACAGCATAGAAAGTGGATTTAAGAAGCATTTTCTAGCTGTGAGGGCGAGAAGGAAAGCTGTTAGGTAAGAATGCAATAATGCCATATATTTTATATTGGGGCCAGGGCAACACATGTTGAATGAGGAAGCATTTTATATCATGAACAATAGGTATGCTCCCATCTAGACGTGTGTCCGCGGCATAACTGCGTTCTATTTCGAGTCGGATAGAATAATAGACAGGGTTGTTAGCGAGATAAGCCTCACAAAACGTCCATATCTTTGGGAGGATTTAATATTCCTCGAAATGGTCGAGGTCTTTGAAGCTGCTCTAAGCAGGCAGAAACCCATATTCGATCGTGCTGTCAAGGATATACACGTTCGTCCCTGCGAATTTGGTGTGCAGAAATCGAGCACTTCGAAACATACCCGCCCAGAAGCAGATGATTGAGCTACTTATTGCGATAAAGCGTACAGCAAGCTGACCAACTATAGACTGGCGTCAACGGAGAGATAGCCTGACAGAGCTGAGGTTTAGCAGTACCAGTGGATCAGATCGTAAGGACGAGAACCAATATTACAAGGCAAGAACAATCAAAAGTAGGCACAGCTTGATTATGCGTGCCGGAGATATCGGAGAGGCAAAATAACCACGGTCTAGTACAGGCAGCAGTTGTGTCTTGACAGACCAGGGGTAGGAGAGCATCGCTGCAGTATGCCTTCAACCAGGCCAACAACGTGCGCGGCGAACACTGCGGAAATATAAGACTCGATGTTCGAATTTTTTGACAGAAGTCGTCCCAATTAAAGCCTTCCTTTGCTGTTTGTCCTGTTGGTTCAGGCCATGCAGATTTTTAGAGCCGAAGAGCATCTGTTATTTTCGTTGCGGAATATCGTTGGTGATACCTGTTCGGGCCGAACTTTCTTAACAGAAAAGTCACCCGCCGCATGACTCCGTGATAGCTTCCAGCTACCTGTCGGATGTCTGCCTTTACGATGCTAACTATGGGAACCTCATCCACTGGCCCGGGCAAGATACGCCATGCACGAATGTGGTGGCGCCGGATAGCCAGCAGCAGACCATTACTAGCGACTTGCCGTTTCCGTTTCCGATCACTGCTGGGGCGACGGACGATGACCCAATCCTGTTCAGTTAGAACGGGCAGAACTGGGAAACAACGATCAGCCGCATTCTTCGAACTTTGGTGGCTATGGAAATGGGAATAGGAAGGGTGATACTGGGTTTACTTGCTAGGTTAGTTGAGGGTTTGGGGTTTGAGGTTACTGTGGGGGCTTGTCTATATTATTCGATACCCTGTATATTGTTGAGGTTGGGGATTCACTGAACGAACCTAGGGGATGAAAGTACTACAGCGCAATAGAGATGTTTGATCTTTAGATTTATATATATTACACTGGCCAGTGCTCTTGACGGATTTTGGTCTCGTCTTAGCGGACATAGAAGCCACTTTCCCAGGAGCATATTCTACATCTCTCGTAAATCAATCGGAGCCGATCAGTTTCATAATGGATTGAAAGATCATCCTTAAGAGAAAATGCTCGTGGATGAATGGAGGAATGGCAGGCTGGGGAGTCGGAAAGGGGTAAATCCTTACGTAAGGGACAAGCGCCAGCGGAACATTCCGTGGGAAATCTCAAACCTCACCTCACCTCCATCGTCCTAATAGAAGACTGCGAACAATCGATGATGGAAGCCAGTGGCACGACCGATGTTGCTTTCAGGCTCAGAAATTCCGTAGGGCCGAGAGGCAGTGCTTGGTCCACCAGCAATGCTGGCTCCTTTGGCATGTTGGCGACGTGGCCGCCGAGGAATCGCGACCGTCCATTGTCGCTCAGTTCCCTGAGGTGGTGGCTTCAGGAATCGTTTACTCATAACCAGGGCGGTATCTCGCACCTCTTATCCAGCTTGGTGGTCGTCTCTCAACAAAGCCAAGATAAGCAACCTGGCCTTGCTACCTCTTATACCTATTCTCCTGCCTCGAGTGGAGCTTTCGCCATCTTGCGTCCTATGAGCTTAGACATGAGCATGTTATCAAGGCTTGAATGAGGAGTGATTCTATTATGCCGGCAATCTGGGCGTTAGACATGGCTGCAGAACATCCCTAGGCACCGCCATGAAGTCTTTCTCCTGCTACATATAACTGTATTGTGGAGGCCCATTCATCTTGCGGAGCTGGCTATCGAGAGCCCTGCAAGGGAGTGCCATGGAAATTGTGCGTTTCCATCTGCGACTGTCTTATGAATGCGAGCTGCCATAGAGGAATTGCATATTTAGAACGAATCTCGAGGGTCTGGGAGACAACGATGTTTGCATCAGCATAGCTATGTGATGGCCTTAAAGGTCATAGAAGAAGTGAAGTATCGACAAGGTATGTGCACCAATTCTTGCCTGGTGCTCTTTATTGTTAGCTGTGCGTTTTGTTCTTGAGTGGACGACTTCCAGCATAAATTGTTTTGGCTCTATGATTGTTGGGTATTGGTTGAGCCGTCCGTAGATAAAGTCCTGTAATGCGTTGTTTGGATGACTTTTCAGATGTGTGTTATGGGTGGATATCTGAACCCGAGAAGTACGAAAGTACCTGCTGGCCAAGCGTTGGTGGGCAAGGAGACTTTCTTGATCGAAAATTGCTTTCCCAATTGCCAGTTCGAGCCTCTTGAGCGACATATCAGTATATATTTTCCAATTTTTAAGCTTTGCATCGAACATTGGTACTACAGGTTATGTTCTCAATTTTGCTAGAAATTTTTTTGTTGTGTGTGAGTGGATACCTCAATCATTGAATATTATTGAATTAAGGGCTGTACTTTTCAGTACCGTTTCCTTAGCTCACTTGATATTGTTCTGATAAGATTTAGATGAGGTGGCCCTCGAACGATCCCGCCCGACGACCTGGGTTGGACCATGCCTTCGGGCAAGTGTTACTCGCTATGCTCTAGACTTTGGCTGGGGGGCCGAGTTCGATCCTCTACTCAACCAAATATTTTTTTTCATGATCATTTTTTGGTTTAAAAAGCTCTCTGTGAGTGAGTCTTTCATTATTTCTTAAACTTGACTCTTTTATATTGAGTAGATATTGATCGTTTAAGAATGAGTCTCTTATTGCCTTTTGAGACTTAACTCTTTTACAAATATCTTGTTGAGCATATCTCAATTTGTTGAACAAGATTCGAAATAAGCTTTATATTTTCAGTATCACTTCCTTAGCTCTGTTGAAAAGTTACTGATTTAAGATCCAGATGAGGTGGGCCCTATCGATCGACCCTGGCAGACGACTTGAGGTTTACCGGTTGTACCATGCCTTAGGGCAAGTGTTATACGCTGCGCCCTAGACCTTAGCAGGGGGGCCCCCGAGTTCGATCCTCTACTCAACCAAACATCTTTTTTTTTACTCAACTTCTGTTCTTTTAGGTTCTTAGGATTGATTACTGGAGCCTACTGACCATTACTTAACACATCTATACTGTTTTGTGTAGAAGAGCCTTGCAAAGCGGTAGTGCGGGTAGCCCACAGTGTCGGTTGTTGCTGTGTTGACTTTGTAAGGCCCCGATCTCTACGTATTCACTGGGCACGGCTTAACCCCAACACAAAAAGCTTTAATACAATCCCTCAACTGACTACTGCGATCAACCCTATCTCTTGATTCTAGGATTTACACACTGGTACCAGACGCATCTCTAGTCTGCCTGCAGTCTCGATTTCAAAGCTCAGAGTCCGCGGACTCCACTTCTTATAGCTTAGAAATATACATTACGGCAGCTATAATACCTACAAATCCACGCACATCTAGCGATTTGAAACAGCTCGGTCATTTCAACACAGCAGCTTTGATATCTACAAAGTCACGTACATAGAGCGGTCTGGAACATCTTGGTCTTTTCGGCCCAGCTGCTGCAGTATCTACAGGACCATGTACATAAAACGGTTTGGAAACAGCTTAGCCTTTGCACCCAAGACTATTGCGACTAACAGTGCACATTGATTCTAGGGTTTACATAACGGTCCTGTACATATCTACAACCTGCCTGCAGCCAAACTTCAAAACTTTGAATTTACGAAACTCAATCTCGTAGCCTAAGAAACCGCGTCCATAGCTACAGTCTCAGGAAGATCACGCACATACACCGCCTAAAATACCTCAGACTTTTTGAGTCAGCTTTTCATCCCTCCCTCTCACCCACTCTGCAATTGCTACGGCGAATACCAAGATCGAAATGCCTTCTAATCAAGCTAGGATCAATGCTGTGAGGCACGAGCGCCAGATGATTAAACTTAAGGACACGATTAGCGAGAAACTTGAGGAAGGTGAGGCCTTACCTCATCCAACCTTATAGATACTCAGCTAAATCATATTTAGGCACTCATGTTTTCGTCTTGCAAAGAACGCCGGATTCTCCAAGCCTCAAAACTACATGCGGGTACCCGGACTGCCCCAAAGCGAGGCAAACTATGGAGCCTGGATGTTTTCGGATGAGCTTAGAGCCTAGGTCAGGCGGTTTCGATTACCATCACGGAAGAATCACTACAACTAGTATCCGCACCTGGACTGCTGTTTGGAAGTCGCCACTAGGAGCTTTTAATCCCGAAAATCTCAGGGGCAAGGCCGTTAATGATATAGAGTGGCATTGCCTCGCCTGCATCGAGCATCTATGGGCCCGCGGTGATGAAGACGATACCAGCACTGTGGTATCTTCGACACTGACGGCAGTACTGGCTTGCATTAGCGAGCACATCTTTCCCGAAGGTCGGACGCATCCTTTGGATGAGGGTAGATATAAGCTGTCCTCTCCGGAGGCATATGCCGTGGAAAAGTGGAAGGCCGCAATCGGATTTTTGGATTTTGTGGCAGTCGACGGCAAGATCATTGACATGATACAATTGTGTGAGAAATCCCACTCGCTTAGCAAGTGGGGCACAAATGCATATCTTGGATGCGAAAATAGACTTCTGTACACGTCGGAAGCCCTCCGCGACGCACGCGGTGAAATTGAGGTCGGCGGGGTAACAGTGCGGGTGGAGGTGGCCAGATGTCATGTGAAAGGCAGAGCCCTGAGCTCGGTCCTCAAGCTGGTGGAAGAAAAAATATGTGTCGCGGTTGCCAGGGTCAAAAAGGGCGCTGGAACCGCAAGTGACCCGAATACCGCCAAAGCAGTAGCTGACAAAGAAGGCCCTCCATTGCGAAAGAAGCGGCGCTTGAGGCGGTGGCCCTTCGGACCTGACAGCGGAGAGGAACCAAGCCAAGCCTCCCGGAGCTGGAGAAGCACCTGGTCCGACGATGGAGTGGCACCCATTGACACCAAGCCAACCGAAATCTGCCGCAAGCCTCCATCTCAACCTACGCAAGCTCCTCGAGAGTCACAACGGGGATGGGGACCGGGGAGCATCGAGAACATGTGGGAACTTTCTGTCTGGGGAGAAGGAGTAGACGAGCCGGAGTCGGGGTACGATACGTCGACGCATGCAGGTATTTTGCAGTGGTCCGAGGTCGCGCGGGGTCCTTGTCGGAAGGGGCGTCCTTGCAGGTTCAATGTCCAGTTGGACAAGTGGGAGTGATAAACTGTGGGAGCCTATGGTGTGGGTGTGATATAGTTGATATGGACGGTGTGGAGGATGAGGGTCACGATATCATTTGTGGCAATGGACTAGCGTGATATGTTGGCAGTAAAGATGCACTCTCGATAGGTTTATACAGCTCAGCTCTATATACTTTTACACCATACGTAGCGATAGCAGTGTATTTTCAATAGTACAAACCTTACCGCCCCTCAATAAGATCACTGCTGGCAATGGCAGCGCTTCAGCGCTTGGATGTAAGTGAGGCTTCTATGTCACTGGAGCTAGAACTTTAGATCACAGAAGCTGAGGGTTGAACTTGAGGTTGTAGGAGGAGAAAAGTCATTTCTAATTCTGGGCGTATTGAAGTTGTGGTGATTTGATACGAATACATGTAGTGCCCAGAGGAGGCTTCTGGCACAGCCGTCTCTCCCACGTTGTGTCGGAAACCCCCCCCAACCTTCTCTAGAAAGAAGAATGGGGGAGGGGACATAGAGGATAATTGATGGTATTTTATGCGATGCATTGTTGGTTGGAGGCATTTTGTGGGGTGGGTTGAGTGATGGGCAGGCACGCGGGTAGCAAAAAAAGCCGGACTCACAAATTTTCCCCGCACCCAACCACCAAATTTACTACTGAATTAAAAGAGATATATTATATTTTAATAGCCTGTCATTCTACCCTCTCCTTCTATAACTGCTTTTAATCGCTCTGGCATAGTAGAAACCTTCTCATTTATGTACTCCTGTGAGACATGGGACCATCCTTCGTAAATTAGCCCCTTCGTAGTGTGATCATCCCAATGAGGATACTTCCGAAGCTCCTGTTTTGGTACCTGCCACATGTTCTCTATAGGAGATAAATCAGGTGAAGATGCACAATTGAAGTAGTGCTCCAGCTTGTTCTCTTGTTCCCAGGTCCTAACGATGTTTTTTGGCCCTGTTCCATGACCTGAATCATCATCCTCCTCCAGCACGAAACGGGGATGATTTTCGATCCAGGGCTTGACTATAGGCTTCAGAATTTGCTCCAAGTAGACCTTCAGAGTGAGTTTTCCATTGGTATTTCCGGGCACGTCGTAAAAATGAATATCCGACTTGAAATTATGACCTACTGCAGCCCAGCAATGCTGTCTCTTTAAATCCTTATCTTTAGGTGAATCCGCCTCCTGTATGCAGTCCATGCAGTATCTTTGGCCTGGCTTTCGTATAATTCGCAGCTTTCCTTGAGGCCCGTATCCAAAGTGAACCTCATCGCTGAATCGAACTGGCCACCAATCCTCCTCTTCAGGATATCTTTCCAACATGATGACAGCGTATTCAACCCTTTTAGTGGCTGTTCTAGGCGAAACCCAGCCCTTCATACAGGCAATGCACTTGTGATAGTCCATTGTTCCCATAGCTCTCTTAATTGTATCGCCTGAACACTCCAGGCCCACCTCGAAGCCTAATTGCTCCCATGTTAAAGCTCTGGCTTCAAAGCCCTCCGACTCCAAAACTCTTTCCATTTCCCGTATATCTTTGTCCGATATCAGTGATTTACGGCCACGCGTTTCTTCGTGTTCAGGATCGTTGTTTCGTCGACGTGCGGAGACCTCAGGCTGAAGCATCTGATATCCTTGCTGTTTTGACACTCCGAACGTTTTAAAAACATCGTTTTTGAAGTACGGTATGTTCATTCGCTCGCAGAATTCAATGGCCCCCTGAACTTTAGCCTTAGTAGGAGTGTCATGATGGTTGTAGTGATCCTCTGGTTCCATGGTTCTCGGAAAAATGAGTAGTAAATTTGGTGGTTGGGTGCGGGGAAAATTTGTGAGTCCGGCTTTTTTTGCTACCCCCGTGGCAGGATGGGTTAGGACTTATGGGGGTTGGGGTTGATTGCAATGAATAAGGGATCATCCAAATCTTCCTCAAGCGTTTTCCGGGCTTTGGATTCCCCTCTCCAGCTTTAGAAGGATGCTTGCAACAGATATTTCAGGCCGTGATCTTCCAAGAATGCTAACTAATAGCTATTGCGGTGCGGAGGATTGGCTTCAGGCTGTCATCTATGCATTTGAATTTCGACGTGATAAAGAGGGCATAACCTGATTTATGGCTCGAACGGTTTTGAGCAATCAGGGTGATTGTTTAGCAAAGTGCCATGACGAATGTAGGAAAAGGAGGTTGATTTTGAAATTTACCTTATCCCTGTGTCCGTCGCCACCCGGAGAGGCGCTTAATCTCAGCCCCAATCGCCTCAGATTTTTGCCTCACAACCTCGTCCCTCCAATACTTATAACCCTCAATTGTCTCTTGACAGCCGTTGACAGCTCCCAGTGGACCGTCAATCATGCCTGGCCGACCACTCCCTACAATTCCATCAAAAGATGTGGAATCACACAATACCGCAGACTCATGCTATGTCACACGAGGCACCAAGATTTACAATGTTACAACTTTCCTTGAAGAACATCCAGGCGGTGGAGAGTTGATACTTGAACATGGAGGAAAGGATGTCATTGAGATAATGGGCGATGAGATATCACATAGCCACTCAGACGCTGCGTACGAGATACTGGACGAACACTATTTGATCGGATTCATGGCTACCGAGCCTATCCTAAAGACCTTTATGGAAAGCGACCGTCCGGAGGAAATACTTCCGCTACCGCCGAGTAAAGATGGTATGCAAGAACTCAAGGCCAATGGCAACGGTGCGGAAGTTACACCTACCTCAGTCTTTGAAAATACTGGCGTATCTTCTGAGGCAGACCTATCGAAAGCAACTGATACAAACGCCGACTACAAAGCACACAAATTTCTCGACCTCGGCAAGCCCTTGTTGATGCAGGTTTGGAATGGTGGTTTCAGTAAGGACTTCTACCTTGACCAGGTACACCGACCGCGACACTATCCCGGTGGAGAGTCCGCGCCCCTGTTTGGAAACTTCCTGGAACCGCTGAGCAAGACGCCATGGTGGGTCGTACCCATGGTATGGTTGCCACCAGTAGCCTACGGCTCGTATCTGGCAGCTCAGGGCCTACCGTCTACGTTTCAGTTTGTCGCGTACTGGCTCACCGGACTGGCGATATGGACACTGCTTGAATATGGGCTCCATCGAGGGTTGTTTCATGTCGATCAGTTAGTGATTCTGTGTCGATCGATCTTTAGAATCTGGCTAATCTAGACTACTAGATACCTCCCGGACAATCGTGTCGGCATCACAGTGCATTTCATTCTCCATGGTATCCATCATTACCTTCCAATGGATAAATTACGATTAGTCATGCCTCCTACGCTCTTCTTCGCTCTTGCAACACCGTTCTACAAGCTCGCCCACACCGTCTTCTACTGGGACTGGTACGTGGCAACCGCTGCCTTCTGCGGCGGGATGTTTGGATACATCTGCTACGACCTGACCCATTACTTCCTACACCACCGACAGTATGTATATTGAAGAACAGGTATGGGGAGTCCACTGACAGCGCTCTAGACTACCATCCTATTACCGCGAATTAAAGAGGTACCACCTGCAACACCACTATGCTGACCACGAAAATGGCTTTGGCGTTACTAGCCGTTTCTGGGATCGTATATTTGGTACCGAGCTTTCTCCTACACCTCCCAAGGCAGCTAAGGCAGCCTAGTATAAAGATATGGAAGGTTTTGTTTTGGCATTCTTGTAGCATCACGATGGACGTTGTAAATTGGTTGTGGGTGGATGGGTGCTCGGGGAAGCGGTGTTTCTAACAGTCTATGATCCTTGCTTAAGGGCGTAGTAAATATTCCATTGTTCTCCTTCAAGTACATGAATAGTCATGGTATCTTGGCCATCTGGGAAATCCGTAATCACGTGATACCAATATTCTCAAAGTAGTTTGGCGTTAGAATCAGCATCCCCGAGGCCCCGATTCCCCAACACTCAATTATGTTAATTCGCAACAGCACTTTATGCGCACACGATAAAGCTCACTGGTACCACTCGACCGAAGTGCAAAAAGAGGCTTCTGTGATTCACAAGAGCACATCAAATGAAAAGGGTTCGCTCAAACGTTAACACATCGGTTCTCAGTCTGACCAGCCTAAAGTGAAAACTTTCTTTCTCTTACCGTGACACACCACCAACCATATCATCATCTTCTTCGCACGGCAGACATGTCAGGCCTTGACGTCGAAGCACTTTTAGATTCCACTGCAACTGCAGTTCCTCCTAACGTCAACGACTCGCGCTCAAAGGACCGTGATGACCGGCATAAGTCCGATAGGAACGATCGGCGCGACCGTGATCGCCATCGCGATGGCAGTCGGGACCGTGAGAGAGAGCGAAGACACCGCGACAGGAGCCGGGAGAGAAGTAAGAGGGACAAAGATGCTGAGGGGGATGTAGTGATGATTAGCCCGAGAAGCGAGCGAGGTAGCGGACATGATACTCACCGAAGCAAGAAGAGAAGCCGCAGCCGCGATAGTGATAGACGTCACTCACGCCGTCATAGGGATCCAGCAGACTTAGACGACGCCTTCCGCTCCTCTGGTGGAGACTTTTATCGCGGTGGCGGACGCCCCCGAACTCGATCAAGATCGCCCAATGATGACAGATACTATAGACCTAATGGCAGAGGTCGTCGTGATGACGATGATAGGATTCGAGACCGAAGCCTACGTCGTGATCGTAATGCTGTGCGGAAACGCACGCCTAGCCCGAAACGTCCAAAGAGCAAATCTCCTACACCCCAGCCTACGGAAGATGAACGTGATCGGCGGACTGTCTTTGTGCAACAGCTTGCTGCTAGATTGAGGACCAAAGAGCTGATCGCTTTCTTTGAGAAGGTTGGACCCGTGAAAGAAGCTCAAATCGTAAAAGATAGAGTGAGTGGAAGATCTAAAGGGTAAGCTCCCTCTTCATATAAGTTCGAGGATTACACTAATACCGGCTAGTGTTGGCTACGTCGAATTCAAGCAAGAAGAATCCGTTGCTCAAGCTATCCAGCTTACAGGGCAGAAGCTTCTAGGCATTCCCATCATCGCCCAGCTCACTGAAGCAGAGAAAAACAGGCAGGCTCGGAACCCCGAGGCAGTCAATAGCAACCCCAACCAAATCCCTTTCCATAGGCTTTACGTAGGGAACATCCATTTCAGTATCACTGAGAGCGATTTACAGAATGTTTTCGAGCCATTCGGCGAACTAGAATTCGTGCAACTACAGAAGGAGGAACAGGGACGAAGTCGCGGATATGGTTTTGTGCAGTAAGTTTATGGGCATAGCCACTCAGGAAAAACCAGCTAACCCTAGTACAGATTCCGAGACCCTAATCAGGCTAGAGAGGCACTGGAGAAGATGAATGGATTCGATCTTGCTGGGCGCCCTATTAGGGTTGGCCTCGGTAACGATAAGTTTACCCCTGAATCTACTGCGAATCTATTGCAAAGATTCCAAGGACAAGAACACCAACGCAACTACCAGGGTTCTGCTTTCTCCGGGCACGGTGGCCGCGGCTCTCAGGCAGGTGGTGCTGGAGGAGCATTCGATCGCGCTGGAGGCCGCGATAATGAGAAAGGTGGCGGTGGCGCCTCAGCTCTTGACGATACAGATGTTGCCGGTGTGAACTTCAACAATTATAGCAGAGATGCATTGATGAGGAAACTCGCGAGAACAGACGAGCCTACACCTGACACGAACGGCGTCGACGAAAAGCGTAAGATTAGTAAGCCGAAAGTCGAGGCAAAGCCTCTCCCGGTTAGTGTCAACCAAGCCAGCCGATGTGTATTGTTGAGGAACATGTTTAACCCCGCAGAGTAAGTATCCCACCTGTTCATTCAATATCTCTGTTCAGCCTGCTAACCCGATCTCAGGGAGGAAGGTGAAGCCTGGATCAAAGAACTCGAGGACGACGTTCGAGCTGAGTGTAATGAGAAATACGGGAAAGTCGTTCACATTGCTCTAGATCCCAACACCCAAGGCGATATCTACCTCAAGTTCGACCGTGTCCAGGGCGGCGAGAACGCTATCATGGGACTCAACGGCCGTTTCTTCGGTGGTCGCCAAATCAGCGCACAGCCGGTTGTCGACGCTGTCTACAGCTCTTTATTCTCTCGTACCTCCGCACTCTAGAATGCTAACGGGGCTTTAGTCTTGATGGTAAAGACCTTGAGGGTTTGCGGCTAACTACAATTTTCAGCGTCGGCCGGAATTGGTTGAGGGCTGCTCAGCCTTGCCGAGTGACGGTGTTTCTTTCTTGTAATTTCTTGACGCTGATAGTTCTAGTGCAGGATAGATCGGACGAATGTAGCACACAAGGGAACCAGCAGGGGAGGCTTCTAAATTTTGCGGCTAAGTGATATTCTAGTTTTCCTTAAGTAGCAAAGAAAACCCAATTGCATCCTCTCAAAGAATGATCTGGAATTTTGATCAACCGTCATTGTTTGTGCTCATTGTCATGAATCCTAGTTTGCAACAAAACTATTTCCTTAAGTACCGAGCCGACAAAATCCACATGTCCTTCTCATGGCATCCTATGTTCTAAGTTAATAGAGCATTCAAACCTGCCCGTTGTGATCACAGTAACACTTCATAAACTATCTGTAGAGCTAATACGAGAAATAGTAATGTAGACTGCGTTTGTCTAACGTTGTAATCGGACCAGCCGTAAGAACGAATGCTACTTGCCCTGTAAAGTCCCGGCATGTGCAAGCAATCACCTTTGTCATTGCTGCCACCGAAAAAGGACAGCGGCTGTCCAGAAACACGCCCAAAGCAGTACACACCACGCCCGCTTCTCTTATGGCAATCGCAGCCTTCCTGGAGGAGGGTATCAGCATTCACAGCCGCATGCTCGTTGCTGAGAGCGACCCCTTTGTATCCGTAAAATACGGGCGTATTGAGGTAGTGGCGTTCCGAATAGCAGAGGTGAAAATCTCTTCATCCCGGGCCACACTTTCCTTCCTTCACCATCTTCTCTTCTCCCTTCCATCCACTTTCTTTCATCAAGACCACTGCCATACCTTCTTCTGGAGGTCAAGCTAGAGGTCTGTAAGCTGCTCTTCAAGTGATACCTTATGCTCTGATGCTTGACGCGGCTGTTCTGCTGCGTGCAACGTTGGTGATCCTGCTTGGGTGCTTACCTCTGCTCGAGCGTCAACCACCAACGCTCAACGCATCAGGTATCTACCCGAAGTATCCTCGTCGCTAGAGTATGTGTTATAGTAGCGACGAGATGATTTTACTGATTGTTATTGAGTTGCTTTACTGCAAGTTTGAGCTGCGAGCTTTGCCGGCTTGCTACCTGACTTTTGGCATCTGTCACCTCGACAGCAAGATCACACCCCACCATCTATTGTAAGTTCTCTTGTCACTTGAAACAGTAGATCAACAGTGATATGATGAGTCTGCTGACTATTCTTGATGTGATAGCCTACTGGTTTGATGGCTCGATGACGTCTTCCTTGGAAAGGCTCGAGAGACTATGCCGAAAGCTCCACGGCGACACTGCATCTATGCGTCAACAACTGTAAGTATTCTCATCGCTAGAAACAGTTTGTTAGCTGATGTGAAAGAAGCCGCTAATGATGCTGCCTTTGTGCAGCCTCGCCATGCTTCAAGGCCCATCCTTTACCTTAGTAACTACCTCTAAGGGTAACGGCGACGGTATATATGCTAGACAACAACTGTAAGTACCCTCATTGCTATACATACCTTGTATGCTGCCACGGGAGAACGATCCTGACATCTTTGGTATATGGACCTAGATTTCTGCCAAATGTTTCTACCCTCCCCATCTCCTTCATCTCCTTTGCGATACCAGGAGGGGTTTATGTGATGATCGGTACACACCCTTCCTGCTATAAGCTGCGTATAAGTTGCGATGATGCTCATCCTGTTACCGTCGATGTCTCGCTGACGTCTAGACCTAGTACTTTGGCGGTCACATACCTTTGATCATTCCACACCTTATTATTCACCAACTTCGGAAATTAGTCTGGTGTAGGAGAAAGAACCAAAGACAGTACGACCTGGATTTGTCTCTCGGAATTGAGCAGAGGTTTTAGGGAGACTGCCAGAAACTTCCCATCCCCTGAAAAGCAACGAACACATCAATACCGTACCGAAACTCCATATGCTCTCACATCCCACCTTTTCTATTGGGGGATAGGAGTAGGCAGAGGGTTGCAGGGAGACTGCCTCTACCCATCCACGCCCTCGAACGAACGCATCAATAGCGGACCGAAACTTCATGTGATCTTTTAGACCATTTGTTTTCGAAGGGATGAGAGTTCACGAGGTTTGCAGGAAGACTGCTAACTACACACTCCCTCGAACGAACACACCAATATCGGGATCTCCTCTTCCCTGTTGATCCTATAAACAAATTTCCTCTAGGGCTTGGCAATTGGGCAGGGTTATGCAGGGAGACTGCCAACTGCTCATCCCCTAGAACGAATGCACCAATAGTGAATCAAACTTCGGCTTGATTTTTTCGACTTGATCTTTAAGACCACCTGTTCTCTAGAAGATGAGAGTCAGGCAGAGGTCCTCAAGGAGACTGCCAATTACTCATCCCTAGAACGAACACATCAATATTGCAATCAAATTTCGACTTGATCCTTAGACCACCTGTTTTCCAAGAGGTGTGGGTTGGCAGAAGTTTGCAGAGAGGCTGTTCAATAGCCACACCTGGAACGAGCGAATCAACATTGCATCGAATTTCGGCTTGGTCCTTTCGACCATTTATTTCCAGGGGATGGCAGTTGGCAGACACTTGCCAGGAGGCTGTCTAAAACTGCCTACCATCTGGATAGCGAACGAAAGCATCAAACGCGCACCGAAATTTGACTGATTCTATACGCCACCTTTTCCCCACGGGGTGGGAGTTGGGCAGAGGTCTGCAGGGAGAATCTATCCACCCCTTAGAACGAACACACCAATATCGGACCGAGTTTCCATGCTGTCTCTGGAGTTGTGACCAAGACCGACCAATGGGAAGATGAGTCAAGCAAAGGTATTCACACAATGCGTTTTCCAAAGGCTAGGCTTACATCTAAGGTACTGGCAGTCGATGCCGCTCTCATAAACTGTACTAGATAAGCCTGGAAATACCGCAAAGAAGGCAATCTCATCACCTCTTCTTCAACTTCTTCCCCTACAATTACCTTAGATCTCCCCCAGTCTCCTCTCTGAAGCTTGGAGGTCTGTCAGAGTTGCTATAATGGAGTTGAATATGACACTAAACGAGTAATTCTAGTACCCGAGGCCAAAATTCATTACAGACTTAGGGGATTATTGCGATCGATAGCAGCAATGATGACGACACAAGAACAGATTTGAACGAGATCGTCAAGCAAACGGCGAGACCTGCAAGGCCGAGAGTGCCGTAAGAAAGACAGGTGAAAAGACAAAAGCAGGCAGTGGGAATATTTCTACTGATTGTCTATAGACGGGGAACCAATTGCCGTCGCCGGCTATCTCACCTGTGTTTTCTTCATTGGGACAGCTTTTGCCTGGGCGGTCCGACCGGGAGACCTCACTTCGTAGACAGTGTCCGGTAAGACGCCCTGCACGCATCTTCTGGTTTATGACCTCTACTTACTGTGGTCAGCTGAAACGGAAGAGTATGTTAGCCTTCCATTTCTTGGGGGGTTCCAGCGTCTTCTAGCCTCAAGAACTGGCGTATGTTTATTATTGCCAGTGGTCTGTTCCGTGAGCATATACTAAATCCTAGAGCGGTATTCAAGATGGAAAGATCACTTTCCAGATTTGTTGACCGTGGCAACAGCCTCGGCCTGCAGCTGCATTTGAGCGTTAGCTAAGTAAAACCTCACCTTGTGTTGGCTTTGGACGAAACGAAATCGATAATGTTAAGCTCAGCTCTACTTGTTATTAGAAGCCCGGGTTTTCCACAGCTCTCTATTCCCGTATACGTTTCTTCTGTCTTCCTGCTTTTTCCTCAACTCCGAGCCTATAGCTCGAATCCCAAGTTCCACATGATGTCATGCATTTGCTCGAATTTCTATGTTCCTTTTGCGGCGTGGTATGGTTTGTGGAGCGATTGTCGACCTGTTGCCCGAGTCTCCGGCATTGGCCCATTAGGGTTAGGTCCTTGGAAATGTCATGCTCTAATAACCTTCTAATAAATGCCGAGTGGTGAGTATGCTCGGTGCTACAGCGGAGTCAACAGTTGGTGAAGGGTCGAGGAAAGGCGCGACTTGATAGTCAACATCAGGGTTTCTAGTGGCGGTGTCGAGTGGGATTGGCGAAGGTATGCTGCTCTCCCTCTGGTTCCATGTAAAGTTTCCTCTCCTCGTCCAGACGCAGATAGCTCGGAGGAAGCTGCAGCCAAGCCTTAAGAGCCTAGTCCCCCAGTGTTTTGGCTGTGGTAGGCTGTCTGTTGGTGCCATTGCACGAGCGAGGGCAAGGAGTTTCCTGCTACTTTGCTAGAATGATCGAAGGAGGCGTTCGAGTCTCGAGACTGGGTGGGAACAGCTAAGTTGTTGACTGTTACCGATAGAGAGGACTTTGACAGCTTACTGACGTGCAATAGGAGTTCGCCAACGCTGTTGATGGTACTGTCAGACATTATCAGAATGCCCCTTGGAATATTATGGGCTCCAGGGGCTTCTCTACCCTTGGAGCCTCCTTCCTGGGGCTAGATAGTTTTTCCTTTTTGTCCGCTTGAGTTACCAACAAAGGTATGTTGCAGTGAATACGTCCTGTACTAGCGGCAATCTCCTTTTCGCTTACGATAAAATCAACACAATCCTTCATCTCATTTTCAAAAACCTTTCACATTTGCCCCAACCACACATCACGCAGCCTGCACTTGTCCCCCGTCCTTTTACCCTGTGTCTGACCCCATCACTCAACCTGCACCCGTCTTCTCGACTATAAAGAGACTCATTATCATCCATTGTACACCATCGTCTACACCTTACAGATTCTGACGAGCGGAGCATTTTCGGTAACGCTGGTAAAACACGTACCACACACTCCTGTCTTGCATCTCTTCTTACCTTGTGCCGGCAATCATTTTCCTGACCAACCTTCTTCACTTCAATATCCCTTTGCTTCTCATTATCACTTCATCCCGTCAATGGTGCCAAAAGACACTGGCTCACTCTCAAACATAAGACCTCTAAGTAGAGGCAACACGGCGGCCTTAGTGCCGCCAACGTTCGATCCTCCGGGGGAGCCAAAAGCGCTCCGAGAGCGAGAGCCTCGCTCTCAGGCGAGCCATCCTTTTCCATCTTTACCTTCGTCGTCTAACATTCACCCAGCCAGGGCCGCCAGAGATGGCATCTGGCTCGTCGAACGTTTCGCCCTGGGCGAACTCCGCCCTGAGACAAACTAGTCTCAGGCGGGGTGTCAACCAGGGCGCCCTGGTCGATAGGACCAGGGAGGAGGAGGGAGCAGGTCGGGCGCAGTTTACTGTAAGTGCCGCCAAGTATACACGGAGGAAGTGAGTTTGCTCATATTCTGGTTCCCTCAGGTGACCCAGGACGTGGAAATTGGTCGCTTGACAGCGATCGTAGCGGAGCGACAGGGCCAGATTACCTATGGCCAACAAGAAAATGAAAGGCTCAGGAATGAGCGTGACGTCGCTCGCAACGACGTCATCAAACTATCCAGAGACCTTGGAAGCCTACGGGCGAAAGAACAGTTCTTCCAAGACGAGAAGAACAAACTGGAGCAGAAGGTTGCTGAACTTGAAGAGACTGTACGAAGGCAAGCACGCACCATCAAGGTGCAAAGCGAGCAGATCGCTGCACCCAAGGAAGCAAATCGTACACCAAACCGTGGTGCACCCGCTTTTGGTCTCGAGAATAGACAGCAGGGCTATCAGCAGCCTGCTCCGGTCTTCAATCCTCAGACTGTGCAAGCCACCACCTTACAACATGGTCAGCAGTCAGCTCCAGTGTACAATGCTCAACCTGTTCAGGCCCTTGCTCCACGACATGGACAGCAACCTGCTCCAGGATACAAACCTCAGCTTATTCAGACCACTGCACCGCACTATACTCAGCCACCCACTTCAGTATACAAGGCTCAACCTGTTCAACCCTTGACTTCACACCATGGTCAGAGGATGCAGCCCGGTCAACAGCTTCAGGCCACTAGTCAAGTTCAGACCGCTAGTCTTCAGATATCAGTTGCAAATCAAAATACTTCAGTCGCCCAAGGACCGAGCAATGCTCTTGTTGTTCAAGGTGACGAGATGCCTCGAATCAATTGGATCGAAGAATTTTCCGAATTTTTCGACCTTACCCTTACGTTCTGTCGCAATTTCGGGAATGTACCAAACCACACCCGTGACAACGCACTGCCTGATCCCTTACTATCCGAAGTGAAGCGACTATCACCTCCAGCTTCCGTACGAGGTCTTCTCGGTTCAGGCGATACTAGATACTACCTGGTCGCTTCACTACTAAATCATGCAGTTTGCGGAGACATCTTCCGTTCTTCCCTTGTCAAGGGCTACACACCTGAGTCCGATCAGAAATTGAGCCAGATCAGAGGCTCGATAAAGCCAGGCATAAAAGTCTCGATGAAACGAGGCTTAGTCAAGGCGGCTGCTGATATTCTTGTTGAGATGAGGAAGATACCCCATTTCCAACAATGGATTGAACGTCAGGTTGGTACGAAAGCTAGCATTACGTGGGACCATGTTGCAGATTTGCTGGCACCTGAAGTCGACAGAGAAGACGCTTTCGACAGCTTGAGTCACGTATTCACAGAGGCATATCGAATCGGATTGATGATGTATTCCGTGCCATTCAATTGGACAATCGACTTCCCTGCGATCGCCGACAACTCTTATTTCGATCCAACGACCATGATCAACTACGATGTTCAGTTTCCAGGGGATCCAGTAAGCCTGAGGCAACAGCACTTACGAGTTCGTCTTGGGATGACACCAACCATCTTTGCGTTGAATTACATGGATGAGGCTATCATGCCACGAACAGTGCACTTTGCACAAGTCCTGCTACGGCGCTAGACGTCTCCTTACTACTCCACCCATCGGATGTATGCTCCGTTCCCTCCTTCCCACACCGACTTATTCGAATATCTTTCCTAAAAGTTTGAAACCTCCTTCGGTCGACTCTTCATCAGCATTTGACGACTTTCTGTTTTATGGGCACATGCCTCCGGAGATACAGGTGCTTATTGGCGCTCATGGAGAATGCTAGTAGGCATCACGCCTCGAATACTTACGATATGTCACCATACCACATAACCACCGCTTCTTATACTTCCTTCGCCTACTAATTCGTGGACATCGTCACCGCTTCTTACATCTCCTCCGCCTACTGTCTTGTGGACATCGTTGTCGCTTCTTACACCTACTCGCCTACCATCTTGCGGAAATCAGGACTCTTTGCCTTGCAACATTCTACACGAACACCATCGATGTCTTCCTGAATGCCGATGGCAAATCTACTTCACCTTCTTCGGTTTATCGCGATCTGCTTGGAAAATGGGAGTTCCGTGCCATTAGTTGGCACTGCTGTGGAGTTATCATGTTTCAGCAACACTACGTGGCAACAAAGATATACTGCACAGCGGCATAAGGATCTCTCTCTACAAAGTTCGATCTTACACAAAAGTTTCCCGCAAATGCCAGCATCTGCCACTACTGCTTACCTTTAACGGAGTTTGCGAGCGGTACCCACCAGAAGCGATTTGTTTTCCAACACCGTATCCCGACATCCCTAACAGCATAACTTCACGATAAGCCGGCCTTCGAGATGGCATTGCTGAGCTGGATGTTTGATTGTTTCATTTGCTGAAGGGTCCTACACACCGTTCGCAGCTGATTTGCTGTAAAGATTCCTCTAATAATCTATAGATTGTCGACCTTGCTCTTCCTGTATGCTACCTTGGAGTGGATGTTTCGGCCCGAGAAAGATAGCAGCTCTAATGTACTAGCTAGCAATTCACTTCGCAACCCTCTTAGTTAGCTACAAACGTCGTGGGTCATTATTAAAACATGCATGATAGTGTCTCATGCCGTGCGGAGTTCCTTTCTGCAAGATAGTTACAGGACTCTGTAACGATGATATATTTGTATGTAGTGTGAACGTGGTGTTCCTGTCCTCGTAGGATGAGATGTTCCCGGATTTCTAGCCCTAATCCGCCGTCATTGACAACTTCATCCACGTCTCTCCCTCCCAGACATCTCCAAGATAACCACGCATTTCACACGACAAGCTGAATAATTTGACCATGGAACAGCCATGGTTAGCTCGATCCCAAGCACAGCTCGTCATATCTGCTTCCAGAATGCTAGAGGCATTAGAGACATCAGCTATACCAACCCGAACAGTCGTCGTACTTTTCATGAGTACTTCGTGACCCATCTACCTTCTTCCTCGCTCCACCCAGACTCTCGCTCTTCCGGACCTCATCACCAGCTTCCTCGCTCGGCTTCGAAGCCCCACTCTCCTTCGGCGCAAGGCCCTTCCCCCGCTCCGCTCTTGGGAGTAGCGAGAGATACGACTGTCGTCCGCATCCCAATCCGCAGCGCAAAGCATCATTTCGGCGTCTCTGTATCTCGTGGCACACGGCCCTACAATGAAGATACTTACCAAGCTGGAGTGATTGAGTTGCCGGCCTTCGCAAAACGAGCGCCGCTAAACTTGACGAGCAGCAGAGTCCCTGCTAGCAGTCCGCTTCAAGCATATAGAGAGGGGCAGAGAAAGCAGAAAGAGCAGCAAGAGAAGGGAGTTGGGGATGGTGGAGGCACTTCTGCGGAGGGGGTAAGTGGGGACCCTCAGGTATTCTATTTTGGGGTATTTGACGGGCATGGAGGGGTGGACTGTAGTGAGTTCCTGACGGAGAAGCTACATGTTTATATAGAAGAGTCGGCCCAGAAATATGGCCTAGAGTCTAGTCTTACAGGAAAGACAGATAAGAATAAGGCTTCAGAGAAAGACTTCAAGCCAATTTCAACGGCGGTGGAACGGAACATCAATGAGATTGCCATGGAGTCGGAGGGCATTGGAACGACGCCAGAGAAGAGTACAGGGAACAAACTTCTATCTAGCAAAAATAAAGCTCCTACCAACACCCAAGAACGTGCCTCTATCCTACAAACCTCCCTCATGGAATGCTGGCGTAAGACCGTGGGTGGCTATTTCCGACGCTGCCAACCTGAAGGTTTCTCCCCGCCACCAGGTCCTTCTATCACTGCAGTCCTTACTCATGCCTTCCTCACCGCCGACCTTTCCTTCATAACCGCCCAGCTCCGTCTCTCAGCCGCTTCTTCTGATCCAGTTGCCTCTGACGCTCCCATCAACGCCGCCGATATCCACCCTTCATCGGTGTCTCCCCACCGCCAACCGCATACAAGCAAACGCCCCTTTACTGGTGGTTCTACCGGGTCCGTTGCCCTCATCAGCACTCCTACCCCTACTCCCTTCTGGCACCCCTCCTCTCCTTCTACGCTTCTGACCGCTCATGTTGGCGACACCCGCATCCTCCTATGTCAGACTTCCACCGGTGCCGCTATACCCCTAACGACAGACCATCATCCTTCTCAACCCTCCGAAGCAGCTCGTCTCCGCCGCTCGGCCTTGACCTTTGTCACCGACTCCTTCGGCGAGGAACGCATGAGTGGTTTAGCGAATACCCGTGCCTTCGGCGACATGCCCTCCAAACGCATGGGTGTATCTGCGGAACCAGAGATACGCCGTGTAGAGCTCAGCCCCGCTGAGTACAGCTTTCTTGTCTTGGTCAGCGATGGCGTAAGTGGAACTGCTAGCGACCAGGAGATCGTTGATATTGTCAAGGAAGCTAGGACTCCGGAGCAGGGTGCGAGAAATGTTGTCGGCTTTGCAACAGAGGTTAGCAAGGAGGGGGATAATTGTACGTGTCTTGTTGTGAGACTGGGTGGCTGGGAAAGGAGAAGTGAGGGTGGTGGAGGAGGAATGGGCACGAGGGAAGGGAGGGAGTGGAGGAAGGCAGAGGCGGGAGACCCGAGAAGTAGACGAAACTGAAGGTGATGCTTATCCCGGGATGTTCAAATATGACGGTTCGAAAGACTCATGTAAATAAGGGTTCTACATGGGATTTGGCGTCCATTTTAGGATGGGGATGGGTGGTAAATAGTCGGTTTGTTATATTCATCAATGTATTTCAGATACAATGGGTCAGGGGATACTTTGACATTGTATTCTGGAAGTTCTTAATGCACCTATGTAAGTCGAGACCACCATTGTGAATAGTGAAGCCAACGAGGTCAAATTAATTGAGAGTCAGACAATCGATATATTAGCCGATATAGTCGGCTAAAGTTTCTACATCTCCATGAGTTGCGGCTAAGCTGGCGGTGGTCTCCGTAGAATATATCTCCAGGCAATCATGAGAGCAGCGACAACAGCTGACTTTGCAACAATCACTCCTTGAGCTTCTATTTTGTTAGTTAGCAAAAAAGCCCAGTCGGAAGCTTTCTACTCAAGGCGAAAGCAGAAGCAAATTACAGCAATCCACAAATCAAGTATTCCCATCGCTGCCGTCATCTCCGCTTCATCTTTCCAAGATTTCCATTCGGACCACCTCTTCAACACTGCTAAGAACTGAGCAACCACAGCATCAGTAAGTTATCCAACACTCGGATAGCCTTGAGCATAACTCATAGATCTAGATCCCTGGTTGCTGAAACAATAACATAGATGTATCTCGCGGAGCTGAGCGTACTCCGATAGCGTACTCCGATAGGAACCTAGACTCGTGAGCTCAAGGACTGTGAAGCAATTACCCCGAGTATCTGCTCCAACGCAGGTTCCGTCCCAATTGACAGCGAGAACCTCAGTTCTGAAATCACCCAGCACGATGAATGGGGTTCGGACAAGAAAGCAGAAGACGCAACCTGCCATGCCCAGCACCCAACGTCTAAACGGCCATGCAAATCCACGGGATCATGAGAGAGGGACGCCTGAAGCATCAGAAAACATATTCATATTTTATCCCAATATAATTGGTGAGCAATGACGCCTCCAAAACATTGCATGTGATCAGAAATTCAATTCAGATTGCTAGGCTATGCACGTATCTTCCTCGCCATCGCCTCACTCTACTACATGCCATTACACCCCCGGACATGCTCCCTACTTTACAGTGTATCATGTCTTCTGGACGCTCTCGACGGTGTTGCAGCCCGCTATTTCCAACAATCAACCCAATTCGGAGCGGTGCTAGATATGGTTACCGACCGCTGCACCACCGCTTGCCTGCTGGTATTTCTGAGCTCGGCGTGGCCCAGATGGGCTCTGCTGTTCCAGGGTTTGATCAGTCTGGATTTGGCAAGCCATTACATGCATATGTATGCCACATTAACAATGGCGGGTTCGGGGCAGAGTCATAAGAAGGTGGACCAGGGCAGGAGTAGGCTATTGCATCTTTACTACACCAACAAGGTTTGTGCAACACCTGCTGCTGAATGGAAAGAAGCTTACATACATCTCTCAGAACGTTCTCTTCGTCTTTTGCGCCTTCAACGAACTCTTCTTCATTGCCCTCTACCTCCTTTCCTTCTCCTCCCCCATCCTTTCCCCTTCCCTCCTTCCCACCAACAACTCCCCCGGCGCCTCCACACAACCCGGGTCGCCAACCCATCCTGCGTCAACACTGTTCGCCGCGCCAGGAAGCGCGTGGGCAATGGAGCTGGCCAGGGCGAACAAGATGGACAGCTTTTGGCCCTGGGTGATTGCGGGCGTGAGTTTCCCAGTCATGGCGGCGAAGCAGTTCCTCAACGTAGTGCAGCTGGTCAAGGCGAGCAAATGGCTTGCGGAGGGCGACATTAAGCAGAGGCGAGCGCAAGGTTTGCCTAAGAAGCGGCAGTGAGATCTACTGATCGGGGTCGGTATGTTTTCTCTCGATGTTTTGGGTGGTTTGCTATTTGGTAACATACGTCTGGTGCACTTCAGAGCATGGCGTTGGGGTGGTCAATCTACTGCCGTGAGTGTGGTCAGATACTACTGTATTACTTGATTTGACACATTGTCAACGTTAATTATAGTGTATATTGAGTTGTCCGTTATATGGGATGTTTATCCAATTGGAACAACCTACTAGTCAACTACCACTATGGCAGCTGGAGAATCAGTTCCATCCGATTGAAGACATCGACAAGTCTACACAGTAATAGCTGAATTGACAGAGATTTGAAATCATTTTCTGGGCTGAGGCTGGGATCTCCATCGTTTCACAGTCTTGTCTACCATGGCTCAGGAAATTGAACACCGTGCCTCAAAGGCCGGTAGACCATACACCGAAATTGAATGATGGTAATGACGAAGCCCATCAACCACGAGCATCCTTGAATTTGGAAATTGAATAGCCACATCCACCCTGGCGGTACTTCTGTTGTGTCACTTGTGTGGTTTGGCGCCCCCATGCTACCAGGGAAGAGGCAGCCTGGGAGTCTGGGACTTGTCATTGGTTGTTGGTCCTTTTGCCGTTATGACTCCGAGCTGAAAAGCTTAAAGGTCCGAAGGAGGGGAAGGAAGGTCGAGAAAGCAGTCGATACGTTTGACTGTCACTGAGGGGGGCCTCTTTTCTTAAAGATTGGAGCTTTATCTAGAGCTGTAACGAATCACAATGGCTGTCAGGAGAAGGGATGCATGAGATCGTGCAGACGCTCATCATGGTGTGGGGAATAAATAGAAATCAGCCCTCGCTTGTAGAATAGGGCATGTCGCTTAGATACCGAGAAATCGAAAGAAATCGCTAGCCAGGTACCCCATAAGGCAATACAATGTGAACCTCTCACTCCGCAAACCCTCGTCGTAGCCATTCCTTGCTGCAGGACTCGCTCTGGAAACCCATCATACGACTCAAGGGCTGAAGGAGAATATGAATGTGCTCCAGCGGGTCTGGTAGGCCGAAAGACCTTGGGTACAGGGTCTGGTCCTGCATGCCGCTGCGCTCCCGCCTACTCTACCAGGAATGCTGATTAGCCTACCACTTTTTTGCGAGGACCACTCCTCTTCCATGCAGGAGGCATCCTCCGATTTCCACCTCTGCTTTTGTGCTTTTTCTTCCCTTGGTACCATCACAAGTGATTGAGAGAACTGTCGGTGCAGTGTCTCCTTCCGTATGTGCTACTACTGGGCGGAAGCCTGCTTGGGGAACCATTGCTTATCTCGAGAACAGGTTCCAGTGATCTCTTGGTTACAATCCAGTCTCCTCGATTGCCATCTTATGAGAAGCTTTGGCTCTCCAAATTTTGACTACGAACGTCGACTGGCTGGTGCATCGTCTAAGAATCACTGCTAGTACCGATATCTACACTTTTCCCCCTACGCTGCGAAGCCAGCCACTCGAAGTTGCACTTTGCCCAACCGACATAACACTCTGCAACTGTTAGAATACTATTGGATTTGAAAACAGATTCTCAAGTCTATAGATCCACTTGTCGAGCAAGGATACCTGCCATAGTCTACATAAAGTCTACGCCCACCCCTCTTGAGCATCACGATAGTTGGGTGGGACCATATACATAATACACTCTCTTTGATTGGCTATGAGTTGGGAAGAGCCTGTATACAGGTATGAGACCTTATTAGCCACTCTGTGCCATGTTGAGAATCGTTTATTGCCTACGAGCTTAAAGCTGTTCAGCACTACCATCATTTACCAGCTCAATGCAATATCTTCCAGCTTTGAGCCATACATCTTTCTAGACTCTTCGAAGCCGAATGCACTATGCTGACATCTTCCACTCGACAGCTTCAGCTATCCAAGCGGAGAACCTCCGACACCAATCAAAACTCCGACTTCTGCAACCTTTGCCCAAAGCCCCTTTCAAACACCCAAACTAGAGTCGAGTTTCTACGATCCTCGTGTGACCTGGAATACTACAGATCCGTGGGCTACGAGCCCTGATTTTCTGAAGACTCCCAAGTGTCTGACTTATGAGACGCCAACGAAAAGTCCGGCGTTATCACAAGCAGAGAAACAACCATTATCGGCTCGGAATCTCGAAGCACAAATTGCCTCTCATGTATACCATCTCTCGCCTAATCCAAACCTGCCATTACCCCCGGTAGAGCCGGCTCGTCAACTATCGTCGTCTCCCATTCCTCCTTCCCCGTGCGCCAAAAGAGTACGCCACCGTACTTCTGAGCCAACACTCAAGCTTGATACCAGCTTAGACCAAGGAATTGGTGCAGCCATGCGTTCTGCAGGCTCGATGCAAACACCCCCTCCAACGACTACTTCGGCGTCAAGGCGGAAAGCCCAGCAAGCTCAAGTAGCAAAGCTGGTAAAGGAGTCTGCTGCCAAAGGAAAACGACTGTCTTCACCCAACTTCTCAAAACAAGACAATGTTGGCACCTCGACGTCTCAGGCCGAAACCTCGCCGAATTTATTTCCTGGACTACAATTTTCCCCGGAAGTATTTGCCGATTTCTCAATCACTGGCCCTGCGACTGCCCCGGTCTATCCTCAGCACAAACTTTTCTGGGACCCTGATGAGAATACCGCGGATATGAACATTGATTTCTCGACTGATGATGCGTTTGGCTTTGGGATGGGAATTCAGAAAACACTGGATCCCTTTGTATCAACATTTGACCACACAGCTGGGCCCCATGCATCAAATAATGGTCTTGGTACCAGCACGGTTGATGTAATGGGACTTCCATTGTCAACGACCATGACTTCCGCCCACGAGACAAGCTTCATATCTACTTCTGGTAGGACTGGGACCATGACTACTCTTGCCAATGCCGTCAACCCAAGCTTACTCTTCAGCTCGCCTGGTCAGTCATCGAAGCAGTCAGATCTGCCTCAGCTTCAGGCAAGTAAAGGTGAAAATCTTCAACCATATGCACATCAGATTCGAGATGCCGAGCTCGAAAAAGAGATGGAGTCTACTCGAAGACCTAAGAGACGACGGGGGCCAGAAGCCGACTCACCTGCGGTAAAGGCAGCCTTGAAAGCGTTACGTGATGGCAAGAGCGAGTCGAGCGGCAGCGAGCAGATAATCAGAGACGACGTCGACCTACCAATGGACAACCGAGCAAGGAAGACTCGATTTCTTTCTGGACCACCAGAGAGCCACCTTCACCGACGATCTTCCCCTACGAAACCGCGAAGCAAGAGCCAAACACAACGTCATAGCAGTGCCCGGCAACCTCGGAGGAGATCTGCACTCACTTTCACCATTGATGCGAACGGGAGAGCTAAGACCGAGACTAAGTTCGTAGACGAAGATGGCGAACCAGTAGCCGAGCATCAGATGGACATTGACAGTACATCGGAAGATAATGAGAGTGCTTCTGATGAGGATGATGCTGGGATGACGATTAGCCAAGCCCAATCTTTCAATTTCCCAACCCAGAAGCCCAAACAGCCAAGACTGGGACGTTTCGTCACCGATCCGAAAACGCACCCCCAGAAGTCCTCTTATGCCTCTACCTTTGCGTCAAGCAATACTTCAAACACCTTGCCGGGCCGTGATTTCTCGAAAGGGCGGGTGATATCAGACTTTGCCTTGCCCCTGGATACCCACATTCAATCAAATACCAACCAGTTCGATCTCACTCCTTCATCCGCAACAGTGTCTGATCATCTCAATGGTGTTGACCATGATATGGACAGTGATGCTGAGGTGGCGAAGAATTTTGACGACGGTAAAGGGGATGCACAGTCCGAGCTGAAAAAGGTCATACAAAAACGGTCTCAGAATAAGTCCACAAAGCAATTGCAGCGATCTGGATCAGGCAGACGTATGGCTCCGCAATACCATGCTTATCCTACTTATGGAAGCCAAGTACATCCATACCCTACGGGAGGTTATGGAACAGGCCAAAACACTTATATGAACATATCACCGACTACAATAACTGATCCTGACTTTGCAACTCCAAGCACCGCACGAACAAGTGACAGTACCCGTTGTGTCTGTCATGTTACAGATGCGGATGACGAGCTCATGATCTTATGGTAATTGATGTTACCCAAGAACACGGGCCGAAGTGCTAATCAGCGAGTAGTGAGTCTTGCAAGAAGTGGCTGCATGTCAGATGCATTGGTCTCAACCGTAACAAACTCCCAGAGGTGTACCTGTGCGTGTTTTGCACAGGTACGACCCCGAATGTACGAGGCGGGCGGGTACGAGAGCCGGCAAGAGCAGCTTTCCCACCGCCTAGCTCTCCGCTGGCTCATAAGTCACATCAGTATCAGTGACAGAGGTTGCTCTTTTGTCAGTCGATATTGAATTTATGTTTCTCATTTAGGAACAACTGTCATGATTATTAGCGGTACTACTTGGGTTGGACTTACTGGAAAGTAGCTATATTGGTTTAGATAGATACCTGTGCATTTCCAGCGCCAACGTCATCGTTGTTATTTTGGTCTCTGTACCTTTACTTTGTCTCTACCGTCCTGTGGGTTGGCAGGACTAATTTGGACGGAATCAGCGCTTGATAGTGATCAATATATATATAATTCAAAGGAGTTTCAGCTCGAAGTGTTTTTGTTATCGGAATGCGCTGAAAGAATGAAACTTCGCTGATCTAAACGTATCTGCGAACCTGTGGTGTCTCACTTTTGGCACGATAATGTACAGCACCTCAAAATCGACATGTATCTTCTCAAGTCTCTCATATGCTTTCCACCTTTAAGCCTCACTGTCTTATCGTATCGTAGATCAAGCTAGACTGTATACGGTTCGCATTGCGGGCTGACGTTGCCGCTTGGCAAACACATCGTTTCCCCGGATTTTGCAGGACGCCTGACCATGTGCGTAGTTGATCACAATCGATGGCTCAATGCTGCTACTCACACATCTCAGGAGCATCCGACCTCGATTATGTGGCTATTCTCGAAGGATCCGTAGCTGTGGCAGAAGGATGGAACTGATACCGGGACTACGGCACAGGGCGGAGCCATGCTTGCCGTTTGTTGGCTTGTATGCCGTATCTGAAGTACCACGCTGACTGTTATCCATTTCAGTGAATACTCTTTCGCATTTCTCGAATCACACGCATCACCTTCAAACCTACTCGTGACAGTCAATGCCATTTTACAGCAACCAACTGTCTATCGAACACTCATAAATGCAACAAAACGACGGATGATATCATGACCATGACGTCTCAGGTCCGAAGTAATCCTACGGCGATGCCTTTCGAGCCTGTGCAAAGCAGACCATTACGACTGGATATCCCAAGGCCACAGTTCCAATCAATTGTCCCCTCAGACTATGGCGAATCCGATCAAGAGGACTCGCGGGCAGATACGACGCTTCCGGAGGAGGACGCCCATGCGGTGGTGGGAGTCAGTATCAGCAGAGAACAGACGAGACTTATGTCTCCCAGGACTCCGGCCGCAGAGAAGGCTGCTGCAATGGAAAGGAACGAGGGCGGGATGTTTGATGGGACTGGAGAAGACGGCAGTGAGGACTATATGACCTCGCAAGATCAGACACATCAAATACCGGAAGTGCAAGAGTCTTCTCCAACAGATCAAAGCCTTCCATCGCCATGGAGAGCGACGCCCCGGGTATTCGAGAAGCACGAATTGGAGGATCAACATCGCCTAATTCGGAAGACTTGGGTACCTTCTGGGCCAAGTGGCATGCTTTCGGACCTCAATGTCAGACGCTACTTCTCCGGCTTTAGTCTCCCGACTCTCCCGAGGACATCAAGCTTGGCAAACTTTTCAATACCGAGCATATCATCGATACTTGGTGGTGCCAAGGAGCAATCGCCGCAACGGAAGGCTGCGGCTAGACAAAAGCGAGCACACACCATCTCTGTTCCACCGTCTACATGCAATAACAACAACAATCAATCTGAAAAGCGCCAGCCACGCACTTTAGAACGAGGGCGGCGGCGAAGTCCGCCCAAGAACCCTAAGCCTAACGCTCAAACAGCTCCGCAGAATACTCATGCCCGTCAAGAGGTTCCTCGTGCGTCATCTCAAAACACCGCGGGTAGTGGACGTCTAACTACACTTCGGTCTCCACAAGACCATGTATTACGGAGGTCTACCTCTGACCAGTCTGTACTGTTGCGGCGTGTCACCTCCACAACGACTTCGTTAGGAGACGATAGCAGATGGGAAAACGTGCAAGATCAGGTCAACAGCAGGTTCAAGGCAGTGGTAGATAGCCTGCAGGACTCTAGTATTAAGATCCTTAGCTTACCGAGCCTACCAAACATCAACTTCCATGGGTTCCGTCCTGAGTTTATGAGAAGCAGGGCAAATAGTGACGCCAAGCAGCCTACGCATGGCCGTAATGGAAGTGCCAATGGCTTCTCCCATGTGCGGGATGTAGACCCAGCAGTAGCAAATCTTCAGAAATTCTCAAATATCGATAGTTCCAGACAAGATCGAACGACAAGCAAGTGCGAGCAATCAAATCTGGACCAAGCCCTGGAGCAATTGACTGGCGATGTCATCATCATGGGCGGATATCGAGGCTCAGTGCTGCGATCGGCAAAGCCCCCACATAACCAACAGTGGGTGCCGATCAAGGTTGGTCTCAACATCAGGAAAGTAAACCTCGAAGTTGGTCTGGAACCTGAGGACGAAGAAAATATGCAAGACCACATCATTGCATCGGGGATGTTAAGTCATATTGGGCCGGTAGATATGGGCCGACGGTTAATCAAACGCCTTCGGAATTGCAAGAATGCCCAAGAGGGGAGATTGAGAGTCTATGATTACGGCTATGACTGGAGACTGAGCCCGGCACTCCTGAGTAGGAGGCTAATCAAGATATTGGAGACGCTACCATCGAATGCTTCGGACGTCCCTCGACGTGAAAGGGGAGCAACTGTTATTGCACACAGTATGGGTGGATTGATCACAAGGCACGCTGTCAATCAAAGACCCGAGCTTTTTGCTGGAGTCGTATATGCCGGTGTACCACAACACTGTATAAATATCCTCGGCCCCCTTCGTAATGGAGATGAGGTGCTTCTTAGCTCAAAAGTTCTTACTGCACAGGTAAACTTTTCATTCCGAACGACCTTCCTCTTACTCCCAGATAATGGAAGGTGTTTCATCAACAAGCAAACAAAAGAGGAGTACCCCGTCGACTTTTTCAATGTCGAAGATTGGAGAGAAAACGCCTTCTCCCCCTGTATTGCGCGCGCTCTACCTCCCATTCACCCTGAAAAGAAAGGCATTCTAGGCTCTGTTTCCGAGTCCCTCACGTCCCTTCCCCTCCCAGGCCGTAAAGCATCCACCTCCATCTCCTCCCGAGACCATCTCAACGACTCCAGCCAAACCCTCACCAACGCCTTCAATACCGTCGCCACAAAATTCAACGACCTCGCCAACCCAACCGCCAACGCCCTGGAACCCCAGCCCAACACCCACTACAGCCCGCACCCTTCCAACCCCTCCTCAACCCAATCCACTATTCCCCTGCCCGCCGCTCTCAACTACCTTCAACGCACCCTCTCCGAGACCCTCGCCTTCAAGGCCGCCCTCGTCTTCAACCCGGCCCACGCCTCCCAAAACCTCTATCCCCCTTTCGCAGTCCTCTACAGCACCTCCGTCCCCACCGTCGTCGCCGCGCGCGTCGCCAGCCGCGAAGCCATCAAGCACAGCGACGCATACGATGATCTGGCCTTTGCGAGCGGCGATGGCGTATGTCTTGCGAAAGCGGCTATGTTGCCAGAGGGGTATAGGTGTGTTAGGGGTGGGAGGATTAGGACTGAGAGGGGGCATGTGGGGTTGTTGGGGGATTTGGAGGCGGTGGGGAGGTGTCTTTTGGCGGTGATGGAGGGGAGGAGGAGGAGGGGGGTTGGGATGGGAGAAGGGGGCGCGAGAGTTAGGGAAAATTAGGGGTCTGTGGGGGATGCTACCTATTTCCCTCGGTTGGTGGGTATGGGCTAATGCGGAGTTGTACCGTGTTCCTACGGTGTCTGTAGATTTGTGTACAGTATCCCTGTTTATCCCGTACTTCCAGCGAGCATATCATTAGAAACCATACCTGAAACATCCACCGCTTTATCTACACCACACAACTACCCTCATCTCCTTTCCATGCAAATTCCCAAACAGCCACAGCCGCCCTTTAACTCAAGCCCAAACGAATCACGCTTCCGTATCACAACTAAAAGGAATGATGTCGTAAGCAAAAGCGAAGTGAGATAGAAGAGA